>Ga0209107_10000524_pt1 | contig 22293 bp, 19 predicted proteins | sample LakErihyJuly2011_2_FD_187460 | JGI IMG/M metagenome (GOLD analysis project Ga0209107, IMG submission 187460) | Freshwater microbial communities from dead zone in Lake Erie, Canada - CCB hypolimnion July 2011 (SPAdes) (version 2) | ecosystem: Environmental > Aquatic > Freshwater > Lentic >...
AATAGGAAAATTTACTACTATGGCAGGTCAATTGAATGAAGTAAGAAATAGGATTAAAAGTACGCAATCTACACAGCAGCTTACAAAAGCTATGAAAATGGTGAGTGCGGCTAAATTACGCCGTGCACAAGATGCGATCACTCAGATGCGCCCTTATACCCGCAAGCTACAAGAAATGTTAGGAAACATTTTAAGCAGTTTGGAAGGAGATATGAATTTAGCTTTGGCTGAAACACGCCCTGTGAATAATGTATTACTGATCGTTATTACTTCAGACAGAGGATTGTGCGGAGGTTATAATGCCAACTTGGTAAAATTGGCTAAAACAACGATTACCGAAAAATATCCAAAACAAAAAGTGACCATTTGGAATATTGGAAAAAAGGGATACGAAAGTTTAAGCAAAGCAGGATTTGCAACCAATGCAAATTTTAAAGATATTTTTTTAAACCTCAATTTTGCAAATGTGCAATTGGCAGCGCAAGCGGCAATGGACGCTTTTTCAAACAAAGAATTTGATGCTATAGAAATTATATACAGCGAGTTTAAAAATGCTGCTACACAAGTATTTACAGCTGAACCATTTTTACCTGTTCCAAAAATTGCTAAAAAAGAAAATCAGAAAAAAACAGATTTTATTTTCGAACCTAAAAAGGAAGTTTTGGTCGCTGAATTAATGCCAAAAATATTGAACACCCAATTATTCAAAGCCGTATTGGATGCAAACGCAAGTGAGCATGGAGCAAGAATGACAGCGATGGATAAGGCAAGTGAAAACGCAAACGAATTATTAAAATCATTGAAATTATCATACAACCGTGCACGTCAGGCAGCCATTACAACCGAATTAACGGAAATTGTAAGTGGTGCTGCAGCATTAAACGGATAAGAATACCAACCCATTATGGAAATAAGCCAAATCATTCCGCATATTGAAGCCTTAGTTTTTGCAAGTGAAAAAGCACTAAATGCAAATGATATTACTGAGCTTATTAACAATGCTTTTGGATTTTTAGAAGAACGCATTACACTAAGCCAAGTTGAATCAGCTTTAGAAGGCATACAAGAAAAATATGCAACGGAATTTTATCCATTTGAATTAAAGCAAAGTGGTGGCGGTTGGCAATTTTTAACGAAGCCGAATTTTCACAATACCATTGCACAATTAAACGGAGATAAGTTTTTAAAACGTTTATCAAATGCTGCACTTGAATCATTGGCTATTATCGCTTACAAACAACCCATCACCAAAGGGGAAGTGGAAGCCATTCGTGGTGTAAACAGTGATTACTCGATTCAAAAGTTATTAGAGAAAGAATTAATCACCATTAGTGGTCGTAATGAAACGATGCCAGGTAAGCCATTGGTATATTCAACCTCGGTTAATTTCATGGATTATTTCGGCATCAATTCTACCGACGATTTGCCTAAAATCAGAGAGGTATTAGCGGATCAAATTGTGGAAGCAACCGTTGTTAAACCAGAAGATTTTACCGACAATAGTGTATTTAATCAAACAGCTGAATTAGATGCTGCGATTGAAGCTGAAGCGGATTTGGACACACCTAATGCCGAAGAAGAAACGGGCGATTATAATGCCGATGCTATTGATGCTGCAGATCATGAGGACAATGCCCCTGAGCAACCAGAATAGCCAAAGCCCCTTCCTTAATATTTTCTCAAATTATCCGGACTGATTTCGTATTAAAACATCAGTTCAATTGTATCTTCGTAGCATGAAGTCAAGTTTAACTTATGGGCAATTAAAGCAAGCAGCTGAAAAATTTGGCACGCCCCTATACATCTATCACGCTGAAAAGATTGTTTCGCAATATCAAAATTTAGTTACGCAATTTGATATGAATCAAACCCGCTTTTTCTACGCGTGTAAAGCACTCACCAATATTCATATTTTACAAGTAATAAAAAATGCAGGCTGCCCAATTGATTGCAGCTCAATTAATGAAGTGAAATTGGCCTTACATGTAGGATTTGAACCAAAAAATATTTTATACACCAGTAATAGTGTGTCCTTTGATGAAATTTGCGAAGCAGTTGCTTTCGGCATTAATGTAAATATTGATAGCTTATCCAATTTAGAAAAGTTTGGCGCAAAATTTGGAAATACCTATCCAGTAGGTGTTCGAATTCGTCCCAATATTATGGCTGGCGGTAATCTTAAAATTTCAACAGGTCATGATAAAAGTAAGTTTGGGATCCCTTTGACGCAATTAATTGAATTAAAAGCTATTCAAGAAAAATTCCAACTAAATATTAAAACCTTACATATACATACGGGAAGTGAAATAAAGGAAGTAAGTGTTTTTTTACAATCAGCAGATGTTTTTGAAAGTATATTAGGGGAATTCCCATCCGTCCAGGTTTTAGATTTTGGCGGCGGATTCAAAGTGCCTTATGCCCCTAATGAAAAGGGAACTGATATTGCTTTATTAGGTAGTGAGGTAAATAAAGTGATGAAAAAAATGTCTGAAAAATTTGGACGACCCCTCATAGCTTGGTTTGAACCAGGAAAATATTTGGTGAGTGAAGCAGGCTATTTTATTACACAAGTGAATGTATTAAAGGCGCATGGTGAAATTACCTTTGCAGGAATTAATACTGGACTCAATCATTTGATTAGACCCATGTTTTATGATGCTTACCATCATATTGATAATCTTAGTAATTCTGATCAACCAACAAAAAATTATGCAGTGGTAGGAAATATTTGCGAAACAGATACTTTTGCCTGGGACCGCCCTATTCCAAACATTTCCGAAGGTGATTTTTTAGTTTTTTATAACGCGGGTGCTTATGGATATGAAATGTCCAGTAATTATAATGCACGCTACAAACCAGCGCAGGTATTATTTGAAAAAGAGGAAGCAAAATTAATTAGCCGGGCAGATGACTTTACTGATTTATTGCGTTTACAAATTCCCCTCAACTCATAAGCATGATTGAAGTAAATAACATATCAAAAGCTTTTGAAGGCAAAGTGATTATTGACGACATCAGCGCACAATTTAGACCCGGTATTTGTAATTTAATTATTGGCAGTAGCGGAAGTGGAAAAACGGTTTTAACCAAATGTATTGTTGATTTAATTCACGCTGACAAAGGTAAAATATACTTTGATGGGGAAGAATTACACAGTATGAGTAAGGAGGAAAGAAAGGAATTAAGAAATAATATTGGAATGCTATTTCAGGGAAATGCTTTGTTTGATTCAAAAACAGTAGAAGAAAATGTGCGCTTCCCATTGGATATGTTTACCGATTTAAGTTTAGACGATAAAAATAAAAAGGTATTGGAAACCTTAGCAAGGGTGAACTTGCATGGCGTAAATGAAAAATATCCTGCAGAAATCAGTGGCGGAATGAAAAAAAGAGTTGCATTGGCACGTGCCATCATTATGAAACCGAAGTATTTATTTTGTGACGAGCCTAACTCTGGATTGGACCCTCAAACATCCATGGTGATTGATAAACTCATTCAAGATATTACCACCGAGTATAATATCACCACCATAGTGGTCACACATGACATGAATAGTGTGATGGAAATAGGCGACCATATTATCTATTTACACCAAGGTAAAAAAGAATGGGAAGGAACTAATGACGAAATTATTTATAGCAAAAATGAGTTACTAAATAATTTTATATTTGCATCAAAATTTTTACAAGACGCAAAATCAATGCGTATGACACAACAATAAAATAATACTATGAAAAAAATTATTCTAAGCCTATTATTTATAGGGCTAATTACACAGGCTTCAGCACAAAGTGTAGATGTTAAACCTGACCCTAGCACCCCTTACTTAAATGATAAAAACTTACCTACTTTTACTTTAAACCTAATTGACGGCAGGGAGGTGACCAATAAAACGATCCCTAAATTTAAATTTACTTGCATTATTTTTTTTAGCCCCGATTGCTCTCATTGTGAAACTGAGGCTGCAACCATTAATAAGTATAAGGACAAATTTAAAAACGTTTTATTCATTTGGGACAGTTATCGTGATATGATAGCGATACAAGCATTTGCAGACAAATATGATTTAGTGAGCCAACCCAATGTGCTTATTGGTCGTGACCCTAACTATATGATCCCTAGCTTTTTTCGCCCTAAAATGACTCCGTTTGTGGCTTTATACAAAAACAACCAATTGGTGAAAGTGTATGAAAAAGGGGCAGATATTTTTGACTTAATAAAAATAATAGAAAGCAAATAACTAACTTTGCTGCGTAAAAATATTCAACACTTATTTTAAATAAAAAAATATGAAAATTACAGTCGTAGGTGCAGGTGCCGTGGGTGCTACATGTGCTGATAATATTGCCCGTAAAGAATTAGCAACAGAATTGGTTTTATTAGATATAAAGGAAGGGTTTGCCGAGGGTAAAGCACAAGATATGATGCAGACTGCTGCCTTACTTGGCTTTGATACACGCATTTCTGGATCAACGAATGATTATTCAAAAACCGCAAATTCAGATGTAGTAGTTATTACTTCAGGTTTACCACGTAAACCAGGTATGACACGTGAGGAATTAATTGGTACCAACGCGGGTATTGTAAAAGGAGTTTGTGAGAACATTTTAAAGCATTCTCCAAATACCATCATTATTGTAATTAGTAACCCAATGGACACCATGACTTACTTAGCATTGCAATCCACTGGTTTACCAAAAAATAGAATTATTGGCATGGGTGGTACTTTAGATAGTGCACGTTTCAAATATCAATTAAGCACTACTTTAAACTGTAGCCCTTCGGACTTAAACGCTTTGGTAGTTGGTGGTCACGGTGATACCACCATGATCCCTTTAATTAAGCACGCCACTTGGAACAGTATTCCTGTAACGCAATTTTTGGATGAAGCACAACAACAAACCATCATCAACGATACCATGGTGGGCGGTGCAACACTTACAAAATTATTAGGCACTTCTGCCTGGTATGCACCAGGTGCTGCAGGCGCTGCATTGGTGGAAAGTATTGTACGTGATGAAAAGAAATTATTTACATGTTGCGTAAGCTTAGAAGGCGAATATGGCCAATCAGACATTTGCTTAGGCGTTCCTGTAGTAATTGGAAAGAATGGTTGGGAAAAGATTGTTGCCATGGATTTATCTGCAGACGAACAAACAGCATTCAACAAAAGCGCAGACGCTGTGCGTAATATGAACGACGTTTTGAAAACTTTATAATAGTTCAAAATTAATTAAAAGCCTTCCTCCTATAATGGGTGGAAGGCTTTTTTATTTGGACAATATTTAATTATTACGCGTAAATACTATTTCGAGACGAATATCTGTTCCTGAAGCGATGAGACGAGAAATAGGTATTTATGCGCGTATGTTATTGAATAGCATTTACTTTCGCTGCAATCCAATCAGTATTTTGAAGTTGCATACAATTAAAGTGTCCTTTTGGACAATGATTGGATCCTTGCTTTGCACAAGGTTGGCATTTTAAATTGGGTACGATTGCATCATAGCGTGGGCTGTCAGAATTTGCAGGATACAAAGCCGAGAACTGTAAGGCAGGGGTAGTAGCCCCCCAAATAGTAACCGTTGGTTTATTAAAGGCACAAGCAATATGTAAAAAACCAGTATCATGCGAAACAATATATTGTGCATGCTTCACAAAAAGCGCTGATTCATTCATGTTGTAAACTCCGCAGGCATTAAAAACGCGATCCCCAAATGCTTGCTGTAACACCACTCCTACTTCCCTATCATCCGGACCGCCGATTAAAACAATGGGTAATTGAATAGATGCGATTAATGACCTTAACTTTTCAAACGGCATCTTTTTATTAAAGTACGATGCACCAATCACCAAACCAACATAACCTGATCTAAAATGATCAGGTAAATCATTGATGACTGATTTGGTATAACTTGGAATAAAATAATCCAACCCCTTTCCATCATCCACCACACCTAGTGATTTAACTGTATCCATATAACGCTTGGTTACATGTTCATTTTTTAATAAATCAATTCCAAAAGTGGTGAGGATAATTTTTTGAATGCTTAATTTTTTATAGCTAAATGCTTTTACACCCAAAGCACTTTTAATATGCCAAGTACGTTGATTGTGATGCAAATCAATCACTGCATCAAAGGAATACTTTTTTAAAGTTAGAATAAGGGCATTACTATCTTGATCCAAATAATGAAAATGATCAATATAGGGATTCGCTTCAGTCACCTCCTTCATAGAAAGCTTGGTCAAAAAATGTATTTCCACCCCAGGAATTTGTTGTTTAGCACAACGAACAACCGGTGTAGTTAATACAATGTCCCCAATGGACGAAAAACGAATAAATAATAAACGCATATGGGTTTAAAACTAAGGAAGTGGATTATCATGTTCCATATAATCCAGATCCTTATGGTAAGTTTCCTCTGTAAAGAAATAAGCAATTAAAGTAATCACCATTACTATAGCCCCCGTAAGCATGCCACTTTGCACAATATCCCAACCTAATTTTTTTTGTAAGATATCTAAGAATAAAAAGTTAATTAAGGGCAATGCACCACGCACCATATTGGGGATGGTGGTTGCAGCGGTGGCTCGCAAATTAGTCCCGAATTGTTCCGCTGCCATTTGATTAAATATTGCCCAGTAACCGGTACTAAAACCCAAGAATGCGCAAATGAGATACATGCGACTATCATTGTTATTAAATGGACTGAAAAACAATATCATGCCAATAATACTTAAAATATAAAAAAGCATCAAAGCCTTTTTACGACTTTTAAAATATTGACTCACATATCCAATTAACAAATCACCCGAAGCAATACCTACATAAGCTAGCATAATGGATCTTCCTGAATCAATTAAATTAATCCCATATAGCGAACTTGCAAATTTGTTACTGTAATTAATTAATACGCCAATCACAAACCATGTAGGAAGTCCAATTAAAATAGCTGTAATATATTTTACAAATCTTTTCTTATTTTGAAAAAACATAAAAAAATTGCCTTTTTCAAATTTTGACAATTTAACTGATTCAAACATAAACGATTCCGCTACTTTAACACGCAAAATCAAAAGAAAGAATCCAAGCACCCCGCCTATTTGATAACACAAACGCCAATCGTTGGTATACTTAAAAGTGAAATAAGCAAACACCGCACCAAACAAACCAATCCCAGCCACCATGGAGGTCCCAATGCCTCTTTTGTTTTTAGGAAGCATCTCTGAAACAAGTGTAATTCCTGCGCCCAACTCCCCTGCCAAACCTATACCTCCTATAAAACGACAGTAAGCGTATTGATCTACATTTTGCACAAAGGAGGTTAAGATATTTGCCACCGAGTATAATAAAATGGAACCAAATAAAACTTTTAATCTGCCTTTTTTATCTCCCAACACCCCCCATAATATACCGCCAATTAATAATCCAGACATTTGCCAATTAATAATATGCGCACTATCAACAATAATGGTTTCAGCAGTAGATCCAATACTCATTACACTGGTCTGTCTAACTATGGTAAACAATAACAAATCATACACATCTACAAAATAGCCCAAAGCAGCCACAAATACAGGCAACGATAAAAGTCCAATTTGTTTATTCTGATTCATATTAATAAATTAAATATTAATCGTTTTTAAATTATGATTTACGAGAACGATGCGAAATAACATTTATAATTACAGGCAATGTGGTCACTAATACAATACCTAATACAATGACCTCTAAATGATTTTTTAAATCGAATTGAAATTGATTTAAAATCCATGCTTGTAAAAAATGGCCAGCACATAACATACTCGCTACCCAAGCCAAACAACCCACCACATTAAAATAAACAAACTTTTTTTTATCCATGGCAACAATACCAGCAACAATAGGTGCGAAAGTTCGAACAATCGGAATAAATCTAGCAATCACTATTGCACGACCACCATGTTTTTCATAAAATTCATGCGCTTGTACTAAATACTTTTTCTTAAATAATAAATTATCTTTCCATTCATACATCGCTGGGCCCACCTTTTTACCAATGTAATAGCCCACGTAATTTCCTAAAATTCCAGCGACTGATATAAATGCAAATAGAATACCTAAATTAAGCCACTCACTATCTGTTACAAAAATTTGCGAAACCAAGGGAACACTATAAATACCTGCCACAAAAAGCAAACTATCTCCTGGTAAAAAAAAGCCAAAAAATAATCCCGTTTCTGCAAAAACTACAAACAACAATAACCACAAACCCCCATGCTCAATATAAAATTGCGGTTGTAAAAGTTGACTCCAATGGAAAATTTCAAGTAAAGTAATCATTAAAATATTTTTATGCTTGTGTTGGATTTTCTAATGCACCTTCCCATTTACTGACTACGGTGGTCGCAAGGCTATTGCCTAAAACATTCGTAGCAGATCGGAACATATCGCAAAAGTGATCAATAGGTAAAATTAATGCGATGCCTTCAGGCGGGATATTAAACATGGCACAAGTAGCGGTAACAACGACTAAGGAGGCACGAGGTACACCTGCAATTCCCTTGCTCGTAAGCATTAATACCAATAACATGGTTAACTGTGTTGGAATATCAATGTGTATGCCATAAGCTTGTGCAATCGCCAAACTTGCAAAGGTCATATACATCATACTGCCGTCTAAATTAAAAGAGTACCCTAATGGTAAAATAAAGGATACAATTTTATCCTTACATCCAAACTTTTCTAACTCCTCTGTTAATTTTGGAAACACCGCCTCACTGCTAGTCGTACTAAAAGCAATTACTAATGGTGAAGTGATATGTTTTAATAAGGAAGGTACGCGTTTACCTAAAATAATAAATCCAACCCCCAACAATACCACCCATAAAACACCGATACCGAATAAAAAGTACATTAAATATTTACCGTAAAATATAAAAATGGCCAACCCCTTTGTGGCAATGACTGCAGCAATGGCACCAAATACCCCCAGTGGTGCAAAGTTCATCACATAGCCTACCATTTTTAAAATAATATGAGAAACCGTTTCCAATGCTTTAATAAATCCTTTGGCTGCATCACCTATTGCTGCTGCGGCTACACCAAAAAAGATACTGAAAATAACAATCTGTAATATTTCATTATTGGCCATTGCTTCAAACATACTTTTTGGAAAAACATGTTCTATAAAGTTGATCATGCTAAAAGTTTGGGTTTTTCCCATGACATCTTTTGCGCCACTCATATCTGCATTACTTAAATCAATGCCCAATCCTGGCTTAAATATATTCACCAACACCAGCCCGATCAACAAACTCACCAATGAGGCAGTAATAAACCATAACATGGCTTTTCCTCCCACACGACCTACGGTTTTTAAATCCCCAAGTTTTGCTATTCCTACTACCAAAGTTGTAAATACCAATGGGGCAATAATCATTTGCACCAATCTTAAAAATATAGTGGTTAAAAGCTTAATATTTTTAGAAAATTTTTCAATATAAACCGCATCATAATTTTTATTTATGATGTAGCCCAAAATTGCACCCAATAGCATTGCAACTAGAATATAGAGGGTAAGTTTATTTGATTTTTTCATAGCATTCTTAGTAATGCAATATAAGACTTAAGTCCTAAAAAAATACCCCCATCCAAGGGTGTATTTTATATAAAAAGGAAGGCGTTTTTGCGAAAAAAGTACTATTTTCCAACCTAAATTGTGTTCAATTACAATTAGCTCAAAAACAACACCTTGTTTTTGAATTGAAAACCGAAACCAATAACTATGAGTTTATTTAGAAAAAAAGATTTATCCGCCATGTTAGCACAGGCAGATGATGGTGGAAAAGGATTAAAACGCACATTAGGAGCGGGCAATTTGATTGCATTAGGCGTGGGTGCCATTATTGGCGCTGGCTTATTTGTTAGAACAGCTGCCGCCGCAGGACAAGCTGCTGGACCAGCTGTTACATTATCCTTTATTGTTGCAGCCATTGGTTGCGCTTTTGCAGGATTATGCTATGCTGAGTTTGCTGCGATGATTCCAATTTCAGGAAGTGCTTATGCTTATTCATACGTAACCATGGGTGAAACGGTTGCATGGATTATTGGATGGGCTTTAATTATGGAATATGCCTTGGGCGCTGCCACTGTATCCATTGCTTGGAGTGAATATTTAAACAAGCTGCTGGGAGGGAGCATTCCTTACGAATGGAGCCACTCCCCTTTTGAAAGTATGACCGGCGCAGACGGTATATTACGTCATGGTATTATGAATGCACCAGCATTGGTTATTTTATTATTATTAACCTTATTGTTAATTAAAGGAACACAAGAATCTGCAATTGTAAACGCAATTATTGTGTTTATAAAAGTGGCGATTGTAATTATATTTATTGTTTTGGGATGGCAGTTTATTCGTCCTGAAAACCATACCCCTTATTTAATTCCTGCAAACCAACCACCAGTAATTGATGCTGCTGGTAAGGTGATTGCAGATTACTCAGGTGCATTTAAGCATGGCTGGGGTGGTGTATTGGGTGGTGCTGCCATTGTGTTTTTTGCATTCATTGGTTTTGATGCTGTTTCAACAGCTGCACAGGAAGCAAAAAATCCAAAAAGAGATATGCCGATTGGTATTTTAGGTTCATTGGTAGTTTGTACGATCCTTTATATTTTATTTGGACACGTATTAACAGGGGTGGCTAATTGGAAGGATTTTGTAGATCCTTTAAAAGGTCGTGAAGCTTCTGTGGCTTACGCTATCTCAACGTATATGACAGGATATGGCTGGTTGGCAACCGCAGTGACCGTGGCTATTTTAGCTGGCTTTAGCTCAGTAATTTTAGTCATGTTAATGGGACAATCTCGTGTATTCTTCTCTATGGCGAATGACGGATTATTACCTAAAATATTCTCTGATTTACATCCTAAATACAGAACGCCTTATAAATCAAACTGGATTTTATTTGTTTTTGTAGGTGCATTTGCCGCATTTGTTCCAGGTAATGTAGCGGGTGATTTAACCTCCTTCGGAACCTTGTTTGCATTTGTATTAGTGAGTGCAGGTATTTGGATTTTAAGACGCAAATCACCAGATATGGAAAGACCATTCAAGACCCCATTAGTGCCATTAGTTCCTATTTTAGGAGCACTTATTTGCTTGGCAATGATATTTGCCCTAGATGCACAAACACTAAAGGTTGCCTTTGCCTGGATGGCCTTAGGCTTGGTGGTTTATTTTGTATATAGTCGTAAGCATAGTAAATTAAATGACTAAACGCTATTGATGCATAATTTATAATAATCCCCCCGAGTACTCGGGGGGATTATTTTTTTAGCTTATTTTTGCAGACCTCAATAACATACTACTATGGGAAGAATATTTGAAGTTCGGAAAGCCACCATGTTCAAGCGTTTTGATCGTATGGCAAAACAATTTACCCGAATCGGTAAAGAAATTGTAATCGCTGTGAAAGCAAGTGGTCCTAACCCAGATGACAACCCTGCTTTAAGAAGATGTTATCAGAATGCAAGAAGCGTAGGTATGCCTAAGGACAGAGTGGAAGCTGCGATTAAGCGTGCGATGGGAAAAGATACTAGTAATTACGAAGAAATTTTATACGAAGGTTATGCGCCCCATGGAGTTGCCTTGTTAGTGGAAACCGCCACCGATAATCATGTAAGAACTGTGGCCAATGTGAAAAGTCATTTTAACAAAGGGCATGGTGCACTGGGTAATAGTGGAAGTGTGAGTTTTCAGTTTAAAAAAATGGGTGTGTTTAATTTAAGCCCAGAAGGTGTTAATATGGATGATTTGGAATTAGAATTAATTGACCACGGCTTGGATGAATTAGGAGAAAGTAATGATGATAATGGCAACGCAATTATCGTATTAAGATGCGCTTTTACTGATTTTGGAAATTTACAAAAAGCATTGGAGGATAAAAATATTCAACCATTGAGTGCGCAGCTTGAATGGATACCAACCACCACAGTGCCCGTAACAGATGAACAAGCGGAGGATATCAGTAAACTAATTGAAAGATTAGAGGAAGACGAAGATGTAAATAAAGTATTCCACAATATGGGGTAGGTTTATTGCACTTTTTATTTTAAAATATAAAAAAGTGTAACAAATACCTCTTATGATTTATTCAAAAGGATTACGTATGAAAATGATAACAACATTATTAATCACGGCTTTTATTTCGCCTGTAATAAAAGATACTACCAGGCCTGTGTTTAACATGTATACGATATCGAAGGAGACAAAATTACCAGCAAATTACTACACGACTAAAACTGGATTTTTTTGTAACATGGAAAGAGCCTTGCAAAAACAAACAAAGGTTGCTGTGAAATTTAGATTAGGTTCATTGGAGCACACGCAAAAATTGGAAGGCTATTCCTTAAGTAGAAATAATTAATAGTCATCCCTAAAATCTTAAGGCTACTCTGAAATTATCTCTTTGATTTTCTCTATGATTTCTTCCGTATTCGGTTTTGAAAAATAATCCCCATCGCTCGCATATGCTGGGCGGTGTGCTTTTGCACTAATAGTGCGCGCGGTTGCATCTAACCACTTATAGCCGCCTTGTACTTCAAGTACTTGCTGATACATATAAGCAGTTCCACCACCAGGCACATCTTCATCCACAAATACAATACGATTTGTTTTTTTCAACGACGCCAAAATTTGATGATGAATATCAAATGGTAATAAAGTTTGTACATCTATAATTTCGCAATCAATACCCATTTCTGCTAATCTAATCGCTGCATCTTCAATAATACGAATGGTAGAACCATAGGAAACAATCGTGATATCATTTCCTGCTCTAATAATTTCAGGAACCCCTAAAGCCACCTTAAAGGACATTAAATTAGTAGGCATTTGTTCCTTTAAACGATACCCATTCAAACACTCTATTAATAAAGCAGGATCGTTACCAGCAAGTAAAGTATTATACATACCTACTGCTTGCACCATATTTCTTGGCACACATATATACATGCCTCTTAAAGCATTGATGATTACACCCATGGGCGAACCACTATGAAATATTCCTTCTAGTCGGTGCCCTCTGGTGCGAATAATTACCGGACTACTTTGTAAACCATTGCTACGATAATGTAGGGTAGCCACATCATCACTCAATGTTTGTAATCCGTATAATAAATAATCTAAGTATTGAATTTCAGCGATAGGTCTTAAACCTCTCATGGCCATACCATGGGCTTGCCCCATGATGGATTGTTCGCGTATACCAGTATCAAATATACGATCAGCCCCATACTTAATTTGTAACCCGGCAAAGCCTTGATTCACATCTCCAATATTTCCTAAATCCTCACCAAATGCATATACCAAAGGATTGGATGCAAACAATTCATCAAAATAATGATTCAAAATTTCATAGCCATTTAAAGTAGTCGCATCTGCATTAATTATAGCTGGTACACCTGCAACATTTAATGTGCTCTTTGGACCTTCGTTGTATAAATTTTTACTATAGTAAGGGGCTTGCTCTTTATGATAGTTGGATAAAAATTCAAGCACTCCATTTTCATTAGGATGATTGGGTAATTTTTCAAGTACTAGATGAATTGCTCTGAAAATATCTCTTTTTAAAGGCTCCCTATTTGAAATTAACTCCTGTGTTAATTGTTGTGCTATCAATAAATCATCTTGACTTAAACCTTGGTAAGCCAAAGCAACCCCTTGCTTTAGCTTTTCATTAATGGGTGCGATATATTTATTCCAAGCCCTTAATTTTGCATCTCGAACTGCTTGTTTTATTTGCGCTTCAAATATTTGCAAATCGGGCTCATTACTTAATTCATTCAACAATAACCATTCCCTCATTTTCTTAATACAATCCCACTCCCGCTCCCATTGCAAACGTTCCGTTGATTTATATCTTTCATGACTTCCACTAGTGGAATGTCCTTGTGGTTGCGTTAATTCCTGCACATGAAATACGACAGGCACATGTGTATTTCTGGTATAAGTGACCCCTTGTTCAAACACTTCACACATTGCAGCATAATCCCATCCTTTTACAGTGAAAATTTTAATACCATTGGTATTGGCTTCTTTTTGCAAGCCTTGTAAAGCTTCAGAGATTGAACCCTTGGTTGTTTGCAATTTGGTCGGTACCGAAATGCCATATCCATCATCATATACGAAAACGGCCAATGGAATTTGTAAAACACCCGCGGCATTAATCACTTCCCAAAATTGTCCTTCAGAAGTACTCGCATCCCCAATGGTGCAAAAACATACTTCGTTGCCGTCATTAGATAAATGCGAATATAATTCCTTGTGTTTTGACTGCTTAAAACATTTTGACGCATAAGCCAAACCTAATGCTCTTGCCATTTGACCAGCGGTGGGTGCAATATCAGCAGATATATTAAAACGATTCACTAAATCATGCCACGCTCCATTTTCATTGACAAATGCTGTTGCAAAGTGCGCATTCATATTTTTACCACCACTATAAGGATCATTTTCTACATCCGAATATAATTGCGCAAAGTAATCTTCTACATTGGAAGTGCCCATCGCAAACATTAAAGTTTGGTCCCTATAATACCCACTTCTAAAATCACCTTTATGAAAAAATTTAGCTAATGCTATTTGAGCTACTTCCTTACCATCACCAAAAATTCCAAATTTTGCTTTCCCTGTTAATACTTCTCGTCGACCAAGTAAACTTACTTCCCTACTCATTAAGGCTATTCGGTAATCCTCTAATACAGATTTTTTAAATGCTTCAAATGAAAGCATTTCAGGTGTTAAAACAGCATCGAGGGTGGATTCCATACAGCAAAAATAGGGGGCAAAAAGCATAAAAAACCAAGAATTAGATAAAATCATTTAATTCCCCATTTTTTAATAATTTTACATGTAACAACGCCTCAAATCAACCCTTATTTTATGAAAAAATCATTCCTTGTTTTAAGCCTAGTTATGGGTATTTTCAGTTCAGTTTCAGCACAAACTACAGCCAATATTGATCAAGCATTAAAGTTCAAAAATGACGTGTATGACTTTGGTAAAATAAGTTTCGGTCAACCAGCTACTTACACGATTGAATTTACTAATATAAGTAAGGACACCCTTACTTTGGTGAATGCCCGTCCAGGTTGTGGTTGTACCACCCCGAATTTTAAACCTAATGAAAAAATCGCACCCGGCAAGGTTGGACAAGTACAAATTACCTTTAACGGAAGTGCCATGGGAACTTTTTCACGTGCAACTACACTTGAGTTTTCAAATGGCTTAATTAAGCAAACACAATTTGCAGGGGAAGGCGTTGCCATTAGCAATGCGCCAGCAGCACCGATCATTAATAGTCCAAATAAACAATAATCAAACTGATTTATTTTCAATTATTGATTACCAATTAATTACCAAACACTTATTTAAATTACTTTCCATTTATATTTATTTATTTTTTAAAATTTTAATCATGAAATTAACATCCTTACTCATTGCATTACTGATATCATTCACTAGTATAGCGCAAACAGGCGTTCAATTTGATAAACTAAGTTACAACTACGGAAAATTAAAACAAGGTGTACATAAATCAGTCATCTTTAACTATACCAATAATGATGCAAAACCAGCAGTGATTGAATTTGCAAATGCAGAATGCGGATGTACGCAACCTGAATATAATCAAAAGCCCATTTTAAAAGGTCAAAAAGGGACCATTAAAATTACTTATACATCGCCTGCAACAGGTGCATTTAAAAAGAAAGTGACTGTTAAATTTGCTGGCGTTAAAGTACCAACAGAATTAACCATCGAAGGTGAAGTGAATTAAAAAAAGAAGATCAAACACCCAATCAAGTACAACAAATATTTATACTTGTTACATGAACTTGTAAAATGCAACAACTGATTAAAGTGTTTATTGAATAATAACGAACACTTGGTATTTTTAAAAATTAAAAGCGTCCCGATTTCTCGGGACGCTTTTTTATTATACGCTACAAGACTATCTTTGCCCGAATGATACAAATTAGCAAACGAGGTATACAAATGCCTTCCTCTCCTATTCGAAAACTAGCACCCTTCGCAGATGCAGCAAAAAAAGAAGGCGTACAAGTGTATCATTTAAATATTGGACAACCTGATATTGCAACGCCGAGCATTATGCTAGAAGCAGTGCAGCAAGCCAATTTGAAAGTTTTAGAATATACAGATAGCCGTGGTATTTTAAGTTTAAGAATGAAATTAGCAGACTACTATATCAGTAAAGGCATTGATGTAAATCATGAAGATGTATTAATCACCATTGGGGGAAGTGAGGCCATCTTATTCGCTTTTATGGCCTGCTTGGATGAGGGCGATGAAATTATCGTACCTGAACCATTTTATGCGAACTATATTGGGTTTGCTATGGCTGCAGGTATTCATATTATCCCTATAACATCCAATATCAATAATGCATTTGCTTTACCTCCCATTGCCTCCTTTAAAGAAAAAATTACCCCTAGAACCAAGGGTATATTTATTTGCAATCCGAACAACCCTACTGGATATGTTTATAGCGAAGCTGAATTATTACAAATAAGAGATTTAATAAAAGAAAAAGACTTGTATTTATTTTCTGACGAAGCGTACACTGAATTTAGTTATGAAGGAAAAGTGAAAAGTACCTTAACACTGCAAGGGGTGGCCGACCATGTTATAATGATTGATACATTTAGTAAAAAGTATTCCGCATGTGGTGCACGTATAGGTGCACTAGTTACTAAAAACAAACAAGTCATTGAAGCGGTGATTAAATTTGCACAAGCAAGATTAAGTCCACCCACCTTGGAACAAATTGCTGCCGAGGCTGCACTAGGATTACCCAATAACTACTTTGACGAAACTAGAGAAGAATATAAAAATAGGCGCGATATATTAATGAATCGCTTGTCAAAAATGAAAGGGGTGTATTGCCCTATTCCCAGTGGCGCATTTTATGCAATGGCAAAACTACCTGTTAATAATACGGACCATTTTTGCCAATGGCTATTGACTAGTTTTAGGCACAACAATACCACCATTATGTTGGCCCCTGGTAGCGGCTTTTACACGACACCAGGGCTTGGCTTGAACGAAATAAGACTTGCCTATGTTTTGAATGAAAAGGACATCAATTTAGCCATGGATTGCCTTGAACAGGCCTTAATCGAATACCCAAACAATTAAGCGGAAAATCCCATCACATTTAACAATAAGTTATTAAATGGGCATTGGATACAATACTACCTTTGTGCTTGTATAGGTGGTTTGGTTTACCCATACAAGCAAGCAATCGAAAATCGCCCTTTAGTTCTCTAAGGGGCTTTTTTATGCCGAAAATTACGCCGGTAAAATGGATTAATATTTCTGGGTGGGTATATTATAGGTCCCTCTGTCCTTAGCTTGGCTAATGTATAACATGATTTGATACACCAATTTACTCTTTACTGGATTGCCATTAATGCTTGCAGGAATAAACTCATAAGCATCCCCATGCAAATCTCTAATGGACTGATTAAATTCAGCATTATAAAAAGTAGAAGTATATTTAATATTAAAATCCTCCAATTTTCCAGTTGCAGAAATATCAAAAACATATTCCATTAGGATATCTTCCCTTTGATCCTTGGCACCTTCTGGTAACTTGCGTTGGTTATACAATAAATAAAAACCATAATCAAGGCCACCAATCTTAACCGGCGCAATTACTTTAGGTTTAATATAGCCGTTGGTATCAATCACGGATGCTTGTTTTACAATAGATGATACATCTGGTATATTATAAATTAATTTTTTATTAGTAAAATCATACACTTGAATCAAATCATTATTTTGGCTGAAATAATTCCAAATACTATCCTTTAAACCATTTTTATATTTACCTCTTGCCAACTCACGATTCGCACTATTCACAATAAAGCACTCCCCTAATTTTACTTTTTTATTGGCTTTATCGGATTCGTAATTTTCAACCAGCGTTGGTGCAATTCTCATTTTACGCCATACAGTATTTTGCGCGTCTGCAAATTGACTCACTAAAATGGCAAAAATAAAAATTAGCTTTTTCATATTATAAAATTTAATCATCAAGTTGTTTCTAAAAAATAAAGGTACAAAAAAAAGAGTCCCGCTCCGATAAATCGGAGCGGGACTCTTTTATATTATAAAAAGTTAAATATTATCTAACTCCTGTATATGTAATTGTTTCATCAAAAGAAACACGATGAGGTGTAATTACACTAGGTTGATTCATCCAATATTTAACTTTAAAAGTTTTTGTCGCTGGATCATATTTGTTTACGCCACTAGGATCAAGCTCGGCAGAACGACCATTAGATGCTGGTTGGCCATACACGTTTATGACTTTTGTTATATTATTTGATGCATCAATGGTAAACTCAACACCAAACGCACCATAATAACTAAGACCTGGAGTAGAAATGGAGTGATAAACTCCACCAATTACGTTGTCATACATGCGAACAGTATTAGCACCACTAGTAACCATGCCAATACTCATTGGGTATCTTCCTGTAAGTCCAGCACTAGAATAATCAACCATCTTACCTGTTACAGTATAAGAACCATCGTATTTATTACGAACACCAAATGAGTATACCGCATTGCCAAAGTTGCCACTAATTATTCCGTTAGATACCTGAGAAATTTTAACAGGAACACCATAGGCAGCGTTAAAATTAAAATCAGAGGAAACGGTAATTTTAGCTTCAACAGTAGTTTGGCTGGTTCCTTTTTTGATAACAACCGAAGTTGGAAAGGTAACCACAGTACTTGGTGGAACCACTTTAGTAACCCCATTTTCTGTATTATATTTAGCTAAAGTTGCAGCATCGGAAGAAAGCGTTACTGTAATGTCCTCAGGTGCAGTACCTGGTCCTGTATAGTGTACGTTGATGTTAAATGTTTTACTTGCCCCAGCTGCAACAACACCTAGATCAGAATAAAAACCAGGTATACCAGCATTAGTTATATTATCTCCTGTGTTTGCAATCTCAATCACGTTAGTTTTATATTTCACGGCATCGATATTCATATCATCTGCCTTCAAACAAGAAGAAAGTGATATAATTAATAAGCCAAGAAATAGATTTTTTATATTTTTCATAATTTTAATATTTAAATTTTATTTTGCCCAAAATATAAGTGAAGTAAATGGTGATAATCCTTTAGGTACGTTTGCTGTATTATAAGTTCCTTCTGCTGAAGGATATAAAATACGTGTTGGTAATTTATCAGGTCTTGTACTTTCAGACTTTAATGAAGCAAATGTCTCATATTTTGTTGCACCAGCTGCATTATTTAATTTAGGATACAAAGTACGACGATAATCATTCCATGATTGATCGCAATTGACCATATTTAAAGCAATCCACTTTTGGGTAATGATTGCTTCTAATTTTTGTTCAACGGTAAGTGCTAAATTAAAATTTACCAAAGGACTGCTAGCATTATCTACTTTATAAGTTGCTGCAAGCGCTGATGGGTTGCCAACAAGCGTTTTGTTTGGTAATGAATACAAATAATTAAATGATTGATTAATACCATTATCGAATGCAGCTTGCGCTGTTGTAGAAGTAATAATACCATATAAAGCGGCTTCTGCCTGAATAAAATAACTTTCAGAAGCAGTAATCAATGGTAAGCCAGCATCTGGGCCTTTTAAAACACCTATTGAATTTCCAGCAGAAGTTCCAACTCTTAAAGGTCCAGCTGGAGCAGGGAACCAAAATGAACCATCAGGTGAAGATGCCACTCCTAAACTTTCATTACCTAATTGATTACAACTCGTTACTGAAGGATAATTATAGAAAAGTGCTTTACCACGTGATGAGTCCACTAATTTCTGTCCTGTATAGAAGCCATGTACGAAGAAAGTTGGCATCCATGCTTTGTTTCCAGAAGTACCTGTATAACTCCATCCCCAACTGCTCCACTTAGGATTTTGACGGCCATTATCGCGTGTATACCCAGGATTTACCAACGCATCTGAAGTTAAAAATCCGTCACTGCTAAAGGTACTATTAGAAAAAGTCACCTTACCTCTTCCTCTAACTAGGATTCTTAATTTAATGGTATTGGCTAATTTTTTCCAGTTAACCATATTACCTCCAAACATTACATCAGAAACACCTAATTCAACCACATTTACATTAGCTAACCCAGTATTTATTTTAGCAATTGCGGCATCTAATGAGTCAGCAATATTTTTATAAATCACTGTACCAGCTGTATAAGTAGGATTTAACACTTCTGATCCTTTTAATGCATCTAAATAAGGCACATCATTATAGGCATCTACTAAATGTTGATAATGCATGGCTTTCATAATTTGAGCAACACCATGAAAATGATTATAGTTTGGTAGATTTCTTGTTATATTAATAATGGTTTGATAATCATTTAATATATCATAAGAGGAACTAAACACACCCGACCATTCAGAACTTGTATAATTGTAAGTAATGGATGTACCAAATCCACCATAACCACCTGCATTAGATGCATAACCACCTATTTGCTGACCCATAGTGTTAAGGCTATTAACAGCACCTGCAGTATAAGCTAATGCTTGTGGTAAGATTAATTCTACTGAGGCAGAAGTCGCATTATTTGGATCTGTATTTACATCCAAATACTTATTACAAGAAGTGCTTAATAGCAACATTCCTGAGAGAATTATTAGGGTTAAATTTTTCATATTTTTCATTTCGCTTTTATTTGTACAATCAATTAAAAAATTTGATTTGTTTTGGGTTTACGATTAAAATTTAAATGATACTGTTGCACCATAATATCTTGACGGAGGTGTTTGTAAACCACTAATACCAACACCATTTCCACCCGCACCACCAGAAGCACCATACTCAGGATCAGTGTAGTAATTATCTGGAGCCATCCAAACTAGTAAGTTACGTCCTTGTACACTTAAAGTACAACCTTTGATAAATTTAGATTTAGCTAATAGTTTAGAAGGTAGGTCATAAGAAACTGCTAATTCTCTTAACTTCCAGAAATCACCAGAATGCACATAGTTTGAAGTTACGCTTCTGTTTATATTATCACTCCAAAAACCAGCATTACCATTACCATTGGGAACAGAAATGTTTGTATTGGTTATATACTTACCAGGATTGGCCGGATCAGCGATAACTGAATTAGGGAAAACAAAGCGCATACGATCATATTGCGCAGTTCTCCAACTTGTACCTGACCAATCGATACTTGAACCCATTGAACTCCAAATATTGTATCCGCCTCTATATTCAAATAAGAACGCTAATGTAAATTTCTTGTACTTAATAGTACCATCAAGGCTTAATTTATTTGCAGCAGTTGCATTTCCTAAATTTGTAATGGTATCACTTTGTTGTGGTATACCTGTTGCTGCATCAACAATTACACGACCATCTGGAGAACGCTTGTAATCAAATCCCATAATGATTGGGAATGGCTGTCCTGCTACTGCATAAGATGCACCCCCTAAACCCAAACGAGGTAAATCGGCACTGATACTAACTACGGTATTAGAAAGATAAGAATAGTTTCCACCAATGGTTACACTCAAATCTTTGGTTTGTATTGGAGTTATATGTGCAGTAACCTCTAAACCTTCACTCATTGTTTCACCTGTATTTGTTCGTAAAGCTGTAAAACCTGTTGTTCCAGATACACCTGTACTTACTGTTTGATTAGTTGTATTTGTATGGAACCAAGTCACATTTGAAGTGAAACGATCATTAAATAAATTTAAATCGAAACCACCTTCATAACCTGCTGTCATTTCCGGCTTTAAATCTTTAGAAACTAAAGTATTACCAACAGTGAATCCAGCATTGCTGCCAAATGGAAATCCATTTGCTTGGCCAAATGTTGGTAATAATGAATATGGTCCTAAGTTAACTTGACCTACTTTAGACCAACCACCTCTGAACTTCAAGTAACTAATAGTGTTGCTATTTTTTAAGAAATCAAAGGCATCAGATGCAATAAGGGACATTTCAGCAGCTGGATAAAAGAACCTTCTATTTTCTGGAGCAAGAATTGAAACCCAATCTTGACGACCTGAAACAGTTAAGTATAAATAGTTTTTATATCCAAATGTAGTTTTTGAATATGCACCCATTGACCTAGACAAAAAGTTTGATTCTGAAGCACCTGGTGTACCAACGCCATTACTTACGTTAAATAAATCTGGAACAACTAATCCATTTCCACTAACACCAATGTTTTTAGATTGGTTTTGGTTCCATTGTCC
>Ga0209107_10000525_pt1 | contig 22288 bp, 16 predicted proteins | sample LakErihyJuly2011_2_FD_187460 | JGI IMG/M metagenome (GOLD analysis project Ga0209107, IMG submission 187460) | Freshwater microbial communities from dead zone in Lake Erie, Canada - CCB hypolimnion July 2011 (SPAdes) (version 2) | ecosystem: Environmental > Aquatic > Freshwater > Lentic >...
GATGCAGCCTTTCGGATCACGGTTGCGTAGTTTGCTCGAGAAGGCGACGGGCAACGTAGGCGTATCCATCAGGCTGATGAGTTTGTGTTCCATGGGGGTGGACCGTATCTTCCGGCCGCCTGCGCCGGGGTCAAATACGTTATAAAATTTTAGAACAAAAAATGGCGGCGGCCGCCCCGCGCGATCCCGCCGGGCGAGGGGCGGCCGCGGCCGTCAGCCTCGTACGCGCGAGGCGAGCAGCTCCTTGGCTCTTTGTTGGGCGGCTTGGCGCTCGGCCGGGCTTAGGCGAAGCTCTTGCAGAATTTCCTCAAGGCCGTCTTTGCTGGTCAGGTAGAAGTCCTTGGCGTAAAGGCAGACGTAGAAATACGCGGCGGCTTCGACCTTGTCTGGAATAATCGCCGGGTACTCGATGCCACGGAAACTCCCGCGGGAACTTTCCCGGGCGCCTTCGGCGTAAATCACGCCGAGGTGATAGGCTGCGTTGACATCCTTGCCGATACGGAAGTCCTTTCGTTGGAAGTACGCTGCCATGGCGTAGTCCTTGCGGACGATGACAGGGTCATCGGTGAGGCGTTGAATCGTCTGCTTTCCCTTGGTCTCTGGGATGTAGATACGTTTATACCAATGCCCGTCGGTGCCCACGAACGGGGTGTAATCATTGAGCGAATTGCCTTCGTGGTTGTACTGGCCGTAGTAGCTCAGGCTGCCGAGCTCGTGAATCGCAGCCGGGACGCCGGCTTCCGCGGCAAGGCAGAGCAACTCGTAGGATTCCTTGGTCACTTCCGTGTCCCGACGATTGCCAGCCAGTCCTGCGACTTTGGGCCAAGGATTATTTTGGCGGGTAAGCTGGTTGGAAAGTTCGTACTGGGCGAAGCCGTGGCCGAGCCGGACGAAGCGCCGGGCAATCTTCTCGTCGAAATAGCCGACAGTGATCTTGGTGTCGTCGATGAAAGGTACGACGCTGGCGTCCTGGTATAGCTTGGACTCAGGCGAGAGCTCGGCCATCTCGATCGTGACTCGGGAGCGGAATTCGCCAGAGCTGAGTCCGACTGAAAGGCGGAAGCAGGCCATCGGGTCGCCGGCGTCGGCCAGCTTCCGCAGTTCGGCCTCGGTGGAGGGCAGGTTACTCGCCGGCTGGAATTCTTCCCCGTCGAGGAAGCGTCGGGTGACCTGGGCCTTGAGCAGGCTGCCTTTGATCCAGGTGTAGGCGTAACCGATCTTACTGGTCTTAAGGTTAAGGTTGAGGGCTTCCTGGAGGACGGCGACCTGTTCGGCCATGAGCTGGCGACGGCCCAGGTGGCGCGCGAAGTCCATCAAGGCGCTGCCCATGATCTCGTCGTCTTGGCCGAGGTATTCCCGGTTGAGCCGCAGGTAGTGCGCATAGTCCTCGTCGGATTCCTTCAGCAGGCCGTTCTCGTAACGGACGTCCGCGCGTTCTTTGAGCGTCGGCGCCAGGAAGAGGTTATCTCGACCGAATTCCAGCTGAAGCACCGCGATCTGTTCGTCGAGCAGCCGGATGCCTTCCTTGCCGTTCTTCTCTGCGACTTTACGTTTTAGAAGAAGCTTGGCGGTCTGCGCCATATACTCGGGAAGTTCGATGCCTGTCGGCTTCTCGATCACGTCAGCGAGGGCGTTAAGGGCCCCATGCTGAGCCGTGATGTAATGCTGGTAGGCTTGTGACCAGCGTTTCTGCTTAATCGCGATCTCGAGTAACCGAATCGCGGAGGCGACGGCCGGCCAGCGTTTTTCACGTAATTTTTCCGTGGCGATACCTAGGGCGTCTTTCTCGCTAAGGTATGCTTTACCGAGTTGTCCTTCCTGTATCAGAACTTGGGTCTCGGCATGCGACTTAGTCCATTCCCTGAGTGCTGCCTTCTCTGCCGGCGTGAACTCCGAAGTGATGGTGTAGCCATGTAGCGCCGCGAGGTATTGCCAGCGGAAGCCGACGTCGATGTCTTTGGTCACGCCAAATCCGTTCTGGTAACATTGACCGAGGTAGTACTCGGCGGAGGAATCCTCCTGCTTGGCCGCCAAGGTGAGCCACTTGACCGCTGTGCCCTGATCCTCGGCGACACCTTCGCCGAACAGATACGCCAGGCCGAGATTGCGCTGGGCGTTCGGGTATCCTTTGTCGGCGGCCTTTCGGAACCAGATGACAGCGGTGGCTTGATCCTTCGCGGTGCCGTTGCCGCTGTTGTAGCGCCAGCCCAGCTCGTTCTGCGCCTTGACGTTGCCGGCGGCCGCTTTCGGTTGGCAGGCGGCAAATTCGGCCTCCGGTGTAAGGTCGGCCCCGGCGAGGGGGAGCGCGAGGACGGTGAGATGAAGCCAGGCGAGGCGCATGCGACATCTTTATCCGATGAACACCCAGCGGGAAGGCTTAATTCATGGGCAATACTCTGCGGATTACTTAAAAATCTTACATAAGATTGGCTTGATGCGGAGGCGTTCCATTCTTTGATGAAGCCATGGAAAACCCTAATCCTTCCCCCAAGGCCCCGCTGAACTATACCTTGATCTTCATCGTGGCCCTCGCGCTGCTGGCTGGCCTCTCCGCCGTCTACATCCTCAGCTCCTGTGGTGGCAGCCAGGGAGGCGGAGGTATCTCCCTTAGCAAGCCTGCTCTCCCGTTGGCCCTGACTTGGCGTGAGACCCTTGGTTTCGGTAAGACGCAGGTCGCGGTGATCCATGGTAAGAATGATGTTCCGCTAGGCCTTATCATCGAGGTCACCCGCAGCGTCGACGGTAAGGTGATGCGCATGCAGGCCACGCTCGAGCCAAAGGGTTTGCTTGAGATCGGCAGCCTCCAGTGCTCCGATAACAATAACTTCGTTCCGGGCGACCGTATCTCCATTCGCAATAACAACTACGCCACTTACGACGAAACCTGCCCGCGCTGAATATGGCGCAGGTTCCCTACACCAGCTACAGTTTCAAGGCCCCTCCCTTGATGGACGAGGAGTTCTTTCTTCATCTCAAATCTCTGCCGATCAAGGTTGGACGTATCCGTTACAAACCCTACGAAGGATTCGTGAAGACGTTCCCGGGTTGGTGCATCTTCTTTGGCATCCTTGTCTTGTGGGCGACTTGGTTGCATTTCTTCGGAGAGGGTGAGTCCAGGCAGATGGCCTTTTACTTTCCTTTTTCCATCTGGTTTACGATCGCTACCCTATCAGGTGCGCTTTTCTCGATGTTCAGTTGGATCGGCTATCACATGGACTGCATCGCCTACTTCGACGTTTACTCGCGTCACATCAACGAGGCTAAGGATTACGCCGAGCTCAGGAATCTTCGCGACGGACTGCATCCCCGACCGACCAGTCTTCTTGACGGTTTGTTTCCTGACCTGAATCAGTGGAATCGTCGCTGACCCTGGGATCCCGCAGGCAGCCCTTCTTCAACTATCCCGACCCATGAATTGGCGTAACTGGAAGAATCACCCTTTCATCTTCACCTTGGTCGGGGCGTTGCTCCTCGGTTACGTGGTGCGCAAATTCACCGAGCCGGCGCCTTATCGCTATAACAATAGCGCGAGCGCGCCCGTGCAAGTAACCCCGGCGCCGACCTCCGCACCGAGCCCGGCTCCAGTCGTGATAACACCTGCTCCGGCCGTGACGAAGCCGGCTCCGCTCGCTTCGACGCCCTCGCAATATCAGGTCGCACAGCTCCCGCCGAAGCCGATGGCTTCAGCTCCGGTTACGTTTTCCGCCCCGATCGACCGTCCGGTCATCTCGACTCCCGGCTATAGTTCCGGCCGTCGCGGTTATACGACCTATACTTTCACGTTGGATGACACCCCATATCTTTTGGACGGAAAGTCGGCCTTCGACCATCTGACCGAGATGAAGCGACAGGCTAACGCCTATGATCCGGAGATCAACCGACTCCGGGCGGAGTGCGCCACCTTACAGGCGCAGATAGACGGCAATCGTGCTCAGCTTGACATCATGAGCTCCGTCTTGGACCGCACGGATCAGTCGGCGATTGATACTTACAACGCGCAGGTGAGAATCTCGAATGCCGTCATCGCCGAGCGTCGAGTGAAGGTGGCCGAACTCAATGCCAATGTCGAAAGCTTCAATGCCATTGTTTCGGCGATGCACGCTTACGCCCAGCAGCACCGCCGCTAGGTCAGAGCTCGTCGACGGGCACGGTGACCGGTCCACCTGAATCCTTTGCGCTGGCTGAAAATTGCGCGAGCGACTCGGCCAGTTCTGCTCCGAATAGTTCGGTCCATTCCCCTTTGAGCGAAGCCGGAGATCGCAGGACGGTCTTCTTTGCCCGGGTGGCGTGCAGGGAGCCGTCGGCGGCGATGCGAATCTGAGACTGACTGAGCAGGCGTCGCCAGATCTCGCTGAGGGGCAGGGGGTTGGCTCCGGGCAGGTTTTCCCATGAACGGCTGAGTTGCGGCACGGAACGGATGAAGCCAACCCAGTCTTCATCACCCTCACTGCGGCGAAGTCGCTCCATCGCGGCTGTCCTTAGCTTGTCGCGACTGCTGCCGCTTTCCTTGAGCTGGGCTAAGGCGGCTTCGCTGCAGTTATCCAGCGCACAGATGAGCATGGAAATCGCCGGCCAGCGGGGATGGTCGTCGGCGCGGGCAATCACGTCTGAGTAACTGGTGGAAGGACTGGGCGTACCTTTGGAGGGGTGGGCCGACGGGCCTTGGGGGTTGAGCCGATAGCGCAGCTGCCGCCGGACGGTAGTCGTCTCCACGAGAGCGGCGTTGAATGCATCGGTCAGCGCCTTGATTTCGGTCTTGGTTGCCCGCGCCTCCTCCTTAGGAATCTGCCCGAGATAGCCTTCGAGGTCCACGTCCACCAGCTTCAGCATGCCGAGGATGAGGTGATCTGGATGCAGGCGCTCCGCGTGCAGGTGGCGTGCTTCCAGGCTGGTCAGCTGCAAGGCCAAGGGCAATGCGTGTGAGGCGGGCATGGTCAGGCGAGGGCGAGAATGAGGAGCAGCAGGGCGCCCAGGAAGATCAAAGCCAACAGTACTTGGGAACCCCGTCGTAGGTTACGCTCGCGCTCCTCGGCGAAGGTCGCTTCCGCGAGGAGCCAAGCGATGGCTTCGGTGCCCTCTTTGGACTTGGCCGCTGGGCTGCCTCGCAGCAGCTCGGCGGCCTGGAGGAGAATCGCGGCACGGCGACGCTGCGACGTCGGCCGCAGGCTGTCGCGAAGGTCTTCGGCGAATTCTGTCGCAAACGCGGCCGCCAGCTGCGGATCTGATGGCTTGGCCGTCCGGAAGGCTCCTTGGCGGTCGCCTTCACGGTAACGCGCGATGAGCTTTGCTTTCGCCAGCTTCTCGCGGATGCCTGCGAGCTGTTCGCCGGACTCGGTCATTGGATGCTTGCGCCGATACCTCGGCCGTAATTCTCCTGCTCTTCATCGGGCATGAGCTGCCAGAGCTGCGCCACGGTGGAGCGCAAGGCGTCGACATCGCCCTGCTGGACGGCTTGCTGGCCCAGGCCGAGGAGACGTTCGCCTTTCTGGCGGTCCGTCATGACGTCGAGCTTGGTCCCCAGGTATTTGAGCGAGCCGACCCAGTAGCCAGGCTGGTTTTGCACGATGCGGAAGTAGGCCGCGCTCAGGCGACGGGTAAGCTCGACCGCTCCTTCGACGCGGCGTTCGTCGATGATCGGCTCGGCCTCATCGATGAGCTTGCGCAGGGAGGTGGCTTCGGCGCCTTTGGCCGTGCCGCCGTCCAGCAGCTTTTCGGCGAAGCCCATCTGCGACCGAAGTTCTTCTTCGATTTTCGGCCAGCGGGCGGATTCTTCGACATCGTCGATGGCCAGCATGAGGTCGAGGAGGCGTTGGTCGAACTTCTCCAGGGCGGATTCGTCGCCCGCCGCACGTTCTAGCAAGGCCTCGAGTCCGGGGATCTCGGTGTCCTCGATCCGCTCGAGTAGTTCCGGTGAGGCGTCATTCGTCTTATCTTTGAGCATCTGGAAGCGTCGGACTTCGGTCTCGAATCGTTCGCGCAGTGCCCGTAGGTCGGTCTTATTCTTGCGCAGGTCTAGTTTCTGTTCGAATTCGTCGTTCAGCGTCGGGATGAACACCAGCAGTTTGATATTGCGGTTCTCGTCGATGCGCACCTCGACCTCGATTTCGGAGTCCTTGGGCAGGTCGCGCTTGGCCTTGGTGCCGGAGATGATCATGTCGCCGACATAGCGGTTGCGGTCGGCCTTGGCGTGGTCGCCTTCGACCAAGGCGATCTTGATGCTCGAACCGGCGTCGCCGGCCTTGAGGGCCTCGACGGTCCGGAAGGTGCGGGCGCGTTTGCGCAGGGGGAGCGACTGGCCTTTCTCGAAGAGCAGTTCGACGTTGTTGTCCGACAGGCCGATGCACAGGTTGTTGATGAGGGGCTGGCCTTGGGCGACGGCCCCGACCGTATAGGTGAAGGAGGGCGGGGTGGACTGCTGCGAGGCGCCGCCGGCGTCACGCAGTTCGATGGTGAAGGTGTTCCGCCGGCCCGCGACCGCGCGGATCTGGGTGACGAAAGCCCCGTCCTTCTTCAAGGGGATGGCGGAGCTCTGCCAGTTGGACTCCTTTTCTAGGAGACGCACCGTCCAGCCGAGGAAACTCTGTTCTTCCGTCCCGGAGACACGTCCGCCGATGACCGGTTCCGGTTCCGTGCCGACCGGGTCATACTTGAGGTTGATGGCGAAGACGCCCTGGGTCGCCTTGGGGGCCTGGCCGGAGATCTTCTGGGTGCCGGCGAAGACCGCGGCGCCGCAGGCCACGACGGTCATCGGGTCCACGCTATGGTCGAGCTTGATGCCGATCCGCTCCCGGAGACGGGCCCGGAAGTACTCGGCTTTGGTCGGTCCGCCGACGAGGATCATGCGCTCAACGGCGTCGGCGCTGAGGCCCTTGTCGGCGAGCACCTTGAGGCAGATATCGATCGAGCGGTCGATGATCGGCGTGGCCACGCGAACCAGCTCATCCCGGGTGATCGTGATGCCCGCTTCGGAACTGTCGATGACCTCGCTGTTATCCGGCGACTTGAGCAGGCCGAAGGAGATCTCGGCGGAATTCGTCTGCGAGAGCTGGACCTTCGCTTCTTCGGTCGCCCGCTTGAGCTTGTAGATATTGACCGACGAGTCGCTCGGCTTGCCGCTGAACCGGAGCCAGTCGGCGGAGCCGGGATGGGCGGCGTGCAGTTTCGGGAGCACCAGCTGCTCGACGAGGGCCCAGTCGATGTCCGAGCCGCCGAGGAAGTTGTCGCCTCCGTGATGGATCACGGCGACCGAGCCTTCCTGGGCCTTGATCAGCGCGGCGTCGAAGGTGCCGCCGCCGAAATCGTAGACCAGCCAGTAGGCGTTGGTGTCATTGACCTGGAAGCCGTAGGCCAGGGCGGCCGCGACCGGTTCCTGCAGCAGGGCCGCCTGGGAGAAGCCGGCGAGTTCCGCGGCCTTCATCGTGGCGGAGCATTGATGGGCTTCGAAGGCGGCGGGCACGGTGATGACGGCGGCCTTCGGGAGCTCGCCGGTGATGCGTTCGGCGTCCTGGCGGAGGGCCCGGAGGACTTCGGCGGAAAGTTCCTCCGGCAGTTTCTCGAGCGCGGCGTCGCGGAAGCGGAACGTGTTCTTGGTACCCATCATGCGCTTGAACTCGATCTGGGTGTTCTCCTTGCCGGTGGCGCCCATCTTGTTCTTGGCTAACTGACCGACCGCGATGCCTCCTTGCTTGTCATAATGGACGGCCGAGGGCGTGATGTCGTTGTCGGCCTGGTTCTTGAGGATGCGGGCGCGGACGCCTTCCAAGAGCGCGATCGCGCTGTTGGTGGTGCCGAGGTCGATGCCGAAATCGAAAGTCTGTCTGCTCATGGGGGATGCTTAGTTGGAGGGAGGGGAAGAGAGCGGGGACTTGGTCACGACTTCGCTGGCCTGGACGAGGACCGTCTCGGGTCCGACGTGGGGGAAGCCGTGTCGCCAATGGACGGCCGGCTTGAGCGTCTCGATGATGATCTCCTGTTGGACGTCCGCGGAAGGTTCGGTGGCGACGACGGCGATATCCCGGTAATGACCGTTGCTGAGATTCGTGCCGGTCCGGTCGATGTTCTCGACGCCCGCCTTGGTCAAGGCCACCTGCATGGCTTCGAGCGCCCGGTACATCTTCCGGTCGACGGCTTCGCCTTCGGCGTCCTTCTCCAGCGCCTGTTGGGCCCGCCAGAGGGCGACGCCCATCTCGCCGAGGCACTTACCTAGCTCGGTGATACGCTCCGTCGGCGGAGGGAAGGCACCTTCAGGCGCGGGGGCCTGCGCCTGGTCGGTGGGCCGGCCGCCGGCGGGAAGTTGTGCCATGAGCATCTCCGCCGCGCTGAGGAGGAAGGCTTGGTTTTGGATGACAAGCATCGCAGGTCTGGTGGGGTTAGGTTGACTCATGGTCGGTAATTGTAGCCGGCGATTCCGCCGATGGCGCCCCCGAGGAGAGCGCCGATGAGGTGTTGGCCTACGACGCCTCCGAGGATGGCGCCCCCGGCAGCGAACTTGAAGCCGCGCGTCAGGCGTTCACCGCTGTCATTGATATACGTGCCGGCGTAGGCGCCGTGCTTCTCCTCCAGGGCGATATCGTAGTTCTTGCGGATCGTCGTGATGCCCGCTTGCAGCTTGTCCTTCAGCTTGCCGGTCGCGAAGGTCAGCGCGAATTCGCAGAACAGGAAGGCGGCGCCGTAGTCTTTCAACTGGTTGTTCGTCTCCAGCGAGATGTCCTGGAAGACCGAAGCCAACCGTTCGCGCGCCTTGGCGATCGAAGCCTGCGGCGTCGTCGGCGGCGTCAACGCGTTGATTTCAGCCAGCAGGTCGCGTCCGCGTTGCAGTAAAGCATCGACCGCCTGACGGCCGCTGGCTTTAGTACGGAGGGAGCTGGTGGCTTCGGTGTGCAGGGCGTTGATTTTGGTCAGGAGGCCCTGGATGGGTCGGTTGAGCTCGGCTTCTTTGAGCAATCCCCCGACCGTCACCAGGTCGGCTTTCACCTTCTTCAACTCCTCGCCGGTCACGAGCGGAAGCAGGCTGTTGAGAATCTCGGACGACTGCGCGTAGTCATCATGATCGTTGGCACACCCAACGGCGTAGCCGCGCAGGCGTGAGCCGCAGGTGTTGGCGAGTTCGGCGCGGCGGGTCTTACAGGCCTCGAAAAGGTCGAGCTTTCCGCATAGGCGACGGAGACGCTCCGTGGGCTCTTTCCAGAGGCTGCGCGGATCGCCCTCCGGGGCCTTCTGGCCGAACTGGAGCATCTGCTCGAGGTCGGAGCGGAGGAGGTCGCCGACGATGTCGGCCACGGCGGAGCCAACCAGTTTCTCCGCGCAGTAGGCCACCGTCTTGCACGCGAAACAATTCGCCTCGTGTAGGGCGAGCGCGGCCTGCGCGGCTTGCCGGGCCAGGGCTTCCGGCAGGGCGAGCTGGACGTGCGTGGCGTCGCGCGGGCTGAGGCGAGGATCCTCGAGGGCGCGGATCCGGGCGCGGAGGTAATCCTCGACCGGGAAGGAGTCGGTCAGCTCATCGAAGTTATTCGCCATCTCGATCCAGGCGGCACCGAGGGTCTCCGGCCGCGGCGCCTGGGGGGAGCGCCGCAGGAAGGCTTCCGTCTTTTCCATCGCGTCGAGCAAGGACACCAGCCCGAGATTGTGTTTGGCGATCGGACCCCAGGTGCCATGCGGACTCATCTGCTGCCAGATGGAGATAGGCTCCATCGGGTTCCCGGCTTCGAAGGAGTCCAGGGCCGCATCTTTCTCGCCGGCCTCGAGGGGCCAGAACCAGAAGCATTCGTCGGCCAGCCGCTTGACCGGGTCCTTCACCCGCTCGGCAGCCTGCCGGACCATGTCCGCGTCTGCCGTGTCCGGGGCGAAGGCGTGTCCGGGCTCGTCGCCTAGCTCCACCTTGACCTTGAGCGTGTTCAAGGCGCGGTTCAGTTCGCGCGAGGTGCTGTCGACCCGGGCGTTGGCGAGGCGGAAAGGATTGGCCCGCAAGGCGTCAATCGTCGCGGCGGACCGCAGTGCTTCGGCGAGTTGGGTTGATTCGAGGGTCACGGGACGGGAACGGCTCAGGGTGGCGGAAGAAAAACTTAGTTCTACGATAAAATTCAATAATCTACCCGGTCAGGCCTTTGCGCCAGAGGATGACCCGGTGCTCGTGCTTGGCCCGCAGGGCAGGGTCGAGTAGGAAAGCCTCCTCCATGGTGTCGGCGGCTTCCGCCAGCTTCTGATGCGAGGCGAGGCGTTTGGCCTCGTCGGCCAGCCTTTGGGCGGCGGCTTGTTCGCGGAGATCGGTCAGGCTGGTATCAGCCTCCGTCAGGGGCGTCCGCTTGACCGGTGGCTTTGTCCGGTGCTGCCACTCGGTCAGCGCCTGCCGCAGTTCCTCGGCGGACTGGTAACGTCGGTGCAGGGGGATTTCGATGCACTTCGCGACGATAGCGTCAAGCCGGGCGTCGCAGTCCGGGTTGAAAGCCGACGGCGGACGCGGCGGCTTCTCGAAGGATTTCGGATGCCACCCCCAGTCTCCCGCCGGCTCGTAAGGGAAACGGTCGGTCAGCAGGCGATAGAGCGTGACGCCCAGTGCCCAGATGTCGGAAGCGAGGGAGTCGGCCGAATGATCGCCGAGGGCTTCCGGCGGCTTAAAGGCCAGCGTGCCGGCAGCGGTGGCGAGGAGGGTCAGCCGGTTGGCCTGCTTGGCCAGGCCGAAGTCGCTCAGCCGGGCGCGCAGGCCGTCGTTCTCGTAGCCCACCATTATGTTCTGCGGCTTAATGTCGCGGTGGACGACCGGCGGTTGCTGCGCGTGGGCGCAATGCAGCCCTTGGCAGACCTGCCGGAGGAGCTCGACCGAAGTCGCCGCCGGCATGAGCGTGCTTCCGTGTGAGTGCCAGAGGTCTTCCAATGTGCCGCCGGGGACATACTCCATCGTGAAGAAACCGCGTTCGACACCGAGATGGGCGAAGGTGTTGGCGTCGAAGACCCGGATGATGTTCGGATGGCCGAGATGCGAGAGTAGGATGGCTTCCGACAGCATTTGCTGGATGACTTCTTCCGTCATCCCGGGTTGCTTGAAGACCTTCATGGCCTGTCGCCCGAGGAAGCGGTGTTTCACCCGGTAGACTTCCGCGAACGCGCCTTCGCCGAGGAGCTTTTCCACCTCGAACGTGCCACCGATCGTCTGGCCTTCCGTAAGCAGCGGCATGATTAGGCTAGTCTGCGCGGCACGGTTGATGCCTCGGCGAAGTGGCGTCCGTCAGGCTAGCCAGGCAGGCGAGGGTGAGGTGGGGGCGCATAGATGGGCTGACATTGATTCGGGGGAGGTCGGGCTCAATCCGGAAAGGCGTTTTCTGCCGAATCAGGTATGCTTAAAGTATTATAAAATGAACGACTTCCACTTAACGATTTATATGAAATATATCAGTCGTATAGTAGATAAATGTTAGTAAAATACTTCTGGATACGGGCATAGAAATATCCAACCCTTCGCCATGCCCCTGCGCTTCGAGCTATCCCCGCCCAAACTCGCCCAGTCCTTGGATTGGTACTGGCAGTTTGGTGTACGTCGCATCAAGGACCACCCGGACCACGTCCTCGCCCGGGGCAGTTGGCTCGACTCCCTTTACGCCATCGCTAACGCGCGACGCCCATTGTCCGCCGATCGCAAGACCTTGGCCGTATGGGGTCCGTCCCAGTCTGGTAAATCCACGCTGCTCTCGGCCTATCTGGATGGCGAGATGAAGGAAGGGCCTAAAGGGGAATACAGCACCTTGCTGACCTGGAACGAAGCCGAGCCGGTGTCGTTCCTATGGAAGGGTAAGCCCGGTGTTGTCTCGCTGAACCCTTTCGCCGCCGGCGCCGATGCCTCCGGCTGCGTCACCCGCTACACGGCGGCCAGCTCCGTGAAGCACGCGCGCTACCCGGTGCGCCTGCGATTTAATTCCCTCTCCCACGTGATGCACGCGCTGGCCTTCGGTTACCTTTCGGAGTGCAATCCCGCGACTGCGGACGGCACGAATGTCTACTGGGATCGAGACCGTATCTCCAAGGACTTCCTCAAGAAGCCCGGCAGTCTGGCTCCGGGCGCCAATCGCGCCGCCTATGAACTTCTCCGCGAGATCCTCGACGTCGTCGGGATGTTCATCAAGAGCGGCGAGGAGCGTTACGCCAAACTGAGGCCTTACTGGGACGGACTCCGTCGAGATCTGCTCGACTCTTCTGACCTCGCCCAGTCCGAGGAGGCCGCCATCCATTTTGCTTCGACCATTTTCTGGGATGGTTCCCCCACGATTTCCGGGGTCTTCCGCAATCTTCGCTCCAAGGTGGAGTCCCTCCGTTGGGCTAAACGGGAGGTTTACTGTACCATGGGCGTGGCCGCGCTCCTGCTCGACATCGACACTTTCAAGCGGGTCAAGAAGGACGTCCTGGACGAGTTCGGCACGGAGACGCTTCGACGGATCCGCTCGCTCGGCTTCCGCGAAGACGGCGGGGCGGTCGTCATCGAAGAGGGGACCCCGGCCGCGGAGATCGCCGGTGAAGAGTTCGGACACTTTCAGGCGCTCGTCAGGGAGATCGTGGTCCCGGTCAAAGTTCCGGACGCCTTGGCACGCCAGCCGTTCTTCCAGCTCCTCAAGGAGTCGGACGTACTCGACTTCCCCGGCGTCGCCTTGAAGGACGTCCAAGGCAACTCGCTCACCAAGCTCGACCTCGCCCAGCTCGGCGACCGTGACCACCAGCTCCTGACCTCGGTGTTCAAGCGCGGTAAGACTTCGTCCATCGTCATGGGGTACGGCGATGAAGTGTCTATCGACGCTTTCGCATTGCTCATCCGCGCTAAGAGTTTCCCCTCCAAGCCCGAACAGCTTCGCTCCGGTATCCACTACTGGTGGGAGCGAGTGAACCCCAGTTTCAACTCCACTGCGAACGAGTCCGGGCCGACGCCATTGCCGCTCTCGGTCTGCATGACCTTCTTTGGTCATGTGCTCGTCGAGCTAGCCCAGACCAAGCCCAAGGCCGGGGTCGGGCCGCTGTTCAAGGATATGCTTGAGCCGCTTGCTCCCCTCGATCGTCCGGCCAACGCCTCATACTTCACGACTACTTACACTTCTTTCAAGGCCGCTGGCGAGATCCGCCTGGACGCCGCGGAGCGCAAGGTGGCCGTAGATATCGTGAAGCGAGATGCCGATTTCAATCGTGTCTTCCGTTCGCCTGAGTCCCAAACTTCCTTTGACCGTCTCGTCGCGGATTCCGATGGTGGGGTAGGCTATTTCTTCGAGCGTCAGCTTGAGAAACTTCGTGCTTCCAGCCGACTGGCCCACCTGGCCCGTCTCGCGGAGCGAGACATCGTCGCCGGCCAGCAGCTGCTTAATCTGGCCATTCCGGCCGTCGAAGACGCGGGCGCCCAGCAGCTCCGCGTCATTGCCGAGGTCGGCAAGACGATCGAAGCCAACCTGTCGCTCTGGGCCATCACGCTCCCGCGTGAGCTCAAGCAGTTCGATCAGATCGAGGATTGCACCTCCCTCTATTCCTTCTGGATCCGTAGTCTCCTGGCCGTCGAGCCGGACGAACTCGAACCCCTGCCGTTGGATTACGCCCAGCTTAACCGTGAGTCGAAGTTCGCCTACGTGACCCGTCAGTGGTCCCGTTGGCGCGAAGGCTCGGTGACGCGCATGAAGAAAATCAAGGGTTTCAATTGGGGCCTCTTCGGCCTGCGCGACGAGACCGAGGCCCGCGGCCTCATCAAGCTCATGTCCGAGGGACGTCAGCTCGATCAACCACTCGTGGCCTGGCTAAGCGACGAAATGGGCTTCCTCTCGTCCGAAGCCCCAGCGCGCATCCTACGACGCGAACTTGCCGTCGTCATGGGCAACATCCTGCGCCATGGTCGCCTCCAGCCCGGTCCGCGGGTCGAGCAGGCCGACCTGGCGACCGTCATGCAGCAGCAGGTGGGCTGGGAGAACGAGCAGGGCGGCAACCATGATTCGCCCCATTACCAGAAGGTCATCAAGCCCTTCCTCGACTCGCTCAAGACCCTCAAGCCCGCCGCGCCGCTGCGCCCCGCGCTGCCCGGTGACAACGAACTCCGCAACCTCTGGCTCGCCTAATCTCCATGAAGACCTTTGACGAAAAAATCCTGCTGGTGCCCGATACGGGCTTCCGGATGTTCTTCTTCCCGCTCGGGCCTGATCCGTTCAGCGTCATCGATGCGGATATCCGCGAGAAGATCATCGCCAATCGCGCGTCCTGTGCGACCTCAGCCGATGGCGCGCACGTTGAATTCGGCGACCCGGAACGTTGCGCCTGGGCCCCGAAGGTGATCAATTATCTCAGCAGTTCCTGGACCCAGGTGAATGAGCCGCAGCCGCTGAAGTATCTGCGCTACCGTTTCGGCGAATGCCGTCATGGCAACGAGAGCATCAAGGGTCTCTGGATCGCCGTGGAGACCAATCTCGGCACGATCGACCGTGGCTGGGCCTACGATGAAACCCTGCCCAGCCCCGACGAGGAGGCACATTTCAAGCAGCACGGCGACCCGCAGCAGCCTTACTATGACAAGGATGACACCTCGGTCCAGGGCGACACCCCTAAGGACGTCGTCATCGAAGGACGTAGGATGACCCTGAACTTCCGCTGGAGCGACGTGCTGAAGTCAACGCCGGTCGACGTCGACCTGATCATCGATTTCGGCAACTCGCGTACCGCGGTGCTCGTCCTCGAGCATGCCAAAGGCAAGCCGGGCAACTTCGCGCAGAGCTGCCGCCCGCTTTCGCTCAAGCCTTCATTCTACTCCCTGCTGCCGAAGCAGACCCGCGTGGAGGACGCCATCGTCAGTTCCCGCTTCGTGCTGAAATCGCCCGAGTTCCGGACTTTCGATCCGGACAGTAAGTCCGGGACAACCAACGCCGTCTCGCTCTTTGCGAAACGCTACAAGAAGCATCGCGTGGAGCCTGGTTTTTTCGCGCGGATGAGCGGTGGCGCCGTCGAGGAGAAGCTCGACATGGTCGAGCGACGCATCCCGCACATGTTCGTCAAACTTTCGCCGGTCTGTTTGGGCGACGACATGGAGGAACTCATCCACGGCTCGACGCCGTTGGGCGACGAATCGGCCCGCCGCATGAAGCTCGGGGAGCTACTCCAGCAGAGTTCCGCCAAGCGTTACTTCTGGGACAACGAACTCAGCCCGCAGGCCTGGTCCTGCGTCCCCAACTATGGCGACCAGATCTTCGGGCCGGTCAACGGCCTCGGGCGTCTGAGCCTGTTGTCCGGTCTCATGCTCCGCTTCCAGCCCGAGAGCGGCCAGATCTGGGGCGACAATCCGGAGCTTCCGTGTGGCTGGCCGGTGGTCAATCGCCCGGTGACTGCTCCAGCCAGCCCCCGTTACCCGCGGCGTAACACGCTCACCTGGTCGGTGCTGGCTATCATGGAGACAGCAAACCGTCAAATCAACGACCTGAACTGGACCCAGCAGCAGGGGGCCTTCCATCGGCGCGCCATCCGCAACGTTATCGCTACTTTTCCCTCAGGTTGGACCAGTACGGAAATCGCGCATTATCGGGCGAAGTGGATGGAAGCGATCCGCATCTTTGAGGCCACCAACGTGCCGGCCGGCGAGCCGAAGATCGAACTGCAGATGCGCATGGACGAGGCGGTGGCCAGCCAGCTCCCCCTCATCTACGCCTCCATCGACCGACTTTCCGGTCAGGCGATGGGCGAGAACTGGATCGCCGTCAACGGCCGGGGCGCAGCTGGCGAGATGCCGAAGCTCCGCGTCATGAACCTTGATATCGGAGGCGGCACCTCCGATGTCTCCATCGTCGAGTATCACGATAAGAAGGAAGGCGTCTCCGTCGAGCTCGACGCCAAGGTCCTCTTCAAGGATTCCTCCACCGTGGCCGGCGATCGCTTGGTCAAGGCCATCATCGAGAAGATCATCCTGCCGCGGCTGGCGGAGACGCCGGAACAGTTCGCTAAGTTCGGAGACTTCCTGGTCGGGGAGAAGAATGTGAACGAAACCTCCGCCCGCGTCTCGGTCCTGACCGGCAGCCTGCTGCCGATGGCGGTCTTCCTGCTATCCCGTCGTTGCTCCGGTAAGTGGACCGAGGGACTGTTCTCCTTCACTCCCCTGGAGACCGGCGTATCAATGCAGGCTTTCGAAGAACTCACTACGAAGCTGGGACTTGGTATCGTGTCCTTGGACAAGCAGATGCTCATCGATGTCGCGGATTTTGACCGTCAGATCGAGGAAATCTTCGGTAAGTTCGTCCGGTCGTTGGCGAAGTATGCGGCTTCCTTCGATGTCGACATGCTCATGGTCTGCGGCAAGCCCTCGGAGCAACCGGCCATCTCCGCGCTGATCCAGCGCATGGTGCCGGTGCCGGCGGAGCGCATCCTCTTTACGCGTGGATTCAAGGCCGGAACTTGGTATCCCTTCAAGGAAGGGGAGGATGCTGCCATCGCCGACGCCAAGAGCGTCACCTGCGTCGGTGCCGCCCTTGAGCGTGCCATGAACCTGAACATCATCCAGGGTTGGAAGATTAACGTGCACAACGAGTCCGGTAACCGCAATATCTGGGGTGAGATGCCCAAGGCGGGACCGAGATTCGGTACCCGCGTCATGCGGGATCGCGACGACATCTCCGCCGAAATCTCGCTCCAGACCGGGGCGCGGATCGGGCGCAAGATGTTCGACGCCAATTCCTGTTTCCCGGAGCCCGTCTACCGACTCGATTGGAAGGACTCAGCCGAAAACTCGGTTACGGCGGTGAAGGCCGTCTTCCAGCGTCTGACGTCGAGCGGTCAGGTGTCGCAGGAGACCACGGACGGACTCGAACTCGTCAGCGTCCATGACGCCAATACCGACGCTGACCTCATGGGCCAGGTGATCCTGAAACTCTACCCAGTCGGCGAGCATTCATTGCACTGGCAGGACACTGGCATGCTCGAAATCTTCAAATCCACCCATTCTAACAAGTAAATGAATAACTCGTTGAAATACCTGACGTTACTCCTCGTCGGAGCGACGCTCGCCTGCGCAGAAACAAAGCCACCGAAGGAGTCAGTTAAGCCTGTGCCGGCCAGTCATCCCGCCGCTGAGCAGGGGGCAGCCCCGGCAACAGGTAAACCTGGTACGGCCAAGCCGAACGCCGACGGTCGTCTCATCGAGGTCGGATATGGCGTCAAGCCTCTCGACACGACAGAGAAGGCCGGGCCGGGGGATGGTTTCTTTAAGTCGCCTGAATTCCTGGTGATTTGCTTGGTTTTCCTGACACTAATTATTTTATGGTTAATTTACGTTTTCTTTCGAAAGAAGCCGCTTACAATCGCTCCTGTTTATAGTCCCGTACCGACGTCTCCGGTCAGCGGAACTTTTGATTTTCAGCAGCTCAACCACTCTATCGCTGCCCTGAGCGTTCGTCTGCAAAGCTTGGCTACGGCGCAGGCTAATACCATCGCGAGCATTAACGGCCTTGGTGGCTTTCTCGCCCCCAAGGTCGCAGATGCGGCTGTCACGGCATTGACGAATTCAGATCTAGGAAAGGCTAGGAAAAGGATCGAAACACTCGAAGGAGAAATCTTCGCGGCACAGTCAACGGTCAGGCAGGCTGCCGAAGAGAGAGATAGGTTCTCCCAGGAGTCTTTGCTTTCTAAGGGGCAGGCAGAGCAGGCCGCTAGGGAGAAGGGCGAGGCCGAAGCAAAAGTCACTGCCGCCCAGGCAACGATTGCACGACTCGAAGGTGAGCTGGAGGCCAAGGTTCAGTTGATAGCTGATTCCCAGGCCGAGGCCGAAAACGAACGTTCCGCCGCGGCGCAGCTGCGAGCCGACGCCAACAAGGGATACGAAGTACTGGCGCCGGCGAAGCTTAAGGCCACGGAGCTCGGCTCCCAGATGCAGGCCATGTATCAGGCCTCCTTGTCCGGTGATGTCGCCGCAATCGCGGCATGGTCCACCCTTACCACGTTCGCCTCCGCGCAGGCCGATCCAGCGGCCAAGGATTTCCAGCTCCAGATCGTCCGTCGTCTGGGCGTCGCCTTGGTCGGCTACTGGAAGCACCAGTCACTCTCCGAGAAAGAGCGTCACGAAAAGCTTTCGCATTGGGCCAAGAGCCTCAATGAGAACGCGGATAGCCGATTCAATCTCTTGGTGCCCGGCTTAGGCGAACCGATCGACAAGACTCGCATGACCTGCGCCACTTCGTCGACGGCGATCCGCGAGGTCCTCTGCTGGCAGGTGCGTAACCCGTCTGGAGCCAGCTTCAGCCTCGCCGAAGTCGCCTAAACGATGGCCTTCATTCCGCCCAAGTTCCAGCCGTCCTCCAAGGGCGGCATGCTGTTCGTGAACCCGCCCGGGGTCGCGAACTTCCGGGCCTTGCGCGTTGAATCAGGTGACCAGCACCTCTATTGGCAGCCGACCTACCAGCACATTCTGCGCGTGGAAGGGGCTTTCGGAGAGTTTTTTCCGCAGGCGGAATTCTCTGACAATGGCAATCAGGTCATCTTCACCAAGTACGTCGATAAGGTGGAGGTGCTCTGTCGGACGCGCGCCCTTCGTCCGGGCGAAAGTATTCCCCGTGGCGAGTGGCAACGTTTCCTGGAGACGTGGACCAACTTCAAGCGTCTCTCTGACCGGTCAGACATCCCCGAAGACGTCCGTAACTTCATCTGCAAGTTCGGTCCGCCTTCGGTGGAGCGTTATCCCGCGGCCTACCGCATCTATCGTCCGCATTGGTACTCCAAGTCCCGTCTCTTCATCCTCTGGGGCCTCGAGCCGGTCGGAGGGGCCGATTTTATCAGCGTCTCTCCTGAGCAAGCGATCTCCGAAGGCACGGCCAGGGCCGAAACCGATGGCGAAGAGGCGAGCGGCGACTTCCTGCGCTGGTTGAAGATTTTCCTGTTCAGCATACTCGCGCTGGCCGCGCTGTTGTTCCTGTTCTGGTGCTTCCTGCCCCGGCCGATCGTTGATTTCGAGGTCACCGCCGAAGCCGAGCAGCCGGCCGCGACCAGGAACCTCACGCGCATCGACCAAGATTGGGACTGGGGAGTGCAGGACTATCGGTGGAGCTTCGCGGAGGGTCAGCCCGAAACCTCGACGGAGTTCGAACCCAAGCCGGTGTGGCAGATGCCCGGCCTGTACGACGTCACCCTTGAGGCGACCCAATCGACCCTCTGGGGGCTTCTTTACAAGACGGACGCCAAGACGATCGCCATCTCGGTTGCGGAGAAGCCGAAGCCTCCGGTCGTCATCACTCCTCCGCTCCCGACGATTCCAGGCCTGCCGCCTTTGACGATTCCTCCTGGCGCAGAAATTCCGCCTGGCAAGATTCCCCCCGCGATTCCGGTGCCTTTGATCCCCAAGTCAGAGTTTGATGTCGCGAAGGGCCCTGACGCCATGGATCCTAAACGGAAGATGCTTCCGGGCGATAGGAACAAGCCGGGAGACGCGATGATTATAGTGCCTAAGTCTGAAGGTGAGCCCACACCAGTTCCTGGCCAGATGTCGCCGGACGGCAAGATGACGCCCGACCGCAAGTTGATGCCCGGTGAGCCCAATCCTTTCCCGACTAAGCCTGATAGCGAGGTGGGTAAGGTACCCGGCACGGGAGGGCCCAACGGAAAGATGATTCCTGGCGATAAAAAAGCCATGGGGCCCAAGCCGGATGGCGAAGCCGAGAAGGGAACCATCCTGGTGGTGCCAGATGGAAAGATGACTCCCGACGGCAAGTCGATGCCTCGTGAACCCAAGCCTTTGGATCCCAAGTCGGAATCCGAAACCGGTAATGGTCAACTTCCGCCTGGCAAGATGACGCCTGGTGAGCCGAATTCTTCGGTGCCTAAGTCCGAAAGCGAAGCTAACCCGCCGAAGGAACCGAAGGAGCGGAACGGCCAGATGACTCCCGACGGTAAATTGATCCCGTTGGTACCAGGCCGTCCCCAGCCGGCACCGCGTTCGCCCGCGCCGACGCCGCGTGCGCAGATCTTGCCGGTACCGCAGGTCGACATTGACGCCGTGAATTCGCTCCCGGACGGCAAATCTCAGGATATCGATTTCTCGCTGAATCTACCCAAAGGCGTCCAATTGGAGCACCTCGAGGTCGATGGTAAAGAAGTGAAGGTGCCGCCCAACGGTGCCTTCAGGCTGAGGTTGCCGATTGGCCGGCATTCTCTGCGCATCGAGTATGGCTCCACCTCCTCCGACCTTCGTGGCGAGGTGACCCAGGATCTGGATGTCGACGCTGATCAGGTTAAGATCATCAAGCCGAAGACCCGGATTGCGCCGCCGGTCAAGGTGCCGGGCTCCGATCAGCCTGTGCCCGCCTTGCCGAAGAAGCCCAAGGACGAGGCGGCCGAAAAATTTGACAAAAAAACCGCATGAACGAACCAAAGCCAGTATACTGTATCAAGTCCCGCGGAGGACGTATCGAGAAGGAGGGTGATTTCGCTACTATCGAAGCGTGGCTGAAGGAGAATCGCATCACTTCGGACGACGACCTGCGTCGGCTAGGTTTCCATGTGTTGGAGCGCGATGAGCTCTGGGCCCGCGTGAAGGATTTCCCGGAATTCAACCAGACAGATCGTCAGGGTCGAAGGGCCCTGCGCCGCGCTAGGAATCGGGCCTACCTCTCCATGGTGGCGGGTATCATCTTCGTCGCCATCGGTTTTGCGCTGATTTGTTACGACCAGCTCATTCCCCGTTATACGGAGTCCAATCGTGTCGACGAAGCCAAGGCCGAGGCGCGTAGCGCCAAGGAGCTCGAAAAGACTGCTTTCGATAAGCTTAAGCAAGGTCGCGAAGACGCTGATAAGGCCCGCCTCCAATATGAAGCTTCATATAAGCAGGAAGTAACTCGCCTGATGGCTGAGCTGGAAGCTTCAAAGGCCAAGCTCAACCAGGCCTTGGCGCAGACCCGGGGTGAGCTGGTCGACGCTAGGAGCAAACTGGATGATGTCGCCGGGAGGGTGTCCGCTGATCTAGCTGCTGCGAATCGTAAAAATGCTTCGTTGGCCAAGCTCATCGAAGACGAGCGATCTTCCTCGAAGACCAAACTCGCCGAGCTCGAGGCGAGGCAAAAGCCGATGCGAGACAAACTGGATGAGCTACAGAAACAGAACGATGCATTCATGTCCCTATATGTCCGTAAAAGTGAACAGCTTAAGGCCGAGCGTGATAAGTCCATTGTTCAGAAGATTTTCGGAAACTCCGCGAGCGAATCCGGAGACTGATGCTTAATCGCGGCCGATGGATGCTCCTACTTACTTAATCAAAAGTCGATCCGGTGAGGTGCTGATTCAAGGGACAGCTGAGCAGGTTGCCGGCTGGGTTAAGGAACTACGCGTCACGGATAAAGACGAGTTTCAGCGGCAAGGTTGGCTGCTTTACGAAAAAGACGACGCTTGGTCGGTCATCGAGTCCTTTCCGGAACTTTATGGTCCTGCCGGCTGGGTCAGACTCAAGGTTCTCCGCCGGCGCAACTATCTTATTCTTGGTGCGGCCTTTCTTGTCGCACTGATAGGTTTGATTCTGATTTCTGCTTCGCAGCTTATGCCCGCTTATGACGCCAGTCGACGCATCGCGGCGAGCAAGGCTTCAGAGGATGCCGCTAACGTTATTTCACTTGAGGCCAAGTCTGCGCAACTAAAAGCCGAACAAGTGGCAAAGGCTGCCGCTGAAGCCGCCGGTTTGGATCGGGAAAAGGCCAAATCTGCCGAAGTGCGACTCGAAGGGGAAATCAGCAAGACACGGGATGCCCAGTCTCAGGTGACGAAACTCGAGAAGCGTCTCGACGAAATAAAAAAGACCATGCCGATCGTGGTGCGCTGGCGTGAGTCGTTAATAAACTCTAATCAGGTCTTGGTTGTCTCCAGCTCCTCTGTCAGGCCAGTCAAGTTACTGGTGTCAATCTATGATGCCAATGGAGTGCAGACGACGGAACAGTATCCATTAAATCTCGAGCCGGTCGGCGCGAACGGATCGACCAAGGAGAGTGGACTCGGCGAGTCAGTTAAGCATTATTTCAAGAAGGGCGAATCCGCGGAATTCACAGACGTCGACTCAACCAAGGATTTCCGTTACAACCCTAGGAAGTACGTTTCTCCTTAGGGACGAGGTTAGCTTAATCGAGGCGCAGGTATCGATGCTTCGCACTGGCTAGATTACCTTTGGCGGGCAGAGTAATGGGAGGGTATGTTCAAAAGCATCTCACAATACTTCTCGGGGGTCGGGCGGGCCATGCAGGTCCGGTCCGGGCGGGGAGGGGTGTATGCGGACGCGGGATTGGCTTCGGAGCAGCTGAAGCGGTTGACGCAGGTGCTGCCGAAGGCCCGGGCG
>Ga0209107_10000526_pt1 | contig 22264 bp, 15 predicted proteins | sample LakErihyJuly2011_2_FD_187460 | JGI IMG/M metagenome (GOLD analysis project Ga0209107, IMG submission 187460) | Freshwater microbial communities from dead zone in Lake Erie, Canada - CCB hypolimnion July 2011 (SPAdes) (version 2) | ecosystem: Environmental > Aquatic > Freshwater > Lentic >...
GTTCCTGGCTTGGTCAGATTCGAGCAACAACAAAAAGCATGTTGTTTCAGCGTATTTGGAATATCTGGTTTTAACTGCTGCGGGAAATGAATTGGACTTTAGTTTTATTGACTTAAAAAAGTCTAAAGATTTTTGGTTTAAACGCAACACCATTTCACAATCAGAGGCTGAGCAAGAATTGATGCAATATTTGGAGTTTTTCAAAAATGGATACAAAGAACCATTTATGTTTTGTCCTTCAATGGGAGGGAATCCATTGAAATATTTTAAAGATGGCCCAGAAGGATTTGTTTCTACAGTTTATAAGATGATAGAAAATCCCAATGACTATTTTTTCAAAGACAATGAATACAACATCAAGGCTTTGGAACATGGCTTTTTTGAATTGGATCAGGCGCATAAGTTTGATCAAAATATCCAGTTTATTTATGGACCGATTAACCGTTTATTGCCTAAAATGAGCAAACTATGGAAGTAAAACAATTTGTTGCAGAGGACGTGCTCTTGCATGGCAGTAATTTAATTGAGGCAAGTGCTGGAACAGGAAAGACCTATTCGATCGCCATCTTGGCTTTGCGCTTGGTGATGGAAAAAAATATTCCCATTCAAGAAATCTTGATGGTAACCTTTACCAAGGCTGCGGTGGCCGAGTTGGAGACCAGGGTGCGTTTGTTTATCCGCTTGGCGCACATGGCTTGTGTGGGTCAGAAAATAGAGGATAAAAAAATAAATGATTTGGTGCTCGAGTCTATTGGCCATTTTCAAAGGCCAGAGGTTGAACGCCGTTTGAAAACCGCCATTTTGTTTTTGGATGAAACCGCCATCAACACCATACATGGATTTTGCCAAAGGACTTTGAATGAATATGCCTTCGAGACCAATCAAATTTTTGGCTCAGGCGCAACCAGTGAAGCCGAATTAAATCTTGTGTTGGAAGCCTCAGTGAATCAGTTTTGGCGCAAAGAGATTACCCGCTTAGAAATAGAATTGTTGAGGCATTTAGAAGCTGGTTTTAAACGCGAAGATTTAAAACAATTTGCAAAGAATGTTTTAGGCGGGCAAGTTTTGGTTCAGCTTGAGCCTTATGAGCCAGACTTTTTAGAACTTAACAAACAGAAAGAACTTGTTGCAGTCTTAACAGAATTTGAGGCAGCTATTGAAGCGGTAATCAATCAGGCTAAGGGCTATCTTGATGCAAATTATACGGACTTGATGGATAAGGTTTTGGCCGACAACAATGCAAAGAAAAACTATCCAGAATTATTAGACAACCCAGATGAATTGTTTAAAGAGGTTCTGAAAAATAGAGAGATAAAATACATAAAAAAAATATTTGGAGACTTGTTGGATATTCTGGATCAGGCTGTCGAGCCTCAAAAAGAACTTCAATATGAAGTTGATGTGTTTGCCAATAAACTTCAACAATTTGCTTTAGAACAAATTGTTAAAGAAGTTAAAGAGCTAAAAGAGCGCAACAGTTTCTTAACCTTCGACGACATGATTCAGAAACTGCATGAGGCTGTTGTGGTTAAAAACCATCTCAGCTTGCGCGATGCCTTGCGCATCAAATACAAGGCTGTATTTATCGATGAGTTCCAGGATACCGATAAAATGCAGTATGAAATTTTTAGCCATTTGTTTTCCGAAGCGCCTTCCATTTTATTTTTTATTGGCGACCCCAAGCAATCGATCTACGCTTGGCGCAAGGCGGATATAAACACCTATTTCAGTGCCAAGAAAATGGTGAAAAATGTGTATGGAATGAACACAAACTTTCGTTCGAGCGATGCCATAGTGGCGGCGCAAAATGTTTTTTTCAAACCCAAGTCAGACTTCGACACCTTTGAGTATAGAGGTGCCGCAGATGCAATTGAATACATTCATGTTGATGCCCCTATGGACAATGAGAAAGGCGATTTCGTAAGTGGAATCGGTGTTGAAAAACCTATAAGCATTATCAAGGAGAGCAGTAAAAATAAAATAGCCAATGCAACAGCTGCCATAGTGGTTAAATTATTGGGCGACAATGGGTATGGAATTGTTTCAAAAGGTGTTAAGCGGTCCATAAAGCCTTCCGATATTGGCATCTTGGTGCGCAGTAATTTTGAAGGTAAATTAATCAAACAGATTTTAAGTAAAGCGAATATACCAGCCATCACCATTGATGAAACAAAATTGTCTGATACAATTGAAGCCAAAGAGATTTTGTATGTGCTGCGTGCCGTTTTTGAGATTAGCCGTTCGAACATCAACAAGGCTTTGTTAAGCAATTTAAGTGGCTTAGATCTTGGATCTGTTTTAACCATCAATGAAGAATCTGTTTTAAATCAATTTAAGTCCTATCAGGAAACATGGATACAAAACGGGGTATTTGTGATGTTGATGCGCTTTATCAGTGATTATAAAGTAAAGACCCACTTGCTTGAGCAAGACCATGCCAGTGGAGAACGTCAGTTGTCAAATGTTTTACAGTTGTTGGAAATATTGCATAAGACCCAAACATTTAACCAATATGCCCCCAATGAATTGATCAACTGGTTGCAAAAAGCCATAGAAAATTCGTCCGCGGCAGGCGATGAATTTGAGCAAAGAATAGAAAGCGATGAGGATGCTGTAAAGATTTTGACCATCCATAAAAGTAAGGGCTTGGAATACAATGTGGTTATTGCCCCTTATTTGGATTTACAGCCAGTGGTAAAAGGGTATCCAAGTTTCAGAGACCCAGTTAATTCGACCTATTATTTTGGGAATCCAAGCCTAATGAGCGAGGAGCAGAATGCAGCTCTGAATTTACAGTTACAGCAAGAAAACAGACGTTTAATTTATGTGGCAATTACCCGAGCGAAATATAAATGCTATGTAATCGAAAATTCCTCAAGCAGACAAAAAATAGATTCCGCTTTGGATCCGATTCTACGGGCTGTAGAAGAAGTAAAGCCTAAGGAAATTGAGTTCATCGATCCAATTGAAATGGACTCAGCGTTTCGTTACAAGTCGGGCCATAAAAAGTTTCCATTAGACTATGCCAAAGCCCAAAGGTTTGATTTACAAGAAGTCAATTGGCGCAAAATAAGTTATACGTATTTGAACCCTGAGCACCCCATCGTTCCGAAGTTAAGTTCTGGAATTGGGCAGGATGTGTATGGCGATTTTATATTTAAAAAATTAAAGAAGGGAGCATTTACTGGAAATTTATTGCATAGTATATTTGAGAATATTGCTTTTAACGACCGCTACCATTGGGATAAAATCGTTAAGCGCTCCTTGAAGCGCTTGGCCTTGGTGAATCAAGAATTGTACAATGAGCACTTGTTGAATTTACTGGATCATACAACAGAAAAGGAATTAAACGATGGGCAAAGAACGTTTAAGCTATCTGAAGTGGGCAATGAGCTGCGTTTAAATGAATTTGAATTTGATTTTAGCGTTAAGCCCTTTCAATCACAGGCCATCAAACAACTTTCTACGCCAGAGGTGCCTTTTCATTTAAGAAATTTTGATCAATTAGAGGGTATGATGAATGGTAAAATTGACTTGTTCTTTGAGCATGCAGGTAAATATTATATACTCGATTGGAAGTCTAACTTTTTAGGGGATAGGGTCGAAGATTATAGCCAAGAAAAAGTGTGGGAGGCTATGGATGAAAACAACTACCACTTACAGTATCATATTTACACCATTGCAGTTTGTAAATATTTAAAAATGCGCAAACCGGACTTCAATTACGAAACCGATTTTGGCGGCGTGTTTTACTTATTTTTAAGAGGGGTAAGAAAGGACGGAAATTTTGGGGTGTTTTTTCACAAGCCAGCGTATAGCATTATTGATCAATTAAGCCTTCATTTTTAAGCATATTAAATTTTATTTCAAGTTTTTTATAAAAGTTAGGCACAAACGAAAAACTTAAGTTCAAATTGAATATTTTTGCAAGATTGAAATTTGCAGATATTCATAGCCACCAAGCCATCAAAGAAGGTTTTATTTCCAGTATAAAACAGGGAAGGATTGCGCATGCTCAGATGTTTATCGGGCGCGAGGGCAATGGCGCTCTTGGTTTGGCGGTAGCTTATGCCCAATACGCTTCGTGCCTCAACCGTGGCGATAACGACAGTTGCGGGGTTTGCTCTTCTTGTATAAAATACCAAAACTTGGTGCATCCTGATTTGCATTTTTCATTTCCAATATATGGGGCCGATATCAATTGCGATGAATTTATCAATGATTTTAGAATAGCTCTAATTGCCAATCCATTGTTGACCATTAATTCATGGTTTTCTTCATTAAATGCAGAAAACAAAAAGCCCAATATTCCAATTAAAGAATGTAGGAATGTTATCCGAAAATTAGCTTTGAAACCCTACGAATCGGAGTTTAAAGTTTTAATTATTTGGCTGCCAGAATACCTAGGGAAAGAGGGAAACGTTTTGTTAAAGTTGCTAGAAGAGCCGCCTGCAAATACCTTGTTTATTTTGGTGACTGAAAATCAAGAGTCAATTTTAAGCACCATTATTTCTAGAACACAATTTACCAGGATCCCTTCATATTCTTACGAAGAAATAAACCAGTACCTTGTAGAGAATAATTTTGCAAATATTGAATTGGCCCGCAATGCGGCCCTTATGGCAGAAGGGAATTTGAGCAAGGCCATTCAATTGGCGGCAGAAATTGAAAATCCTCAGTTTGATGATTTTCGCCAATGGCTTTTGGATTGTTACCAAGGCAATGTCAGCAAAATCATATCCGACATGGATGCCTATACTGATAAGGGCAAAGAGGGTTTGAAATTGTTTTTAAATTATGGGGTTCACCTTTTGCGCTCTTCCTTATTGGTGAGGCATAGACCAGAAAACAACAAACTAACTGAGGCTGAGTTGGAGTTCGCCAATAAGCTTTCCAAATTTATTCATATAGGAAACATCAGCCAAATATACGATGGATTTAATAAGGCGATATTCGAGATCGACCGCAACGGTAGTGTAAAATTAATATTAATTAACCTATCTTTGAAACTTAAGAATTGTCTTAGAATGCCAGAACCATACAAGACAAATTAAAAATATAAATATAAGAAAATGGGATGTGGTAGTTGTGGAACAACCGGAGGATGTGCGCCAGCAGGCTGTAAAAGCAATGGCTCATGCAGCACCGGTGGTTGCAATAAATTAAATGTTTACAATTGGCTTAGCGATACCGCTATGCCAGATAACTATATACCTTTTGATGTCGTAGAAATTAGATTCAAAGGGAGTCGAAAAGAGTTTTTCAAAAATAGAAATGGATTAGAATTATACACAGGTGATCCGGTGGTTTTGGAGTCTGAAATGGGCTACGATGTTGGTCACGTGTCTATTGCCGGTGAATTGGTGCGTTTGCAACTTAAGAAAAGAGGCATTCGCGATGATTCAGATTCTATAAGAACAATTTCTAGAAAAGCGACAGATAAAGATTTAGAGCGTTATCAAGAAGCGAAGTTTAGAGAAGTGAAAATGCTTGAAAGAGCGCGCACCATTGCTCTGATGTTGAAGCTTGAAATGAAACTCAGCGATATCGAAATTCAAGGGGACAACAAGAAAGTTATTTTCTTTTACACCGCTGAAAGCCGTGTCGATTTTAGAGAACTGATCAAACGTTTTGCTGAAGAGTTCAAACTGCGCATTGAAATGCGTCAGATTGGTTACCGTGAAGAAGCTTCGCGCCTAGGAGGCCTGGGTTCTTGTGGACGTGAATTGTGCTGCTCAACTTGGTTAACCGATTTTAAATTGGTGAATACTTCAGCGGCGCGTTACCAAAACCTATCCATCAATATGTTGAAATTGTCGGGTCAGTGTGGCAAGCTTAAATGTTGCTTGAACTACGAACTCGATACCTATATGGAAGCATTGGATGAGTTTCCAAAAGCCAAGACCGTTCGTGTTGAAACCGTTACAGGTGCTGCCTTTATGGTAAAGACAGATATTTTAAAACGTCTTACTTGGTTTGTTTACGAAGAAGAACACACTTGGATTTGTATGCCACTTGACACCATTAACCAGTATTTAGAAATGAATGCCCGTGGTGAAAAGGCCCCTGAATTGGTAGGCGAAGTTGTTGAAGCTAAAACAGATTCTGATGGTCAGAATGCACCTTATATAGCCACCGATTTGGCCAGTGATGACATTACCCGTTTGGACAAGAAGCAGCCAAGACAGAACAATAACAACAAGCGTAAATCTGGCAATGGCCCTGATAACAGAGGACCTAATCCGAACAATAGAAACAATTCGGATAACCGCGGACCAAATCCAAACCAACGCAACAACAATAGACCAACTGGGCCTAACCCAAATACAGGACCAAATGAGTTTAGAAAACCTAACGACAACAGAAACCCTGAAAACCGTGGCCCTAATCCAAATAGGAATCCAGAGAACCGCAACAACAATAGGAACAATGGTCCAAGGAACAACAACCCTGGCGATGCGCCTAAAAAAGAGGGTGGCGAAAATCCGGTAGTTTAGTTATTTTAGCATCCTTTCATCAAAAGGGAATTTTTCAATGCGTCCAAGTTTGATTAGTTTAAAATCTTTGTGTCTCGGGTTGATCAATAATTTGTAATCACCTTTTGTTACTGCAGATGGAATTCTACATGCTTTAAATTTTGTATAAAGTCTAAAATCGTTTAAAATGCATTTGAATTGACATCGTTGATGAAATTAACAACCCCTGCCATGAAAACTTTTTGGTCGTCCCACATCGACAAATGGCTGCCATTGGGACAATACAAATAACGGCCATGCTGTACCAATTTGCACTGCTCCTCCATGGCTTTTGGATCCATAGTATCGTATTTGGCGCCTATCATTAGGGTAGGTACTTTAATTTCTTTCAATCGGGCTTTAATGTCCCATTTCGCCAGGCGCCCGCTAATGCCAAATTCACTTGGTCCTTGCATCATGGTATAGATTTCTGAATTGACATGTTTCATTGAACGGTTAAATCCATCGGGCCATTCGTTTAGTCGGCACAAATGCACTTTGTAATAATTCGGAATCAACAATTCAAAATATCTGGGATTGTTAAAGTCTTTGTTCGCTTCTAGGGCGTTGATTTCTTCCAATACTTTTATATCCATTTGTTTGGCCAAAACATTGTCTGCATAAGCTCCATATTCAATAGCGCTGGCCATCATGTTGGCAACCAATAAGCCTTTGATGTTTTTCTGATATTTAAGTGCGTATTCCATAGCCAAAATGCCACCCCAAGAATTGCCCAATACATAAAAATTAGAAGCGTCGGCCCCAATGGCTATGCGCACCTGTTCTACTTCTTCAACAAAGCGCTCGGTGGTCCACAAGCTGCTGTCTTTGGGTTGGTCGCTGTAATAGGAACCAAGCTGGTCGTATTCATAAAACTCAAATCCCTCGCGTAAGAAAAAGGTTTCAAAACATTCCATGTATTCGTGGGTCATTGCGGGACCACCGTGCAAGAGCAATATTTTTATTTTTGGGTTGTTGCCAAAGCGTTTGGTCCATACCTTAAAGTTCCCAATTGGGGTTTGTATAGGTATCATTTTAACCCCAGCAGATTCTATTGAATCATTGTAGGTGAAATGGGTTTTTAATTCATTCGTTTGCTTATTAGGCTGACAGGCCATCATAAAAACCATCAGGCCAAATACTATTAAAATGCGCATATACGATGTTTAATTTATTTTCCTTGTTCTGCGTAAAATTGCTTTAATATTTCGCGGCATTTCGCTATACCCATATCTTGGTAGGCGCTAAAACGCAATTGCTCAAAGTGCTCAAGCTCCTCTTGGTATTTGCCTTCAAAAACGGTGTTCCAATTTTCCGTTTGATTTTCTTCCAAACTGAAATTATTGGCACTAACTTCAAGAATTAAATACTTTCCTTCCCAGTTCCAAAGAGCGAAAGCCATTTTAATGTGCTCGGCATCCAGTTCTAAAATTTGCTCGTACAAGTACTGTTGGGTTTTAGGAAGCTCCTCGTTAAGTGTACCAATATACATCGGCTTTAGGTCCCCATCGCTGCCGTCTACAACCGTGTAAGCCCTGTATGAAAGATTGCCTGAGAAATTCAGAACCAGAGGAAAATTAAGTGCCTCATGTTTGATTTTTAAATCGTGTTTTTCTAACAAAGCATCGGCGAACACATGGGTATCAAAATCATTCAAAGAAATTCGCAGAGTATCGTCTTTCACTTCTATGCCCTTAATCCAACTGTCGTGCAAACGGCTGATGTATTTCTCAAAACCATGTAATTGCGCGCGGTTCGAATTGATTAAATCGTTGTAAGCTTGGTAATCGAATTCAATGTCTTCGCTGTCATCCTCGACAAATTGATTGGCAAAAAACGGAATATAGTCGCGGGCATTGAGGAGGGTTTTCATGGCTGCGAAGATACGGTAAGAAAAGAGCAAGAGCAACCCCAGTGACAGAGTTCTTCAAAGCAAGAACACGTCACGGGGTGAAGCAAGGGCACTCCTTCACTAAAGTCACGTAGTACAAAGCGGGGCAATCGATAATGCGATTGGGATTTCTATTAACAAAAAACTATTAACCGATAACAATTATCCAATAACTAAAAAAATTCGTAATTTCGCCGCTCATTTAAAACAATATGAACAGTGCTCAAGAATTCCGTATCGAACGCGATACCATGGGTGAAGTAAAAGTTCCTTCACACGTTTATTGGGGTGCACAAACCCAAAGATCGCTTCAAAATTTTAAAATTGGTAACCAACGTATGCCAATTGAAATTATTAGAGCTTTCGCCGTTTTGAAAAAAGCTGCTGCCATTACCAACAATAAATTAGGCGTACTTTCTCTGACGAAATGCGATTTGATTTGCTCGGTATGTGATGAAATTATTGAAGGCATGCACGACGAGCAATTCCCGCTAGTAATTTGGCAAACCGGTAGCGGTACCCAAAGCAATATGAACGTGAATGAGGTTATTGCCAACCGCGCCCATGTGATGCAGGGTGGTAAATTGAGCGACGAGGAAAAAGTTTTGCACCCCAACGACGATGTAAACAAATCTCAAAGCAGTAATGATACGTTTCCTACTGCTATGAGCATTGCGGCCTACAAACAAGTTGTAGATTATACCATTCCTGGTTTACAAGCCCTAAAAACAACCTTGAAACATAAGTCGCGCGACTTTATGGATATCATCAAAATTGGTAGAACCCACTTTATGGATGCAACCCCAATAACCTTGGGTCAAGAATTTTCTGGCTATGTTCAACAATTAAAAAATGGCATCGATTGTATCAACCGTTCCTTGGTGCCTGCTAGTGAAATCGCTCTTGGTGGAACTGCTGTTGGTACCGGTATCAATACCCCAAAAGGCTATTCTGAATTGGTGGCTAAAACCATCGCTGAATTGTCTGGTTTGCCTATCGTTACAGCTGAAAATAAATTTGAAGCCCTTGCTGCACACGATGCAATGGTTGAATTGCACGGTGCTTTGAAACGTGTGGCTGTGAGCTTGATGAAAATCGGCAACGATGTACGTATGTTGAGCAGCGGTCCTAGAAGTGGTATTGGCGAAATCTTGATTCCAGACAACGAGCCAGGCAGCAGCATTATGCCAGGTAAGGTTAACCCAACACAATGCGAGGCTTTAACCATGGTGTGTGCTCAGGTAATGGGCAACGATGTGGCGGTGACTATTGGTGGTTCTAATGGCCATTTTGAATTGAACGTATTCAAACCAATGATTGCAGCCAACGTATTGCAATCTGCCCGCTTAATCGGTGAGGCTTCTTTGAGTTTTGACACGAACTGTGCTGCAGGTATTGAGCCAAACTTGCCTGAGATTAAACACAAATTGGAAAATTCTTTGATGTTGGTGACTGCATTAAACACCCATATTGGTTATGAGAATGCTGCTAAAATTGCAAAAAAAGCACACAAAGAAAACAGCAGCTTAAGACAAGCCGCCATCGATTTAGGTTTATTAACCAACGAGCAGTTTGATGCTTGGGTTAGACCAGAAGACATGGTTGGAAGCAAAGATTAATTTCTTTTAGCTTATATTTTAAAAACGGATCTGCTTTGAGTAGGTCCGTTTTTTTGTGGCTAATTTTTTAAGGATGTAAAGTCTTGCATCTCCATGCATTTGAAATGCCCCTTTGGGCATTCGTTGTAACCGATTTTTGAACACGGTCTACAGCGCAAATCGCTGACCTCTAAAATTAAATTTTCTTCACTCAAAGGGTGCTTGCCATAATATGGGCCCATGCCAAATTCAGGTATGGTATTGCCCCAAATAGAAACAATTGGTTTTTTCAATGCAGCGGCAATGTGCATCATGCCGGTGTCATGGGCAATTACTTTTTCAGAACCCTGCATCAGCAAAGCACTTTGGTCTATCGACAACTGCCCACATAGGTTAATGGCATTCGGGGCCACTTCAGCCAAAGCATTGCCTGCTGCTTCATCTTCTTTGCCCCCGATTAAAACCACGGGATGGTTTATGTTTTGAAGAAGTTCAATTTGTTTATGGAGCGGAAGTTTCTTGGTGCTGTGCTGGGCGCCTAGGGCGTAAACATGGTAAGATTGAGGCAGATTAAATTCAGAAATGCTGCAATTCGGGTCAATAAAATAGTCCAAGCCTTTTCCGTCGTTCTGTACTTTGAGTTCTGCAGCGGTGTAAAGGTAGCGGTCTACAATATGTTCGTAAGGCAGCATGTTAATTTTTAAGTTGACCATCATCCATTTCTCCAAATTTAATTTATCGAAAGCATAGGTCTTAACCCTCAGTTTGGTTCGGATAATGCGGGTTCTGAGGTTTCTGTGCAGATCGAGTATTAAATCAAATTTTTCTGCTTTAAGTTCAGATATTAGCGTGCTGATGTCATTGTCTAAACAATGAATTTTATCAATATATGGATTGCGGATTAAAAGGGTTTTAAAATTCGCTTTGGTGGCAAAGTGTATTTGATGTTCTGGAAATTGTGTTTTGATGCAGCGCACGACAGGGCTGGTCAATACAATATCACCAATGGAACTAAACCTTAAAATCAGTATTTTCATAAGCTGCGCTTTCTTTTGTTTTCAAGGTGTAGAATAAAGGCGTTTACATCTAAGGCATTCAAACATTGCTCGGATTTTAAATAGCCTTTTCTGGCCACATTAACACCGTATTGCATGTCGGATAAACCTTCTTTTTGGTGGGCATCAGGATTGATACTAATCATGCCACCTTTACTGAGGGCGTAATCTATCCAACGCCAATCGAGGTCTAGGCGGTAAGGGTGGGCATTGAGTTCTATCACCACATGGTTGGCTATACAAGCGTCAATAATATAGGCATGGTCGATAGGATAACCCGAGCGCATCAAGAGCAAACGTCCTGTTGGGTGCCCCAAAATATTGGTGTAAGGGTTTTCTATGGCCTTAGTCAAACGCATGTGCGCCTTTTCTTGGTCCATGCTCAAGTTGCTGTGAACACTTGCCACCACAAGATCGAAGAGCTGCAGAATGTCATCGCTGTAATCCAAGCTGCCATCCGATAAGATATCACTTTCTATGCCTTTAAAAATTTTAAAGGGCGCCATTTTTTCATTCAATCCATCTATTTCCCGCATTTGTTCCAAGACCCTTTCAGGTCTCAAGCCACCAGCGTATGAAGCTGTTTGAGAGTGGTCGCAAATGCCGATGTATTCCAGGCCCATCATGCGGGCTTCTTGGGCCATTTCTGCCAAGGTATGCAAACCATCGCTGTAAGTGGTGTGGTTGTGAAGCGTGCCTTTTAAATCTTTATAGGTAATGAGTTTGTCTTGCTCAGCTAAATGCTGCAATTCGTTTAGTCCTTCGCGCAGTTCAGGCAAGACATAGGGCAGTGCCAGTGCTTTATAAATGGATTCTTCTTCCTCAAAATTCCCGGCCCTCGATTGGTATTTAATCAGGTCGAGATGGCTTTCAGTTGCGGTGTGTTCCAATAAGGCATTCCCCCAGCGCTCGTGGCTGCTGTTAAACAAACGAACGTTTAAGGCTTCTAAGTAGATTAGAGTGTATGAGTCTTCGTCGCAGTCGAACAATTCAAAATTTTCGCTTTCGCACAAATGGTCCGAAATGGCCTCCAGATTTTCAGCCACCAATACATAGTCAACCGAGTGGACTATGTCATTGAAGCGCCTGAATTCTCCAACCACTTGGTATTGCTCAACCTCTGGCATGCCTTCGAAGGTTTGATCGAGATAAGCAACAACGGCTTGCATTTTGGCCCAATGAAATTGACCTTCAGCGCTGAATTTAAATTCAATGTCGTTTAATATTTGGGCTTGGGTTTTAAAGCCAAATCCTTTTATTTCCACCAAACGATTTTCGCGGCAAGCGTCTAGTAGTTCAGGTATAGAGGATATGCCTACAGATTTCCAAAGCACTTCAACTTTCTTTGGACCCAAACCCTTCACCTGCAAAATATCTTGTATGCCTTTTGGGGTAATTTCTAATAGTTCATCCAGTTCTTTGAAGCTTCCCGTTTGGATAATTTCTATCACCTTAGGTGCTAAGCTTTTCCCAAGCTGCGGCACCTTGTTCAGTTCCACTTCACTCATGTCAGCAAGAGGAGCTGCAATTTTTTTGATGTTAAAAGCCGCTGCAGCCAGCGATTTTACTTTAAATGGATTGCCATCGTGCAGCTCATACAGTTTTGCGTATTGTGTGAGTATGTTTGATATGTCGCGGTTAGACAGCATAGCAGCTAGCGTTTAAATAATTTTTTTGCTCAGCTCCAACATCAATTTGCGGGCTGAACCGTGTTTGTATATGATTTGGTAAACGGCATCCAATATCGGCGTATCCGCATTTACCGTTTCGTTAATTTCTTTCATGGTTTTGGTGGCATAATAGCCTTCAGCTACCATGTTCATCTCCATTTGCGCGCTTTTAACGGTGTAGCCTTTACCCAACATGTTTCCGAAGGTTCTGTTGCGGCTAAACTGCGAATAGGCGGTTACCAACAAATCGCCCAGGTAGGCATTTTCCTTTACATCGCGGTGGGTTTGGTGGCTGGCTTCAAGGAAACGCTCAGTTTCACGAGAGGCAGCAGATACCAACACCGATTGAAAATTGTCGCCGTATCCAAGACCATGGCAAATGCCGCAGGCAATGGCGTAAACATTTTTCAATACCGCAGCGTATTCAATGCCGTAAATGTCATTGGTGGTTTTGGTGTAAATGTAATGGCAGCAGAACAAAGCAGCCAACTCTTCCGCCAAGGGTTGTTCGTTGGATGCTATGGTTAAATAACTCAATTTTTCCATGGCCACTTCCTCGGCATGGCAAGGTCCGCTAATAGCAGCTATTGCAGCATCTGGAACCATCCAAGTGCTCTCAAAATAATGGCTAATAATTTGATGCGTTTCAGGGTTCACGCCTTTAACCGCGGAGATGATTTTTTTGTTTTTGAAACTGTCTGCAGGCAATTCAGCCAAAACTTGGTGAACAAAAGCAGAGGGAACCGCCACCAAAATAAAATCGTTATTGGCCACCACAGCGTTTAAATCGCTACCGAGTTGCACCTGATCCAAATCGGTAGATACATCGGTAAGGTACCTCGGGTTGTGGCCGTATTCATGGATAAATTCAATATCTGCTTCGTTGCGCAAATACCAAGTGATTTGTTTTTCCTCGGGATTATCGCACAGGATTTTAATTAATGCCGTGGCCCAACTTCCATTGCCTATTATACCAATCTTTCTCATCTCTGCTTGCGAAATTAAAGGTTTTACGAAATATTTACTCATTATTTGTTTAGAATCCTTGCACAGCTTTTGCCAAGCGTTTGATTTCACTTTGTAGCCGCCCATAAAAGGCATAAATTTGTAAATCTATTCTATGCTGAGTTTAAAGAAGATAAAAAACAGAAACATTAAAGGTGAAGTATACTTGCCGGTATCTAAAAGTATACTCAACCGCAATTTAATTATTAAGGCTTTAAACCAGACCTTGACAGCCGAAGATGTGCAAGAAGGCAGCACCGATGTGCAATTGCTTTACAAAGCCTTGACGCAAACAGAAGGCGAAGTTGATTTTAAAGATGCAGGTACACCCCTGCGTTTGTATATAGCCTATGCAGCTTTGAAGGGAATTGAACTCAGCATCACAGGCAATGAGCGTTTGAAAGAACGCCCAATTCAACCTTTGCTTAAAGCCTTGGAGCAATTGGGGGCAGAATTTCAATTTCTTGAAAACCATTACCAATTGCCGCTTAAAGTTGTAAAGTCTACCGACAGCAAAATCGAAGAAGTAAAAATCAATGGATCATTGAGCAGTCAATTCATCAGCGCTTTGATGTTGATTGGTCCATACTTTGACCAAGGTTTGAACATCGAAATAACAGGCGACTTAAGTTCTGCGCCCTATGTATACCTCACTCAATTTCAAATGGAATTGGCAGGTGTAGGGGTTGAAATGGATGAAGAAGAAGAAGCCATATGGATCAACAAAGGCGTTTACAAGACCCAAGGCAGACGAATGGTGGAATCCGATTGGAGCGCTGCAAGCTTTATATTTGCTTGGGTAGCCTTGTCTGATTCGGCACAAATATTTTTACCAGGTTTGAAAAAAGAGTCGCCGCAAGGCGATTCAATGGCGGTTTTCCTATTCAATGATTTCGGCGTTCACGCAGTGTTCAGGCCCGATGGTTTGACCTTGAGCAAGAAAGAAACCACTGCCGAAACACCCATATTTGACGTAGAAGATGTGCCCGATATGTTCCCGGTTTTACTGGCCTTATGTGCCATTAAAAAAGCCAAGGCCGTGTTTATGGGCGTGGCCAATTTAAGACATAAAGAAAGCAACCGCATCGAAGCCATGTCTGAAAACCTCAAGCAATGTGGTGTAGAACTCAAGCAGGTAAACGACGACACGGTCGAATTGGTTTACCAAGAAGACTTTGTAAAACCGAGTGCTGCCTACCAATTCAAGTCGTTTAACGACCACCGCATCGCCATGGCCTTGAGTTTATTTGCCTTCGAAAACGACATTGAAATAGACGAAGAAACGGTGGTTAAAAAATCGTATCCGAATTATTGGTTGGATTTTAATGCAACATTCAGAGCGGTTGATCCAGGGTCTAGGGATTAGGGGATATTTCTGGGGTCTAGGGCACCCACCTGCGTTTCACTCCAGTGGGCGAAGTAGGGGATAGGGTGTAGAGACATGCATTGATTTTAAAAAAATGATTTGCATATATTTCCGTAAACGACCTATCAATTTATCGGTTCCTCAATCTATCAATCTATCAATTTCTCAGTTTCTCAGTTTCTCAATTTATCCGTCCCGTAGCGTGACGCAGCAAAGCGAAGTCTCTGCTACTGGGATCAATTTCTCAGTTCCCTTTTCTCTGCCTAACCCGAGTTTCACTATAGCCAGCTGCATGGACATACTGCGCATATTAAGACCATTCTGCATGTGCTTACTGCCGTTCCGCAACGCATGTTTTTTCAATTTGATATTTCGAAATGCAGCTGGGCTGCCGCTGTACTTTGGTGCAGGTTATAGGTTGTAGGGGATAGTATATAGTTTTTTTTTAAGGCTGTAATGCTTAGCTTTGACGCACAATAAATAACAAATAAAATGCTAAAACCTTCAAATTGTATTTTGCTCATAATTTCCATTTTGCTATTTCAATTAAATGGCATTGGACAAAGTTTTGAATGTGCTACCGATTATAATCATAATAATCTGATGCAATCAGATTCAGTATATCGAAAGCAAATACTTTTACTTGAGTCTCAAATTGAAACAAGTGCGCAAAACAAAGCGAACACAAAATTTAGGGCTACCCGTTACCGCATTCCAGTGGTTGTTCATGTTGTGCATTTGGGAGAGGCTATCGGAACTGCTACCAATATTTCAGACATTCAAATTCAACAAGCCATTTCAGGACTTAATGACCGTTTTAAAAACACAAATGGTTTGGGTGTTGATGTTGAGTTGGAATTTTGCCTGGCAAGTAAAGATCCCAATGGGAATTCAAGCAATGGCATAAATCGGATAAATGGTTCAAGTATCCCAAATTATCTTGCAAATGGAGTAACTCCTACCGGAAATACCTGCAGTGGAGCTGTTGAAAAAACCATAAAGGATTTAAGCAGATGGCCTGTTTCTGACTATTATAATATTTGGGTAGTTAGCAAAATATGCAGTGGTGGCTTTGTTGGATATGCATCCTATCCGGTCGGTGGACTATACGATGGTTTGGTTATCGTTTCCACCTCAATGACAAGCAACAGCGGAACTTTACCCCATGAGGTTGGTCATGGATTTTTTCTTTACCATACCTTTAATGGTGATGGAGGCAATGTTTCGTGTCCAGTAGACACCAATTGTCTTGTAAATGGAGACCGTATTTGCGATACACCACCCCACAAACAAGGGGATTGTGTTGCAAACAATCCATGTAGCTCTAATGGCGTATGGGACAATAGCCGGTATAATTATATGTCATATTGCCCATTGGTAAACCGATTTACCCAAGGACAGAAAGATAGAATCAGAGCGACAGCTTCAGTTTCACCAAGAGCAAGTTTACTAAGCTCAGGAGGCTGTGGGTCTTTAGGGTTAAATGAAATAAACAATACGACTCTGTTTTCGGTATTCCCGAATCCTGCCCAAAGTGCCATCAATGTAAGTGTAGATAAAAAGCTTTTAGGCGCCTCTTATGTGGTTTATGACCATACTGGTAAAACAATTTTAAAAGGGGCAATATTTTCAGAGAATTCAATCATTGAAATTGGCGATTTAGCAGCAGGCATTTATTTGTTCAGTTTGGGGGAGAATTTGAAACAGATATTTGTGGTAGTGAAAGAATAGAGTCCCTAATCCCTTTTTCCTGAATTTCTCTATGTTACCCAAAACTTCTCCCCCCCATCTTTGTTACTAATAAAAACAGTATTTTCGCCGCCCAAATGTCAACAGAAATAGAGAAGCTTAAAGCCCAGATAGAGCCACTTCGCCAAGAAATTATAAACCATAAAGTTTATTCAGTAATACAAGACCTTAACGACCTGCAAATATTCATGAAATACCACGTGTATGCGGTATGGGATTTTATGTCTTTGCTCAAGTCCTTGCAAAATAAATTAACCTGCACCACTGTACCTTGGTTTCCTAAAGGATCGGCCGATACCCGACATTTGATCAATGAAATTGTTGTGGGTGAGGAGTCTGATGTGGATGCCAATGGAATTCGCAAAAGCCATTTTGAATTGTACATCGATGGCATGCAGCAATGTGGTGCCAACGAAGGACCAATTTTGAACTTTATCGAAGCCATTAAACAGGGCAATAGTTTTGATGCTGCCTACCAAGAATCGAATACCCCTGCAGCAGCTAGGCGGTTTGTCGATTTTACCTTTGAAGTGATACGCAGCGAAAAAGCCTATTTGCAAGCCGCCATTTTCACCTTTGGCCGCGAAGACTTAATTCCGGGTATGTTTATGAGTTTGGTGAACGAATTGCACAAAACATTTCCTGAAAGTGTATCTGTGTTTAAATACTATTTAGAAAGACATATTGAAGTGGATGGCGACCACCACAGCCATTTGGCTTTGGCCATGACCGAAAATTTGTGTCAAAACAATCCTGCCTTTTGGGAAGAAGCTAGCGCATACAGTTTGCGCTCCTTGCAACAACGCATCGCCTTATGGGATGGCGTGTATGAAGAAATTTGCCAAAAAAAAGCGCATAATTGATATGCGCTTTAAGTAGGGTATCAGCAATTTTAATTTAAAACAAAACGTTCAATTAGGGGTTTAATTACCTCTGAATTTTGGATATCCGTATCCAGATTGTGCTCCATAATGTGCGCAATTAATGCTTCGTTTTTATAACCCATGTCTTGGGCATATTTGTAAGATGTTTTTGAAAACGAAACCAATTCGTATTGGCTTTTATACAGGTCTGGGTAATGCGCACACAGGTCGTTGTCAATTTTCTTGAAGCGCATAAACTCAGGTCTTCCAACCAAGTCGCGCATTTCAACAAAGTTTTTGCAAGCCAAATCAGCAATTGCATTGGCATTTTTAATACGCGCCTCTTGGTAGTTTTTAAAAATATTGTCCCAATTCGGGTAATGGGCTTCTATAATTTCATCCAATTCTTTCACGTCTTCAAAACTGCAATTCATACCTTGTCCATAGAAAGGAATAACGGCATGGGCAGCGTCGCCAATTAAAGCAAACTTTTTATTAACCCATGGGCTGCAGCGTATGGTAACCAAACTGCCGGTAGGGTTGCTCATAAAGTCTTCCACATAATTTGGCATCATCGGAATGGCATCTGCAAAATATTTTTTAAAGAAGACTTCAATTTCTTGAGGGGTTTGAAGTTTTTCAAAACTCCTTTCGCCTTCGTAGGGTAAGAACAAAGTACAGGTAAAGTTGCCACCAGGATTTGGCAAAGCAATCATCATAAATTCGCCCCTTGGCCAAATATGCAAAGCGTGTTCTTCGGCTTGGAAGCTGCTGTCAGGGCCAGGCACTATTTCCAGTTCTTTATACCCATAGTTTTCGTAAGTCTGAGAGTAGCTAAAACGACTGGTCTTCTGCATTTCGCTGCGCACCGCCGAAAAAGAACCATCAGATCCAAATAGGATGTCTGCAGCGATAGTCTTTTGCTCGCCATGCTCATTCTCCATTACAGCCGTGTTTTTATTTAAGTCGACCGAAACACATTTTTGTTTGAAAAGGATATTTACATTGTCAAACTCATCGGCAAGTTCAAGCAATTTGATGTTCAACAATGAACGCGAAACGGAATTGATGTATTGATCTTCTTTGCCATAGGCTTGGTAAGTCAATTGACAATCAACACTGTGCATCATACGTCCGTTCATAGGAATGGCATCATTAAGCACTTGCTCAGCCAGTCCAACGCGTTTTAATGCTTCGATGCCTCGGGTTGAAAGGGCTAAGTTGATAGAACGGCCAGCATCTGCTTGGCCTTTTCTGATATCACCACGGCGCTCGTACAATTCAACTTGGGCACCGCGTTTGGCAAGGCAGATGGCCAACAATGAGCCACTCAAACCACCGCCTATAATGGCAATTTTTTCTTTCATATCGGGATGCAAACTTAACAATTAAAAAAGTATAATGTTCTATTTGGCTTATGATATTGCTCAGAAACTTGTAGAATCACATTGAAAAGCATTTTGCATGCGTTTAGGCCATGCCTTATTTCCGCTATCTTTGCCCCGTGAAACAAATTCTTGTATTAGGCGCAGGGCGCTCAAGCTTATACTTAATTGAATATTTGGCCAATCTTGCCCAGGGTAAAAACATTCAAGTGCTGGTCTGCGATAAAGATGTTCAATATGCCGCTACCGAATTGGCCAATCTGCCTGCAACAAGTTTTTCTACCGTCGATATTTTTGATGAAGCAGTGCTTTTGCCCTTGCTGCAAAATTCAGAAATGGTGGTGTCTTTGCTTCCTGCCGCTTTGCACATTCACATTGCCAAATGGTGTTTGAAATACAATAAACATTTGGCAACTGCTTCTTATATTTCTGATGACATGAAAGCTTTGCACCAAGAGGCTGAATCTAAAGGTTTAATATTCTTAAATGAAATGGGCCTTGATCCTGGCATTGACCACATGAGTGCCATGAAAATGATGGATGAGATTCGTGCGAAAGGTGGAATTATCAATGGTTTTAAAAGTTATTGCGGTGGCTTAGTGGCCGATGAAGATGATGGCAACAACCCTTGGAAATACAAGTTTTCTTGGAACCCGCGCAATGTGGTTTTAGCCGCTCAAGGTGGCCCCGCTGTATTTCTTGAACACGGTCATTTGAAACTCTTGCCCTATCACCAAGTATTTGCAAGACCGATTGATTTTGATATTCCCAATTACGGACAACTAGAAGCTTATCCCAACCGCGATTCGCTTAAATACATTGAACTTTACGACCTGCACGGTCTTAAAGACATGGTGCGTGGTACTTTCAGAAAACCTGGTTACTGCAAGGCTTGGCAAGTGTTTGTAGAATTAGGAATATGCGACGATACCCAGGAATTGCATTTGCCTAATTCTTATACCATGAGCGACTGGTTGGGGTTGTATTTGCCTGCCGGGGCGGGTAACTTAAAGTCCAAACTTCAAGCGTATACCAATTGCTCCGACGATTCCATAGAGAAAATTGATTATTTGGGTTTTTTCTCCCAAGAGCAAATTCCAATGATTACAGGAACGTCGGCTCAGATTTTGGAAGAAGTCTTAAAAATTAAATGGAAGCTCGAAGCCAATGACAAAGACCTGGTGGTGATGTTGCACAAGATTCATTACAACTTGAATGGACAAGCACATACCCAAATAGCCAGTATGGTTTTAAAAGGGGAGAGCAATACCCATACCGCCATGGCGAAAACCGTAGGCTTGCCTTTGGCCATAGGGGTTAAATTGATTTTGGAAAATAAGATTTCTGAAAAAGGTGTTTTAGCGCCCGTGTTTGAAGACATTTATTTGCCTGTTTTGGCAGAACTGAAAAGTTTTGGAATCGATTTTATTGAAAGCGATTTACCAATTTAACAAGGCGCTTTTAATTTGACCCAAAGTGGCGGTTGGAAAATTTATCCCAAACCGACATCCAAGGCCATCATGATGACAAAACCAATGATAAAGCCCATGGTTGCAAAGTCAGCATACTTATCTCTTTGGGTTTCGGGTATTACTTCTTCAACCACCACGTACAACATGGCACCTGCGGCAAAGGCCAATGCATAAGGCAATATCGGTTGTGCGTACATCACTGAAACGGCACCGATAACACCAGCAACAGGCTCAACGATGGCGCTGAGTTGCCCCCACCAAAAACTTTTCAATGGACTTACACCTTGTCTTCTTAATGGCATTGCTACCGCAATTCCTTCAGGGAAATTTTGTATGCCTATTCCGATGGTTAATGCAATGGCAGCAGACATGGTAAAATGCGGGTCGCCCATAGCTACAGCACCAAAGGAGACCCCAATGGCTAAACCTTCTGGGATATTGTGTAAAGTGATGGCCAATACCAATAATATGGTTCTGTCCCAAGTGGTTTTCAATCCCTCTTTTTCACTCATATTGGCGTTTAAATGCAAATGCGGAATGATTTTGTCGATGATGTAAATAAAGCCAGCGCCGATTATAAAACCAACAGCTGCGGGCACCCAAGCCCAAGCTTTTCCATAGGTGTCTTCCGACATCTCTATAGCTGGGGTAAGCAGACTCCAGAAACTAGCAGCCACCATAACGCCACCTGTAAATCCAAGAAGAAAGTCGAGCCAGCGGCGGCTCATGTTTTTGAACACCAAAACCATACTCGCCCCCAATGCAGTTAATAACCAAGTAAATGTGGTTGCAAGCAAAGCTTGCATCACAGGACTCAAGTCTTTAAAATATTGTATTGCATCGTTCATAGTGGTATGCAAATGTAATTTAAAATTGTTTAAACCTTATACATTTCCTCTGCAATTTTAACACAGTCAATAGCTTCTTTTACGTCGTGAACCCTCAGAAAATGGGCGCCTTTGGCCAAAGCCAACATGTGTAATGCCGTGCTTCCATTTAAGGCTTTGCTGGGTTCTGTGGCCAATAATTTCCACACCATGCTTTTGCGTGAAACACCTACCAAGATTGGACAGTTAAGGGTATGAAATACATCCAAATGTTTTAACAAATGGTAATTGTTATCAAGTGTTTTTCCGAATCCAAATCCTGGATCTAGCACAATGTCTTCAATGCCAGCATCGCGGTATAATCTAAGTTTATTCTCAAGATACAATTTTACCTCATGCAATACATCTTCATAATGGGGCCTGTCTTGCATGGTTTTTGGCAAGCCCTTTTTGTGCATGGCAATATAAGGTACTTGGAGACGAGACACCGTCCTAACCATGTCTGCATCGTCGTCACCCGCACTTACATCATTGACAATGGCAGCGCCCGCTCGAACGGCATGATTTGCCACCGCGGATCTAAAAGTGTCAATACTTATAATACAATCTGGGAAGCGTTTGATAATGGCGTCGATTACTGGGGCCGTTCGCCTAATCTCCTCGTTTTCGGTAATGCTGTCTGCGCCGGGGCGGGTACTTTGTCCTCCAATGTCAATGATGTCGGCACCTTCGTGCAACATGCCTTCACATCTAAATAAGGCTTTGTCTATGGTATGATATTTGCCGCCATCATAAAAGGAATCATCGGTCGTATTCAAAATGCCCATCACTTGCGGACGGGTAATAGAATAGTTAATATTCTTGATTT
>Ga0209107_10000527_pt1 | contig 22261 bp, 28 predicted proteins | sample LakErihyJuly2011_2_FD_187460 | JGI IMG/M metagenome (GOLD analysis project Ga0209107, IMG submission 187460) | Freshwater microbial communities from dead zone in Lake Erie, Canada - CCB hypolimnion July 2011 (SPAdes) (version 2) | ecosystem: Environmental > Aquatic > Freshwater > Lentic >...
ACGATCGCTATCAGACAAGCCACTGCCAACATTAACTCGTATGTGTCTTCCATTGTCATCTCCTTCACAGATTATAGCACCCAGTCGGCCTAGATTGCGACCAGTACCTTCTTCAAATCCCACAATGCTCAGGTCAACTGTGATTGTGGGTTTCCATTTCATCCACGAATCGGTGCGTTTGCACAGGTACGGTGCATCCATGCTCTTGATCATGATGCCTTCAAATCCACCCTCCACGGCAGCTTCGGCATAGCGTTGCATGATGTCATGTCCTTCGGCTGTGTCCAAATCCACATCCAGGCCATTCATGATTTGGATGGGACCATCCGCAGGCAGTCGGGCACGTACACGTTCCAACATTTCAATGCGTTTGTGCTGTTGTGCATTATAGTGACCTTCGATAAAACTGTCCAGCGGTATGATATCAAACACATGATACACCATGCCATCTGTCACAGCATCCGATTTGCGGTGTGCTTGTTTCATCAGTTTTTGGAAACTCTCGCCCACAATCTCGCCATCCAGCACATAACTATAACTGGTGTGGTCTGGTAAGCCCAATGCCTTGCGATTGTCTTCAATTGCCTCGGCAATCTGCGGAAAGTTTTCAAACTGTTTGCCATTGCGGCTGTACAGTGTAACATCCATGCCGTTGACCACTGCCAACACACGCACACCATCCAGTTTGCATTCCAGGCGCTTGATGCCTTTTAACTTCTTGGGTTGGTCTGTGGAGTCTTGTGCCAACTGGCAACTGAACACAGGAATCCGCCATTCGGTCCGGCCCAGAACTTTGTTCAAGGTCTTTTCTGAGATCCCGCATCGCAGGTCTTTGGTGATTACACGTCTGCAGAGATTGTTCCACTCTATACTATCAAAGCGTTTCATTGTTTCTGCAATAGCATCTCTGGCACGATGGCCGGATATTGATCGTGTGCGCAGGCCTTCCAGCAAGCCCCAGAACACAGGCCAAGGGTTTTCAGCATGTTCGATGCCTGAACTTTCGGGCACCTGTTTCACATGGAATGTGTAGTAGGGATTGTAGGCTTGGTAGCAGTTGAACAAAAAACACTGGGCATTGGCACTGCCCAGTTTTGAGGCCATCAAGGCCTTTTCAATCACACGCTCTTTGTGCAAGCGACTGTCAGAACTTTCAAGGTCCCTTATCCAATCAGCTGCCACAGTGATACCGTTGAATTGAGTGTGTGTGAAGTCAATATCATTCATATATTTACAGGGTTACCATGAACTGTTATAGAATACTTTAAAACCCATGAACATTTCTGCACGGGCTATTTGGATAAATTTTAAATCATCATTATAGTAATAGTCATCCGCATCGTTGCCAAAAAAGAATCCTGATGTGCCTGGCAGTTCACGCTCTTTTACCACATACTCCAGCAACTCCAGGTCGTCAGCGTCAAGTTCCAGTTCAACGCCGTTGAAGTTGTCCAGTTCACGCAGTTCATTGCCTTCACGAGCCAACCACAGTCGAGCCATCCAGCCATGCAGATTGGGGTGTTTGCGCCAGTAGGCAATTTCTCTTGGCCGATTCACCGTGGGGTTGATGTGATCTTTTATTTCGTTGTCCCACTCTGCACCCTTGTAAAATTCTTCTTGCTGGCCTGCCCGAGCGGCCACGTATGCGTACATGTCAAGTCCCATGTTACCCCCAAATACTTTCAATAATAGCACAAATGAAGACTGCCAGGGCTCCAAAAAACAGCACAGGCTGAATGATAAAAAATATCACAAATGCTTCGAAGAACTTGCGATCTTTAAAACGTTTCATTGTTTGTCTCCGTTAATCAAGTGGAACATTTTTCATTGGCTCAGTACCCGTCCAGTGAGCCTGGGTGACACACACGCCTCGATACTGTATGCCCATTGGGTGCTCACCTTTTTTGGGCAGTGTTTTGATTGCCCGCTCGCATGCAGTTTTGGTGGGCATGGCCACGGGCACTTTGTCCATGAAGTTGCCGCCAGGGCTGAGCATGGCCACGATCAAGATCCATTCGTTTATCATGCGGCCTCCAACATGTTGGCGGGCACCTTCCACAGTACGACACCGTCTTTGACTGTGACATACTTGATGGCAACCTTGGTCACTGTGCCTGTCACAGTAACACCACGTTTGGTGCTGTGAAACTTCACTGTGTCACCTTTGGTGAACTCACGAATTTTTACAGAGCGAAGCTGGGCACGAGCATACAGCACCGCATCGTTGATGCTGGTCAGTTGGTCGTTTGTAAAATTACCAAACATGATGGCAGAATTGATTTGTTGAATTGAGAGTTGTTCCATGATTAATTGCTCCAAAAAGATTCGCTAGAGGGTGAACAGAAGTAAGGCGTATCATAACGTTCCTGGTATGTCTTACCAGTCATCATGTTGCGTTTGGTAACCCAAGTCTCATGGGGTTCCACAATGAAACCCAATTTTGTTTTGGATTCAATTACAGCACGGATATAGGCTCTGGTAACAGGGGCAAATTCTTCTTTGGCAACAAGACGCTTGCCTTCTTTGACCCGCTTGTCAGATTTGTAAAGTTCTAATGTGTATTCAACCAGTGCAGTCATCTTTGGCTCCTTTTTTACTACAATAACTCTATTATATACAAAACGGAATTTTTGGTCAACCAAAATGTAATCACTGCAATCACCAGCAGTTCTGCCACAGTGAATTTAGTACTATAGTATACCCGTAGTACTTGTTGTTTAAGTTGGTTTACCCGGTTCATGCTGTTATTATAGCATTTGGGCAATTATTGGTCAAGTACTACCTAAGTACTACTTTTTAGGTTTGCACGTCTGCCCGAGCTTGGGCTACTGTGTACCCGTATTGACTGGTTGACACCAAGGGCGGGATTGCATTGGGTTGGCTGGGCACCGCTGTGTCTGGAGTTATTCCTGCAGATTCAAGTCCTGCTTTGTTACCACCTTCAATCAAGGCAGCCACCATGGCCTGACCCGACTGGTTGGAGGTATCAGCAATGCTACTCAAGAAATCAAACGCCATGCCCACTTGCCGATCTTGTCCGTAACCGGCCAAGGCAGGAATGAAAGCAGTGATAGGCAACTGTGCGCCGGCAGTGAGTGTGGTGTAGTCAATGCTGGCTTGAGTTTGGAAGATGCTTTCGTTGGCACTGTGTTGTACCATTGCAGTCCAGGCAGTGTTCAAGGTGGTGGTTGCAGTGCCCATGGCAGTGATGGCTGTGCCAATGGCCGCGTTGGCCTCAGTGATTAATCTGGCCAAGGCTGCATCATACGTGGCATAGGTTGGTGTGTTGTAAGGAGCAGGAAGAACAATAGTGGGCGGCACACCATAGGTGTTGGTAGACACCAGAGTCTTCATATAAGAATAAATGAGATTGAGTGTGGTCAATGTGCCGGCTGTGAGTTGTGCCGAAATGGCGGAAGTTACAGAAGTCAAATAATCGTTGTAAGGAATGCCGGCTGCTGATCCAAAAAAGTCCGTGGTCAGGTATGTGCCACTGGGTCCCGATCCTTTGGCCAAGGTGTTCTGATAATATGTGGCCACCTCAGCAGGTATAGGTGTAGGAGTGTTGGCCGCCAATGGTAATCCGTTGAGTGTGGTTACTTTTTCCTGTGCTGTTTTTGACGCTGCCGCGGTCTGTGTTATGGTGCTCATTGTAGTATGGCCGCTAATTTTGGTACTGTGGTATTGCTGATACCTTTGACCTGTTGGAATGCAAGTTGCAGTGCGCGATTGGCCGCAGCATTGGCCGCAGGTATGATTTTTGCCAACTGGTCACAACCCACTGGAGTCAATGCACCTGAGTTCAATATGGGTTCAACTGCGCTGTTGACATTGCCATCCACATCGTAGATCAGCACAGGCCCGTCAGGTGTGGGCAAGGTCAAACTGGCATAACTGGTGGGAAATATTTTAACAGGATCCAACAAGTCAGCCATGGTCTCAATGTTGGGCAAGGTGACACCCAAGATATCCAACACATTTTGCAAACAATCACCAGTGACATTTAACAATGCAGGGTAAGCGGCTTTTTGTAAAGTATCAAATTGATTTGGAGTCAGCCCGTTGGGTTTGTACAAACTCTGAACATCGTTGTTGACCAAGGCCGCAATGGCCCCATCGGTCAGGCCTTGAGCTTTGAGTGCTGTGGTCACACATGGTGTGGTACCATTCAACATGTTGCCTTTGATTGCCAGTTGCTGTAACAACGCCGCCGGAGTTCCAAATTGTTCAATATTGTCCAATGCAAATAAATCACCATCCAATGCCAAATCGTCGCCAAACGAGGCCAATGCTGGATTGACCTGTGTGAGACCTCCAGTGATTAAATCTGTCATGTTTTCAAATGTTGGACCAAGATAGTCAGTGCTGTTGGCATTGACTGCACTGAGGATAATTCCGTTGGTTAGAGTAAGATAACCTTGTGCGGCTCCAAATGCCTGTGCAAATTTTCCAAAGTCGCCACCGCCCAGGTACGTGCTGGCACTGCTGGCGATGGTACCGGTGTATCCAGTGTTGCCCACAGTCCAGGCTATGTTGCTGGACACCGAGTCTCCCAAGGCAGGACAATAGTTGCCTGACACGTTGGCACCCAATGTTTTAAGATTGGCTATGGTGTTGTCACTGATGTTTAGACTCACATTGCTCACTGCCGCATTGATTGTGAACAACAAATTGGCAATAGGTGCCAACGCATTGTAACTGGCAATGTTGTTGGACAAGTTGGTATTGGCCGTGATGGCATTGCCTGCGTAAAATCCCAGACCTGCTGTGAGTTGTAGTGGTGTTGCTACAGATTCTGCCATTATGCCGCCCTCACCGTGGGGCTGCCGGCTACCCTAGGATGTCCGCAGGTGTCGGCGTCGCCGTCACGTATGACCGGTTTCCCTCCCACACGTACTGTGCCTGACCCACCCGAAGTCACAGCTGAACAATGTATGCCACAGCCATTTTGTCCACAACAAGGATGTGGTGATACTGAAATACCAGGCACAACAATGGGACGACCGTTTACTCGCACAGAAGCCACACCTGCGGAGTTGACTCCACCTGATGAGTTTGGATCCCCTTGTCTTTGTACTGCTGGCATGTTATCCCATTAAAATTTTACTGCGCACAGGTTTGATGCCTGTTGTGGCTTCCAAATAACTGTCCCCAACGTCTTCACGCACAGGGGCAATCATGGCTACACTAGATATATTTACCGTGACATCCGACTCGGGATCTGCGGTAAACAATGAATTCATCAGTTGTATGCCCTGCTGTCCCGGCACCACTGCCACAGGCTTGCTGATGGTGTAAGTGACAGCATTGTAGCCCACAATTTTTGCCACAATCTCTTCACCATAGCCCATGCGCATGGTGTATGTTTTTCCTACTTCAATCATTATATTTCCTTTTTAACTATTGCCAACTGATAATTTACCAGGCCCAACTTGAGCCTGTGATAAAACATGTTCACAAAGGCATCTATGCTTTGTTTGCAACGACCCAAATAGTGCTGATTATCTTCCCACAAGTAGTCATCAAACAGCATGACACCGCCGGGGCGCAACAATCCAAAGCACATCACAGCATCTGCCAGGGCATCATCTGCGTTGTGACTACCATCCACATAGATAAAATCATATTGTCTTTGATCCACAATCAGTTGTGCCAATGCAGGGAAACTCATGTTGGCCAGCACTTCTAGTGTTTGGCCAGGCTTCTTGACTTCAGCAGTGTTGGATCTGAAACGTTGTTCTATACTGCGGTCTTCGGGGATGGAGTCACTACTGAATGCTGTTACCACGCGGTCAGCAAATGGGTCAATGCAGGTAATGGTACCTGTGTCTGCTAACATGTTCTCCAACATCCAGCAGGTACTGCGGCCTTCGTGGCTGCCTATTTCTAATATGCTGTCAACTGTTTTTTGTTTTTGTAAGTAGTTGGTGATGTAATCAAAGTTGACCAGTGCATTGCTGAACCAGTCAGATGAGAATTGTGGCATTACAGCAACCTTTGGCGTAGTTCTTGGAATCCGCCCACATACTCTTCATCCAAAAAGATTTGTGGCACTGATCTAGCAGTCGGCACTGCTTCTAATAATTGTTCGCGAGTCCAATCGTGGCTGATGTTGCGCACTTCATATTCTATGCCTTGACTTTCCAACAGGCTCTTGGCTTGTTCGCAGAAGGCGCATTGGTCTTTTGACCATACTATGGCTTTCATGTTGTTTTCCTTATAAATTGGGTAATTCGTCGTAGTCCAGTTGATCACTCATGACGCCGATAACGTAGTTAGTTGATTCATTCTCCTGGAGTGCAGTTTGTTTCTTTGATGTGTCCACATGCTTCATGAACCAAGGAATGGGTGTGCTACGCGGTGCAGGCTCCAGATACTTGACACCAATTTCTTTGAGTGCGCCCACTGCTGTGTAGTCCACAAAGTCCTTGAGAATGTTGGCATTGAGTCCAATCACAGGACCTTTCTGGAACAGGTAGTCGGCCCAGGCCTTTTCTTCACGAATCACATCCAGGTACAACTGATACACTTCGGCTTCACATTCTGCCTTGGCAGCGGCAAATCGCGGATCTTCTTTGACCACTTGATTGATCATCCAAGCAGTCCAGTCTTTGTGCAGGATTTCATCTTGCAGGATCAGGCTGATGATGTTGCCATTGCCAATAAAGATACGGTTCTCTACCATGGCCAGGCTTGTGGCAAAACTTACCATGAAGCGGAATGCTTCCAAAGCATAGCTGGCATTGAGTGCCAACCAAATTGCACGGATGTGTTCACTTTCTGTGATTATTTCGCCTGCTTCTTTACGACAGTTGATCACATGCAATGCATCGTAGTAGTTGCCCACACTAGACGCCATGTCCACAATCTCTCGGGTGTCGTGAATGGTGTTGAACACATCTTTGGGCACGTTGTAGATGTTGCGGATGATGTGACTGTAACTTCTACTGTGAATATTTGTTTCAAAGAAACTCCAATTGTACATCAAGGCTTCAAGTTCAGGGATACCCACCACAGGAGTAAACACCTGTGCTGGTCCGCGCCCTTGTAAACTATCCAGGGCTGTTTGGCGTAGTAGGTTTGATGTGAAGATGTGCTTCACAGTTTCACTTGATTCTTTGAAGTCGTTGGCATCTTTGGTCAAGGACACTTCTTCAGGAATCCAAAAGAAGCCACGTGCCTCTTGTTCAAACTTCACAAGTTTGTTGTACTTGACTTCTTCAAAGCGTTGGATTGTTACAGGTCCTGCTGGGTCAAGAAACATCTTGCGATGCAGGTAGTCAGTTTTGGTGGCGAGATTGTATTGGGCTTGGCTCATAATTTGCAACTTTCGCAGTCTTCCGCATCATCAAAGTCAATGACTTCCAAGGGTGCGTCTTCCTTGGCGGCTTTGGCACCTTGCTTGTTGATTAGACTGTAATAGAATGTCTTGATACCCCAGTGATGTGCTTGCATGAGATTTTTAGCAATCAATGTGGTAGGTACTTTGCGATCTGCAAAGTGTGCAGGATTGTAGAATGTGTTGGTTGATATTGACTGATCAATGTACGCCGCCAACACAGCGGCCGTTTTCAAATAACCCACACAATCCTTTTGCGCCCACATCATTTGATATTTGTTTTTAAGCCTATGGTATTCGGGTACCACTTGTGTAAGGCTACCTGCTTTTGATTCCTTGACTGAGATAAGGCTCATGGGCATTTCAATGCCATTGGTGCTGTTGATCACAACTGAACTGCTCTCCACAGGAGCCACTGCCATCAATGTGGCATTGCGTACACCATACTGTTTCATATTTGTACGCAAGGTTTCCCAGTCAAGTTCTGGAGCAAAGTCTGTCAATTCATTCACACCCCGGGCACGTCGTTCCCAGGGAAATACACCTTGTCCATAACGTGTTTTGTCCGAGTCCAGGCATGGACCACGTTCCCGGGCTAGTTCAACGGTGGCTTCGGTCAGGTAGTAGGCTTGATGTTCCATCCACGTCTTGACTTCAGCCAAGGCGTCCTTTTCTCCGTACTGCATACCACGCTTGGCGTGCCAGTAGGCAAGGTTGGTGATTCCGATACCCAAGGGCTGGATCTCATCGTTGGAGAGTTGAGACTGGATGGAGAGAAAGTCTTGATAGTCAAGAATGTTACACAGGCTACGCTGAAGTATGCGACAAGCACGACGCATGTCTTCTGGATTACGGAACGCACCCCAGTTGATTGAGCCCAGTGTGCAAAGAGCGATACGACCATCACGGTCATCCAAACGCTTAAAGGGCTTGGTAGGCAGCAGGATTTCACAGCAGAGATTGCTTTGATAAATGGTATGATATTCAGGATCAAATGGGCCTTGACTCATGACATTGTCAATAAACACTAGGTAGATGCGTCCAGTATCAGTACGTTCTTTGAGAATGCCTGACCGGAACACTTCTTCTGCAGCCATTACTTTCTTTCTAAGTCCACCCTGATTTTCGTATTTAACATACAGTTCTTCAAACAACTTGGTGTTGCTATAAAAGGCTTCATACAAGTCTGGCACTTGGTTAGGATCAAAGAACGTGATGTTTTCTTTGTTCTTGAAACGTCTCCAGAAAAACGCACTCAGCACCACACCATAGTCCATGTGTCTGACTCGAGTTTCTTCTGTGCCTTGGTTGTTTTTGAGCACAATGAGATCATCAAACTGCAGATGCCAAATGGGATAGAACACCGTGGCACTTGCATTGCGGATACCACCTTGACTGCAACTACGCAAGTCGCCAAACCATTTCTTCAAGAACGGAATCATGCCAGTGTGCATGATTTCGCCGCCACGGATTGGCGAACCTAATGGACGCAAGCGTCCAATCTCCAAACCAATGCCAGCACGTTTGCTGGCATACTTGGCCATCATCTCACCAGAAGCGAATATGCTATCAAGATCGTCGTCACTCCTGATAAGCACACAGGAACTAAACTGTTTAGTAGGAGTGCCGAGCCCTGCAAGCACAGGTGTAGCAAGAGTAAACAAACCATCACTGGCGGCTTGATAATATTCTTTGATATAACGCATTCTAGCTGTGTTAGGCTCTTCTTTGTGAAATACTGTAGCTGCGGCCACCATGTATCTAACTTGAGGGGTTTCATATGTTTGTCCTGTGCTACGATTTTTTACTAGATATTTTTCAATCAGTTGTTCCACTGCGGCATAACTGTATGACTCATCCTTGGCATGATCAATCATGTCATGCATACGATTCCAGTCGTCCTCTGAGTACCACTCCAGCAGTTCGGGAGTGTACAGGCCAGTGGCCACGTTGGTCTTCACGATTTCATACAGGTGAGGGGGATCGTAGGAACCGTATACATCTTTGCGTAGCATGCTGAGTCGTTGCTTGCCTGCCACATACTGATAGTTGGTATGCCCAACATCAGGATTTGACTCCACGTCAATTAGATCCACAATGGCACGTAAGGTAATACCATCAATTTCTTTGGTGGTAATACCATCATAAAAGTGCAACTGTGCTTTGATCTCCACCATGCTCTGGCTAACATCTGCTATGCCTGCGCATACTTTGGCAATTTGTGTCTGCCATTTCTCCAATGCAAGTGGCTCACGAAGGCCACTGCGCTTTACAACTGTAATGCTTTTCATCTCTTCCTAACGAATTTTTTGTTTTATTTGTTCTTGACTGACACACCGTCGGGGTTTTGATCGTCCCAGACTGATATTTACGACTTGATCTGGATCCCAATTCAGTATATATTTCTCTTGGGCAACCAGGACTAAATTGTCGCTTTGATACTCAATCATGCAGGCATCCTGCATGTCTTCACGGTCTAGCATAGCAATAGTATACAGTATTCCCAAGCCTCTTGCAACCGGACAATACTGGTCATCACTCAACAACTGCCAAGGATCGGGCCAATCTGCTTGGTCGTCCCAGTGCAAATGATAGGCAGTCCAGGGAGTCTGGAACCACCAGGCGTTGATTTTGATTAAAGCAGGCTCTGAGTCCAGTGTTTGACATTGCTGTCTTAACTGTGCCCAACTCTCCAGCCGCTCACTGAAGTTTCTAGGCCACATTGATTGTTAAGTGCTGCGTCCTAGGTGTGTCAAACTGTAATAGATCAATCCGGTACGTCCAGCCGCATAAGACACTGTGATGGTACCAGCAACGTCAGTCACCGCCAGTGTTACATCTGTGTGAGAATTTTCCACGTAATCGTCTACTGACTGTAGCGTATCTCCAGCTGAATCATCTGGATCGTTCACAATAGTCATGGTGCCTGTGCGCACTGAGGTATCTACCACAATGGTGTAGTCCATCTTGAATGCTTTGATAAACACTGTGTTCACTGTGAACAATGTGGTGTTAGTAGCGCCAGCAGTGATAGTGGCTTGCTGTCCAGTTTCTCTAATGAAACTGCCCATTTGTATTTGAGCAGAGTTATCAATGGCAATGGCAGCAGGAATAGTGCCAGTGGTTGTGTTGTATAATTTTATTCTGGGATATGTTGCAGCCTGTGCCAGACTGCGTTCAAACATGTCGCCCAGGCTGACATTGCTGATCGAATCAATGGTCATCACTGAGGATGCTGGATTTCCTGCACCATTGAAGTGATTGCCTACATCATAAAAAATATTGTATCCAGTGGCGTTCATGTTGACACCATAAAAATAAACACCTTCTTCGTAGATGTTGTCAAATATGTTGTTGGTCACCCGAACACCTTGTGCGCCGCCATTGCTGAGGCTGGCGCCGCCCAGTAGTATACCTTGATACAATGTATCAAATGAACCAGCGGTAAAAACTGCGCTCTTAATTTGTTGAGCGGTGTTAACTCCCCAGGTAAATCCTGAAAATGCAAAACCTTCAAATTCAATTTGAGTACATGGCAAACTTGGTGTACTGGCAAAATCAACTGCCCGGGTGTTGGCTGTGGTCACTGTAAGGTCAGCCGTGGTCAATGGTCCAGCAATGTTCACATGAAACACACATTGATTTGCTTTTTCCACCAACAGACCATTGTTGAGTTTGTTGGTGACAATACTGATCTCTGAAATGTCAATATTCTGTGGCGGGGTGGCACCATTGGTGGCAATGTTGGCCCCAGTTTGTTGCATGCTGTCTGCTGTGCGCATGACATAAGTGGGTAAAGTGGTGGCTGTCCAATAGTTAGTGTCAGTAACAGAAATTCCAGTGGCCGGCACAGGAGCAATGCTTCGATAATATGTGGTATTAGATGTGTTGTATACCAACACACCAGATGCGTATGCAGTGTTGGCTGCCCAATTTTGTATGTTGAAACTGATGACGGAACCTTCAAGTCCTTCACCATACATTGATGCAAAACTTGGAACATTGATGGTGTCAGTCACAATGTAAGTTCCGGCTGGGAAAAACAATCCACGACGTGTTTGTGTGTTGTTTTGTACACAGTACAACTGATACAGAGCACGGTTGATGGCCGCTGTATCATCAGTTACCCCATCGCCTGTGGCGCCAAAGTCTGTGACCACAACAAAACTGTCCAATCTGTTTTGAAGGCTTTGAGTTATGGGAGATCCTGGGGTGGGACCTGTTTGTACAACGTAGCCGGCTGCTGTGCCTTGATAGGTGTATTGGTCAGAAAAACTCAAGATGTCTGAAAATTCAGTGAGAACTTCTGTGTTGCCCACAACAGGAGCACCTTCTTCCAGTGTGCCGTTACCAATGAATAGTCTGCGCTCGTCAACAACCCATCCCAGTTCGGCGCCGGCTAAAGGTTCGGGTAGGTCTACTGCTAGACCTTTGCGGTTGGTGATTCTTGATATTTGTACGATTGCCACAGTGTGATTCCTTAGGGTATCACATATTTAGCAAGTAATACTGTTCGACCTTTTTCCACCATTGATCACGGTAATGCTCAAACTCCCGTCCTTCCAGCACAAATTCTTGGTACTCGGGAGGTTTTACCATGTTCATTTGCTCATCTAGTTCGGGTTTGACACACATCAAAACTACGCCTTTTTTGATTTTTGTCCCGTGTAGTTCGTTGTGTGCTTCGGCATAGGCACACAACTGCACAAAATAATCATCGATCCACTCGCGCTTTTTGGGTTTGTTGGTCTGCTTGTAGTCTAGGATGGCTTCTTCATTCAGGTGTATACCAGCGCCGTCTGTAGTACCTGCATACACTTTTGGGAAATACAAAGGAACTTCGATACCCCAAAATTCCGAAACATTTTTTAAACCATGTTCTATAACCTTGTGGGCCATGGCATGACTTGCCCACGAGAATGGATTTGTGCCACGTTCTTTGATCACACCGTCTCGAACATACTGTTCAAGGTAGGTGTGCATACGTGTGCCACGATTGGCAGCTTCTGTTGTGATGGCCTGTGCTTGTTCGTGTCCCACTCGATTGCGCCAGTTTTGCAAGGCCTTTTTGCTTTCTTCGCTTTTGGTAGCATCAAGTATTGTGGTCACTGATGGTAACCGGTTGCCATCGGGAGTGGCATACAGTCTACGCCCGTTGACGTTTTCCCGGGGAATGGGCTGATAGTCAAATTTTGGATTGTACATGCGTTAAGTGGGAATTGTATATGTGTTGATGTGCGTGTGTCAACAAGTTAAAAAGTTTTGAATTTAGTACATAACTGTTGACCTTGGTTCGATTATCATAATCTGCAGTAAATTTAAGATAGTCTACAAAAGCCAATTCGGTATCTCGAGTATTGTTTTTTAAAATTTCAAGCATTGATATAAAATATTCATGCAATACTCGAGTGAGTTTGTATTTTTTAAATATGTTGTGGTCAACACACTTTTCCAGCGTCTGAATTAATATTGGTCGATACTGTGATGGAAGATTTTCCATCATCAGGTGTATTGGCTGATACAGATGTATACCGTTCAAACTTAGTTCAATCTGTGTTTGATCTGCCCAGTTTTCCCACCAATCAAGATAATCCACAGCGTAAAAAATATTGTTCAATGAAAATACCGGAGTGACTTGAAATAAGAATTTTTCAGGATTTTGTGTGATTACCAAAGCAACTGTTTTTAAATTATTTTCAATTTTGTCAAACCGCGCAGGCCATCGCACATAATGATAATTGTCGCCTATGCTGTCAATGCTTGCTAAAACTTCTACTCGCCAAAACTGAGATAATTTTTCAACAAGGTTTTCTGTGAGATTTACCGTGAAATTGGTAGTTATTCTCAACCCGGTTGTGCTTGCTAAATTTTCGTCAATCAACCAATCAATTAATTTTAAAAATCCAGGCTGCAACATTGTTTCGCCGCCAATGGGATGCACAATAAATCTTTTATTGTCTTTGTGTTTAACGCGAATCATATTGGTTATCTCATTCCAATACAATTCATTCAATGAGATGTCACTGTCAGCCCCGGGGCTAACAGGAAAATCCATTATTTTTGCCCATAAGTTACTGTCGTCAGAATTGCAACTCCGACACGCCAAATTACACAAATTACTGAACCTCATTCCAAATTGGAATTCGTCAGTTTTGTTGCTCTGTTTAAATTGTTCCAATTCGTCCACTGAATAATGTGACATTAACTTTACACGTTCGGATTGTGCTTGATTGTTTTCTTCTAAATTACACCGCCAGCAAGACTCTGGCAGCTTGCCCGATGCCATACTTGTTTTTATATTTTCTATAAAATTAAAATCCAACTCTTTATTTGAAAAAGAAGTGTCCAAATTACAACAAGTTGTGACTTTAAATTTACCATGATTCATTCTAAAATCTGACCGACTAATTGGTGCAACACAAAATGCAGAGTTATTTTTAATCCATTTAATGGTTTCTGTACTCATACTCTAAAACTTTCTCCGCAACCACAGCGGTCGCGTTCGTTTGGGTTGCTAAACTCAAAACCTTCATTCAGGCCTTGACGTACATAATCTACCTGTGTGCCTCGCAAATATACATCATGTTTCTTATCGACCAGTACACAGAAATTGTTCTGAGCATAATTTATAGTACCAGCATCAGGGTCATATTGTTTAACGTATTCTAACACGTAAGCAAGCCCTGAGCAACCTGTGGTTTTTACGCCCAGTCGTATGCCAGCGTAGCCTTTGGTTTGCACCAATTTTTGTATTTTGTTTTGAGCCTGGTCGGTTATGGTTATCATAATATTTGATGAAATTTTACATAAATTCTGAACAAACATCTTCTGCCCATTTAACAAACTCAGCATAATTTTTAAATATTTCTTTTAATGGCACCGTAGATTTGTCTTTGCATGATTTTACAATATGTAGTAAAAATTCTTTTCCGTGGTTTTTAAAGAGGTTTGCTGCACTTGCATGTGCATCGGCAGCAACTGGTGCTATTGTTTCCCCTGCAAAAGATATTGTATAAACAAAATTATTGTCAACTGTCCAGTTGTGGTAAAGGTTGTCGCGCAACCTACAATAATTTTCACTTGTCAATAAACTGTCAGTTATCAATTCAAGTTTTTCACGTGTCAAGTTTAAATGTAAGTTTATCACAGACAATGCATGCATAAACACACTTGTTACTTGCATTTCAACTAAATCAAGTTGACTAAAACTGATACATTTTTTTGGCATCACTGACGAATAAGTACGATGTCCCCAGTCCAGTCTGTTGCTTTCTATGTATTCGAATTGAAATTTATTTTGATAATTGGGGTCGTACAACGCAGGACTTGACGCCAGCGGCTCATTTAAAAAAATTATAGGTAATATGTTCTCTTCAATTAGTTGTAATAGAGTCTGTTTCCAGGTTTCTGGCGTTTGTCCAGGCAATCCATAAATTATCTGTGCTTTGATAATCAGATGCGGATGTGTTGTTTTTAATTCACGGGCTATTTTTACATGTTCGTCCCATCCAATGTCAGGACGATCAATGTTTTTCAGTACTTGTTGATTTGTATCCTGCAATGAGAAATTTAAAGTTCTTGTGATCAGTCTACCTCTTGCCAAGGCATGGAATATTTTTAAATTGTTATTTTTGTTTAATTTGCTGTAATTGCCTTGAATTATAAATTTGTTGTTTCCTTTGATATTTTTTTCAGCAAAATATTCAACCATGTCAACATCTTCGTTGTACAGTCCAACATTGGCATCCGACAGGTACACATTTGTAAGGTCTAATTCTTCAAACAAATCAATTTCTTGTTGGTAAGTATTTTTCCGTCTTGATACCTTGGTCCCAAGTCCACCATTCCAGTCACAAAATGTACACGAATATGGACAACCTCTTGTGACAGTATAAGGCATCCATACTTCTTTTTTAACTAATTTAGCTTGTTCTTTGAGTTGAGTTGCCATAACAGTAAACATATCTTTGTTATGAATGTAAGGACTGGTTTCGATCATTTTTACAACCTTGTAATCAGCAATGGTAGTTTTACCAGTTTTATGATTTTGCCAAGCACAATTCGAAGTATTAAATGCAATCAATGGTTTTTTGGTTACTAAATGGGTTACAATATCAGCAAATGCCACTTCTCCTGGTCCATACACTGCATAATCAATGTAATGATGATGTGTAAAAAATTCTTTGTTAATGTTAACATCAATGCTGGGGCCACCAGCAATGATTTTAAAACCATCCTTTAATTTACTTTTAATTCTTGACAGTTGTTCACACAAATAATCATGATTCCAAATGTAATGACTGGTACATAGTATGTCTACGTCAGTCTGTTCAATTTGTTTGATTAATTCTTCGTCAGATATTTCTTGTTGTATAGGGATCAACCATTCTAATTGATCTTTTATTTCTGGGCAAAACAATTCAATTTGCATTTTGAATTGTAATACCAGTGGGTATAACCAAGCCTTGGGCCAGTCTACAGGATTAGCATGATAGAATAATATTTTTAATTTGTTTGTTGTTGGCACATATTGGTCGTTTTGTTCAACAAAATTAAGTGGTTGAAGGAATGTCATCACTGTGTTTTTTTCTGTAATCTTCCACGGCGGCTTTTATAGCATCTTCAGCAAGAATAGAACAATGAATCTTGACTGGTGGCAATGCGAGTTCTTCAGCAATCTCTGAATTTTTAAGAGCTGCGGCCTGGTCAAGCGTTCGTCCTTTAACCCACTCGGTAACAAGAGAGGATGAGGCAATGGCACTCCCGCATCCGTATGTTTTGAATCTGGCATCTGTTATAATTCCGTTTTCAACTTTGATCTGCAATTTCATCACGTCACCGCAGGCCGGTGCTCCTACCATGCCTGTGCCAACAGAGTCGTCAATTTCAAACTTGCCCACATTACGTGGATTTTCATAATGATCAATTACTTTTTCTGAATAAGCCATGTGATTTCCTTCGCTGATTATAGCGTATTTACTGACAAGTGTCAATGAGAATGATTATACGCCGCGGTCTTTGCCAGCGGCTGATTTGGCCGACGCAGCCACAATGTCTTGCGCCTTGTTCACAGGCATTTGAGTTGCACCAGTGTTGGCACCTTTGTACATGATCACACCAGGGTTGTTGGGATCAATTGGTTCCAGTACTGAGTCCAATGGGGGTGTGCTTACTACACTGATCACATTTCTTTGATTGACCGGGAAGCCCAGGCTTTGAGCAGCTGATATGAATGCATCAGTGCTGATTTGTTTTTGTGCGTTTTCGTTGTCGGCTCTGCCTGAAAGAAAATTCACCAGGCCCATCAGCTTGTTTGGGTCCAGTGAACTTGAATTTTCGACTTCGTCGATTCTCATTATCTACGTGCTCGTCCCAGTGCGGCTCCAGCTGGTGCGGGTTCTTCAGCATCCATTTCGGCCCCCAAGTCAGCACCCACATCTGCGCCCACATCTGCGCCCACTTCGGCGCCCACATCTGCGCCCATTTCGGCGCCAGCAACTGGAGCGGCACCTGGCATGCCGCTGGCAGCCATGCTGGTGTCTAATGCAGCTGGTTGACCAGTCACAACACCCAAGGCTGTTTCCAGTTGTTGTTTGGAACCTTGCAAGTTTTGCACAAGGCCTTGCAATGCCGCAGTGACATCACTGTTGAATTGTGTGGCTTGTTCAATGCCAATTTGATTACGGATTGAGTCAACCAAGGCAGGTAGTTCTTTGAATTGCATCTCTGTTGTGTCTTCCAACATTGATTGCATTTTGTCTACCATGTCTTGTGCAGCCAACACAACTTGTGCCTGCTGGACTTCTGATTCTTTCAACAATTGATATGCTCTACGCAAGCGACTTTCAGCCGTCAAGGTAGCTTGGGCATTGATTAATTCTTGTTCTTCAGGGGAAGGCTTCTGGCCTTTTGACAGTTTGTCTTTGGCTGCCTTGAGCTTGGCAGCAGCAGCTGGGTCTGTCATTGCCATGGCACCTGCAGGAGGTGCCATTTCTTCGCTCACACGGTGAGCCAGTGCCTGTTCCATCATGACCAGTTTCAAGTAAGCAGGGTTGCGTTCACTGGTATGCCGACTTGAGCTGCGCTGATGTTCAGCAATCACACCACGCACACGCTTCAGCATGATCTGGGCTTCGCGCACTGTAATCTTGTTCACAGGCATCTTGGTGCCGAAGTAACTTTCAAATACTTTAGCTACTTGGCGGCTTTTTTTTGGCGTGGCCAGTTCGGTTAATTTCATTTGGCAAATCCTCTTAGTTGTAGATATTTAGCCGAATTTAAACATTTTTCAAGTTCTTGATTCAGCAGGGTAAGATTTTCAATTTTGGGTGCAAGTTTGGTGCGCACCATTTCACGGAATTCAGGTCGGTTGCTGCCATCTGCTTGCCCGTTACGACAATAGATATCAGCAGTCAGCGTTTGTTTTTTGTTGTCTAATATACGGATGTTTTGTGCCAGTCGGTGTTGTTGTAAATGATCAGCCACACACCATGACATGGCAGTTCGTTTACTGCTGAATGTGCTCACAAGATCGTCACTGTGATAATACACAGCAAATCCTGCTGGGTTGGGCTTGACATGATAACGACCAAACGCTACATATCCACCATGTTCATCGTCAATGATCAGTTCAGTGTACACACGTTTGAGTTCACGCTCAGCAAAGCGTTCTAATTTTTGATCACGAGTCATAGTGTTTTTACATAGTGAGTGGCCAGCCACCCCACAACACCCAACAGCGCACCGATGATGCCTATGCCCCAGGCAATCAGCTGGTCGTTGCGTTTTTCGCCCATTTTACGCACTATACCATGCACGTCTGACATCATGTGTTTGACTTCGCCGACTTCCCGTTCTACTGTTTCTATCTTGAGTTCCAGCATGCGGTAACGTTCTGCGCACAGTTCAACGTGTGCTTCGAGACTTTTCTTTTCAATATCTGTAGTATCAACCATGTTCAGGCTCCAATGGCGTATTTATGGCAGTAAACCAAATGTTCTGATTGGTGCCTTGAGCATGCAGTGTGGCAGTGTCAATTGTGTGTTCGCCCAGTCCGGTGACCATGGGCACACCTTCACAGTCAGCCACAAGTCCTGCTAGATTGTCACTGTCAATGCTGCTGCTGAGTACTCCTTCAGCTTCTACTTCAAATTCAAAGTGCCAGCCGTCCGGTTGTTTTTTGGGCAACACCACATTCATAGGTTGTGTTCTCAGGCTGACGATTTGCAATAGACTTTCCCAGTTGCGTTGTTGATTTCTGGCCTGATTCCAGTGTTCAGGAGTTTCAAGTCTCATGCCCGACTTGGTGGTGTAAGGCAGCTGTTGGGGACGAAAATGTCCTGTGACACCAGTATGGGTACAATCAAAAAGGGTGCGGCACATGACTTTCATTATGTGCATATTTACGGCCAAAAAGAAACCCTGGATTTTTTACATCCAGGGTTGAATTTTCACTATCTAGTTATTATGCCAAATTAGTGAAACTAGCAGTTGAGCTGACGTTGCCAGTTGGGATACCAATGTTCAAGCCGCCTGTGGCATTGGCTGTTTGAGCAGCGGCAACCAAGGTAGCTGTGGTGTAAGCACCACTTGGATAGATAGCCAAGTTGATTGTGCCAGCTGTTGCACCTGCTTGATAAAAAGCAATTGTGCCAGTCTGTTGAATTGCTTGCAACACATTGTTCAAGTAACCGTTGACGTTACCAGCATTGGTAAGTGCAGCGTTTGCTGTCAATGAGAAGAATTGCAATTGTGGGCCAGACAACATCACTGGGCCTTGGGCCGCAACGTTTGCTGTTCCTACGATGTCTCCGTTTGACACATCCAGTGCAAATACTGGTTGTGTAGTTCCATTTACTTTTGTAAACTGTGCCATGATTTTTTTCCTTTAGGTTAAGTGGTCTTGTTGGACCTGCTTTTATTTATACTTTCGGCAAAAAATCAGCCGGCTGGCGGATTGTTTCTAGCCTTGTTTCTAGCGGTAAAGTCAAATCTATTCACAGCTTTGCCGTAGCCTGCAGGGGTAGCAAACACCCATCCTTCATTGCCAGGAACCTGTTGATCCAATTTGCCCAGTAGATCCAACTTAAGATCGTGTAATAATTCAAACAATACAAAGGCCGCTTGTAGCGCACTTCTGTTGGAAGTGGGACTGTCAAGATACTGTTGTATATTGCTGTATTTTTGCGCAGTTTGTGTGCTCTGTAGCCATGCTTCAAATCCCGGGACCAAGTCGCTGAAATTGCCTGTGTAGGCACGGTCGTTGGGGTCAACACGTCGATTGATATAGTCCACTGCCAGTTTGGCAAAGTCAGTTATTTTCATTGCACGTAGTTCAGCAGGATTAAACAACATATTGATAGCAGGTCCTTGTGCTTGCAACACTTGTTTGATCTTGGACACATAAGGGTTTTCTTTTGCCACAGGCTTGGCATATATGGGCAGTATCAAAAACAAACCAGGTACCTCATTGAATTTCACGCCTTTCAACGGTTGTTTTTCTGCCCCAGCATCTTCGAACATGGTGTGAACTGCTACACCAACTTCACTGTTAACGATTGATTTCCCCAGTGTGCTGTCTACAGGAATTCTGTAAGTCACAGTATTAGGTCTGAATACCAGCAGTCCAGCAGACTGATAAACCACGCCTGGCTCAATTTCTTGTTCTGTAGCCGGCAAAGGTTGATTAGTTTGGCCCCAGTACATCAGGTCACCCTTGACATAGCCTCTGAAATTTCGAGGAGTGGCTGCTTCCAACAGCGGCCAAACTGTTTGATAAGTGGGCAGTAATGTTTGCACTCGATTTGCTAGATTGCCCTTGGCGGCAGCATTGGCATCACGCTGTGAGAGATTGTTGGCAATGGCCCGGGTGCTGGTAAACAAGCCATCATAGCCCACAGCACCAAATCCCGAATCATCTGTGAGCACAAACTCGCCAGTGGCAGGCTTGCGGCCAAATACCACAGCAGGCTTGCCGTCCCATTTTACACTTGCTGTGGTTGAATCTTTGTTAAAGGCAGCCACAATGGCCAGGGCTTTCTTCACACCTGCTGTGCCTTCTCTAAACACATAGTCTTCCAGGTGTTCAATACCCTTGGCTCTGCCGCCCACGCCCACTGCGGCTGCTTCGTAAATGGTGTATGGATTGGCGCCGCCACGTTCTACTAGTGGTTGCATGCCTTGGTTGACAATTCTATCACGCAGTCGTGCCAGGAAGTAAGTGTCTGTGTGTTCCGTCACAGCATCAGGTTGCGGCAGGCCTTCTTTGTTCAGGTAGTCACGAAAGTCTTTGACCTTGGCTTCTTTGTCTGGGTCTCGGGTTAGAGCGGCAAAAATGCTTTCTACATTTTTGAGATCGTTCTTTGTGCGCCCACGACCCAACAATGTTTGGGCCACACGGTCTGGATCCATGCCGCCGTCCACCAATTGATTGCTAGTACGACTGAACATGCCATTGGCACCCACTTTGAGTCCCAGTTGCTTGGCAATACTGCTCATCAGCACATTACGATTCATGCCTTTGTACGCTGAACCTTCGCCGCCTGAGTAGAAGAATGTGCCCCAGTCCAGATTGGGAAAGAACATAAAGTCAGTTTGTACATAGCCCAGTTCAGGACGTCCTTGTATGGGTGTGCGCAAGTGAACTTCGCCACCTTTTTTGATCCATTCAGCAGGCGGCAGTTTGTGGCTCACTATCCATTGTGTTAAAGTTGCAGCCAACTGTTCTTTTGACATTTCGCTGGTGTCTACCGCAAGATCCATGTCACCTGATGTAGGCGCTTTGCCTGTGCTACCCAACCAACGATCACGTGGAAATTGCAACCCAGTGAGTTGTTCAATCCAGGCCACGGTAGCAGGCACATCACTTTGATTGATGCGACCTGTGAGTGGCTGCCCATCTGCGTCTTTGAATACATTGCCGCCTTCTAGTAGTGTGCGTAGGCTTTTCATAGTTGTCTAATTTTTTTCAATAGTGTTCTGCTGGGATCAAAATTGCGACTCCAAGTTAAAGATTCGTTGAGTTTACTTGCCAGTGCCAATTTTATAGCAGCTTGGGTATCTGTACCCGGTGGTACTTTGGCCGCCAATGCCGCAGCCTGTTGTGGTGAATAACCAAGTCTTACCAGTGCTTGTTCTACATCGGATGGCTGTTGAGCAGCTGGGGGTTGTTGAGCAGCTGGAGGTTGTTGAGCAGCTGGAGGCTGCTGTGCCGGGGCAGGGGGCGGAGTTTGCTCAACAGACGATCCCAGCACGAATCGTCTATATTCCTGCACATGAGCCGGATTGCTGGGGTCAAAAGGTTGGCCTAACACAGTAATTCCGCCATTGGCATTTATTTTTACAGTGTCTCTACCGCCTCTACCAGCGGTGTTTTTAAAAGCCAAGTAGGCTGCACGATGTTCTGGATTGGCACCATTGTAGGGTTTTCCACCTATGGTTATTTTGCCCACCAGTCGTTGATGCTCTGGATTGGCAGCATCATAAGGTACACCATCTATGGTTATTTTGCCTGTGCTGTCTGTGTATACTTCGTTCTTGGCATCCTTGGGCAGCAAATAACCCAAGCCCACCTTGTTGGCATTGTATGCCTGCATTGCATTGGCAATAGCGCCACCTATGTTGGCTTTTCTTCCTTGTGGCGCACCCATTTTGACCTTGCCGGCAGCTGCCAGTTCTGAATCACTTCCTGTGGCAGCTGCAGGCGCCGTTGCCGGTAGCTTACTAAACGGAGCCATCTGATCTTGTGCTATTTTTGCGGCAGCCGCTTGTTTAGCTTGTCTGATGTCTGCTGGAGTTTGAGCAGTGGTCACACTAGGCGCAGCCGGTGCTGGATCAATTCCTGTGGCAGGACTTGCTACAGGAGCACCTGTAGTTGACATGTTTGTCGGCATCATAGCAGGTTGCGCAGGCATATTGGCTAAT
>Ga0209107_10000529_pt1 | contig 22211 bp, 35 predicted proteins | sample LakErihyJuly2011_2_FD_187460 | JGI IMG/M metagenome (GOLD analysis project Ga0209107, IMG submission 187460) | Freshwater microbial communities from dead zone in Lake Erie, Canada - CCB hypolimnion July 2011 (SPAdes) (version 2) | ecosystem: Environmental > Aquatic > Freshwater > Lentic >...
TTGAATTAAACATTTACATATACTTTTTGGTTCTATTACTATTGGGATTTGTTATTTTAATCAGATTTGATAAACCAATTGTTATTACACCAGTAAAAAAGAAAAAAACAATTAAAAAACCAATAAAAAAACCCATAAAAAAGAAATGAAAACAAAAAAACACGCACGTATGAAACAAAATCAAACCGCAGAAACACATTCAGATGAAACTTCAGGTGGTGCATCAATTGACAACACAACTACTGCATCCGCAGGAATAGAAACAGGAGATGAAAATGCCTCAATTGGTATTGAAGCGTCCGCTAAAACTGGAACAGAGGCATCAGTAGATGGTGGATTAGATGGTAATAACGTTTATGTTGAGGCCAGTTATTCAGATACAACTGAAGTTCATGTAACAGTAGAAGGTCAGGCTAATGCAGAAGGATTCGGAGTTAGTGGTACTGTAGATGCTTACGCTAAAACAGGAAATGAGGCAAGTTTAGAAGTAAGGGCAGGTGATGAAGGAGTGGTTGCAAATGGAAGTGTGTCGGCAGGAAGTTCAGTTGGTGTAGATGGTGAAGGAACTTTAGATTTAAGAGAAGGTTCAGTAACCGCAGGTGCCGGTGTATCAGTTGGAGAACAAGTTGGTGTTGGTGGTGGTGGTGAAGCTACTTATGTGGATGGTGTCGCAACTGTCGGAGTTAGTGGTGAAGTGGCAGTTTTACTTGGTGTTGATGTTGATTTAAGTGTGAGTGTTGATACGAATCAAATTGCTGAAGATGCAAGACTGGCGGCTGAACAATCAGAACGTGCGGCGGCAGAAACAAAAGCATTATCTGAAGCAACACAAAGAGAAACTGAACGACTTGCAAAAATAGCCCAAGAGGAAACTGAAAGAAAGGCGAGAGAAGCTCAAGAAGAACTTGACAGACAAGCGAGAGCGGCACAAGATGAACTTAATAGACAAGCGAGAGCAGCGCAAGATGAACTTGATAGACAGGCAAGAGCAGCGCAAGATGAACTTGATAGACAGGCAAGAGACGCTCAAGATGCGTTAAATAGAGCCGCAGAAGATGCTAAAAAATCAAAATGGAATCCAAAGAATTGGTTCTAAGAAAGAAATAGTTGATTTATACCAAATATTTTATTATTTTTGTTTTTATAACTAAATAATATGATAGATCAGGACATTAAAAAATACGGGGAAATACAGTATCTCAAAGGTAGATTAGATGAATTACATAAGGCATTACCTACCGTCACAAATATGGATAGAAAACGAAAGTTAGACCAAAGAGTTGAGAAATATATCAATAAATTAAAAAAAGTTGATGAGGTGTGTTATTATCTTTATGAGGTTGAATTAATTAATAGAATAAGATCCAAAGAAAAATCAAAATCGGAAATACAGGATTTATTAAATCAAATTCTAATCAATGAAACTATTCTCAACGAAGATTTATTAGAAAGAATCAAGAACCAAATCGAAAGTTATTAATGAAGAAACCTGATAACTTTGTTGATAATCCTGGATTAATGCCTTACGGTACTAATATTGGTGCACCATCAATTAAACCGGATAACATTGAGAATTGGAAAAACTCTAAAATTATTAAAGTTAATAAAGAATTCCTCAACAGATATGAGTCTTTAAAGAAACAATATGATGAGTTGATTGAAGAATTCAAATGGAACGATATAATTTATGGGAGTAAATTTAATTTTGAACCTGTTGTTGGTGAAACTTATCATTTATACTATGGACAAACCGGTAAAAAATTTCTATCTTTAATTGAACCGAATCAATGGAATAAAGAACACATTGGTACGTTTACATTAAACTTTGATAATAAATGGATTAAGATATGAGTAATAGGTTTGAATTTTTGGTAGATACATTTAAAGGGGTAGGTTTAGGTCTAACATTTGGATATGAATATAAACTTTTAGTATGTATGGGAACATTTTTATGTTTTAATTTTTATATTGAGGTATATTTGGGAAAAAATTAGTATATTTGTATTATGAAACTGACATTATTTAGCGATACTCACGGCAAACACAAACATATTCATCACGATTTACCTGGTGGTAATATTTTGATTTGCGCAGGCGACATTAGTTCTATGGGTTATGAACACGAGGTTCTTGAGTTTGCCGCATGGTATGATAAAATCGTAACGTACGATCATAAAGTATTTATTGCTGGTAACCACGATTGGGGTTTCCAAAACAATGTGGAGAAAATAAAAGGATTGTTAACAGGATATAAAACTATTGAATATATCCAGGATGAGTTAATTACCATCCAAGATGGTGATGGACCTGAAGTTAAAATTTGGGGGTCTCCTTGGCAACCTGAGTTCTATAATTGGGCATTTAACTTACCACGAAATGGTGAGGAGTTAAAAGCGGTATGGGATATGATACCTGAAGGTATTGACATCTTAATTACTCACGGGCCAGCTTGGGGATTCTTAGATGATGTTGAAGGTCGTCGTGGGGAACACTTAGGATGTGAATTACTTGCGGAACGAATCAAACAAATTAAACCTAAGATTCACATCTGTGGGCACATCCATAGTGGACACGGTCATTATTATGACGGTCATACACACTACTTCAATGCATCTGTGTTGAACGAAAGATATCTTTATTCTCACACACCTTGGAAGATTGACTGGAATCCAATAACAAATGAAATTGACTTTTTATAGTAAACAAATAAAACTTCATTGATATTTATAAATAAAATAATAATTATGGAAGAGAAGGAATTAACTAAAAAAGTTTTTGAAGAACTTAAAAAAAGAGGTTTATATGAAGAAGAGGATACTTTAGATCAAGAAGATGACGATGATGACGATGAAGAATCTAATGATGATGAAACTAAAACAAATGATGATTTTTGTGAAATAGTTTGCCGTTTATTACATTCACAAACACAAGTTCATGTATTTCACTTACAGACTAAGTCATATTCTGAGCACAAAGCATTACAAGGTTATTACGAAGGTATTGATGTATTAGTTGATGGTCTAATTGAATCATATCAGGGCAAGTATGGTATTCTTACCGATTATAAGACTTATGATATGGAACAGTACTCTAATGGTAAAAAAACTATCACATACTTTAAGGAGTTGTTAAAAGTTATTGACGATAGTAGAGACTCGGTTGAAGATTCTTACCTTCAAAATCAGATTGATACAATCCAAGAATTGATTAACTCAACGGTTTATAAACTTAGATTTTTAAAATAAATAAAATTTTATTTGACCTATTTAAAAAATATTATTATCTTTGTTTAAGTATTAATTAAAACATTTAAAAATGGGAAAAGGAAAAACAAGAGGTCGTTACATTTGCAAAGTTGGGTTTTATGATGTTTATGCATCTGACTCAATGAGAAAAAAACAAGATAGAGGTAATTTAACCGAAGTGGCATCAACAGTTTACAATATTTATCATTCAAAAAAATTGATTGAGATAGGGTTTAAAACCAAAGATATTGCGGTTGAAAGAGCGAAAGTTTTAGTTACTAAATAAAAAAAGAAAGTCGGATATAAGTCCGACTTTTTTATTTAATTAATGTTTGGGTTATCGAGGTATGAAACATCAACAACAATATCTTTTGAAACATCTCTACCTAATATTGATGATGAATATTTTGAGACAAAATCTTTCATAAGATTGGTCACATATTCTTTTGTGACTCCCATCATTTCATCTCTAAAAAAGTTACCTGCTTCCTTATCAATTTTTAAACCATCCATTTTATCTACTTTAGCAACGAAAATACTTACTTGAGGATCATTACCATCCATTTCAACACTAGTGTAGTTAAAAGAAACTCTTACCCTTGGATCCCATCCAATTCTAACCTGTTTAAATTCATCTAATTGTTTTTCAATAGTCTTCACAAATTTTTCATTTTTATTTGTGATCACAGTTTCAATTGATTCGTTACCGTATAAAAGATTTTTCATCTCATCTTTCGAAACTATTATCATTGATTTACCAACAGAACTGTTATATCTTCTTGGGTGTGATTGTGACATTTGTTTGCTAGTGGATGAGGAATATTTGTTATCAACCTCAAACCATTTTTTATATTTAAACATAAACACTGGGTACCAATCCCAAGAATAAACAACATAGGCCCAATCACCTTTATTATCTTTTTCCCATACTGCTTTTAGATTTGAACCTTTAAATGGTTTTAACTCAGCAACTAAATCACCAGCTTTTTGATTAGATGTTTTTTGTGATTTTAATTTATGGTATTGATTTAATTCATTTTTGGTGGTTAAATCGTACCTACCATCTTCTCTAAAATTTTGTGTATATAAATTAAGGTAGTGTTGATTTTCGGATGGATCTAAACCAAATGACTTCATGTTTGATGTCATAAAATCGGATAGTCTTGATGATGTTGGTTTAGATACTTTTCTGTAGTTATTTAAAAATTTAAAGAAAATGGATTCATTCTTTGTAAATGCTTTTTCCTCATCGTATTCTTTTAATAATTTACGTAATAAATCTTTCATAACATATAAATACTTAAACAATTAAAAAATATCATTTCTTTAATATTATGTAATTGTTTTTATACTTAAAATAAAACAATATTATGGCACATCCTTTATTACATGCAAAAAGTTCCGTTAAAAAGTTTGGTGGAAAAGTTGAAGATTATATTCATTTACATAATTGGATGGATGAAACAAAGGCTTGGGTTGGGCATTCTTATCATAGGATGTTTAGACACCATTCTGAGGGTATATTTGAAATGGAAAAGATATTTGGGTCGTCATTCATCAATAGTGATGATAAAGTTGTTTACACGAGATATGTGGGGGAACAACACGTTAAGGAAGATTGTTATGATTATATTCCAACGGCAAAAGAATGGATACAAGCGATTCAAAGTAAAGAAAAACCTATTTGGTTAACAAGAACTTTAGATCTTAAACTTGATGATTGAGTATTTATAAATAAAATATAATTATGAAAAGATATTTTGAAGCCTTAATGGTTTATATGAGAAATTTAGGTGTTGAAAAAATTTCGACTGAAATGGCAATGTACGGAAGAACGGTTGATAATTGGGATGAAGAATTTCAAGGAGAAATAAATGGTCAATATAAACTAATTAGTATGACAAAACAGTTTATAAAGTTGTTTGATGAGTTAGTTGAAAAATATGCCGATGAAATATATGATGAATCTGGAAGTGAATATGGTAGTGAATTTTATCGAGTAATGATAAATGTTCATTTGCCTGAAAGAAAAATAGTAATTACTAGTGAGGTAGAAGAAGAAAATTCTAAAGGGGATTCAGATGAATATGATGTTATTAATAATCTATCGGTTCAATCATTTTTAGATGAGAATAATATAGATTATTTAATGGTTGATTACTCTGGAGGTGGCGACGATGGAAGTATTGAAGATGACGGATATGATGATGATGGAAATAGATTTAGATTATCGGATGACTTAGAAGATTTCTTATATTCAAGACTCAATAATAGTTTTGGTGGTTGGGAAATAAATGAAGGATCATCAGGAAAGTTTATCATTCAAAGAGAAACTGTTGAAATAGAACACGAATGGTATGAAACTGAGTGGGTGAACAGTGAATTAAATATAGTAATAACAGAAAAAGATTTGGACTAAATGGAAAAGGCCTTATTAAATAAATTAAAACCATTGTTTGTTTATACCAAAAACATTGGTGAATGTATTATTACTGCGGAGATGGATCTTAGGAATGTTGTATCAGTAAATAAGTACATTGGTAAAGTTAATCAAGATGAAACAAAAACTCAGGTGATGCCGATGATAGGGATGTTCAAAACTACAATAAAAGAAATATTAGAAACATATGGTGATGAAATGGTTAGACATTTGTCCGATGATGAAGAAGATGAATATCATGCACCAACTGTTACCATTTATCCTGATCAAAAAAAAATAAATATTCGTGATTATGCTAATTATATTGTTGAGGATGAAAAGGAAAAAGTTTTTAAAAATAGTGAACAATTGATGGAGGATATGATTGAAGATAACGTCAAGTATTTTGAGTTTGATTTTTGGGGATCTTGGGGTGATAGTGAATTTGACATTTCTTATGTTAGAGGTGATAAAAATGTGGTACCTGGATTAGTTAACCCATATTATCGTTTTTTTAAGGATTTACTTGATGAGAATTTTTACAGTTGGGATTCTGATGCAGGTTCCTATGGTACAATATATGTTCGTGGATCAAACGTTAAAATAATTTGTACCTACAAAACAAAAGAATGGGGTTGGACTGGGTTTGAAAAAACTTTAAGTGTGAATTCTTAAAGTTATCTGATATTTATTATAAAAACAAATAAATATGGGACATACAAAAGAACAGGTTGAGGCAGCCGTAAAGGCCAAAGGTTATGTTTGGTTTGAGGATGCAAACAACAAAGGATACGATGTGAACATCGTTGGTATTAGAAACTCTTCTACGGGTGATAAAGTTACAAACGTATTTGATGATTTATTGACGGTTTCTTATAAAGAAAACGGTGAATGGAAATTTCATTCTTGGCCGGCAACTACAGATCCAGGAACAAAGGGCGTTAAACAATTTGGTAATAAAGCTGGCGTTGCTAGACTTGTTGAAGGTCAATACAGAGGTTCTCACATTATTAGATTACATGGGGGAAAATATGAAGCTTTGGGACAAAACAAACCAGTAAAAGTATATCGAGACGCAAACCGTGATATGGTATATGACGAAAAACTAATACAAGAAGGTGTTTTTGGTATAAACATTCATAAGGCTGGTGCCGACTCAACCTATGTTGAAAATTGGAGTGAGGGTTGTCAAGTCTTTAAAAAAGCTGCCGATTTTGAAGAGTTTATGAAAATCTGTAGAAAGGCTCGTGATAAACACGGGAATTCATTTACTTACACACTAATTGAAAGTTCAGACATTAAATAAATAAACAACTAGATTTTAAACCCCCATTTTTAAAAAGATTGGGGGTTTTCTTTTTTATTAAGTTTTTTATTACTATATTTGTGGGTATAAAATTATAAATATGAAAAAAGAAGATATAAATCTACGACTAAGAAGTTTTAAATTTTGGTTGTATGAAAACAATGGTTTAGGGTTACGACAGGTTGTTAATGACATATTGGAACCATTAAGAAAACCAATAAGTGAGGATGAAATAAAAAAACACACAGTTGTTGCGGACTTATTAAAAAGTAATGGTAAGATTGGGGAGCAAGAGTACCAAAGTTTTATTGATAGAATAAAAAAAGAAAAATTAATTTATACTAACAGTGATGGTGAATTAGATTATAACGGTAGTTGGGATTATGTTAATAAATTAAACACTAACATTTATGATTTAAGTGAGCTTTTAAGTGAATTGTTACTTAGGTCATTTAACAATGGTAGTGTTACTGGTGAATTATATATAAATTCTTTAGTTAGTAAGAATTCGGATGATGAGTGTAAAAAAACATTGTTAAAACATAAACATAAACTCCCACAATTATTTAAAACATATTTAAAGTCCCCGATTGAATTATTTACATTTACAGAGAATGCAAAGATTAGTAGTTATTATGGTGAAACTTTAGAAAACAACATTGTAAAAAAATTAGAAGAGTTAGGGTATGAATTAATTTATCAAGGTGGTAATGGTGATTTTGTGGATATGTTATTATCTGTTGATTTCATTATTAAACGAAATGATAAAATATATACCGCCCAAGCAAAAACAAGTGATTACCAAGTAAATAAATTTGTTAATGATTATCAAAACGGAAAACACCGTGCGGTTGATTTATTAATTTACCCTGAAAACGCAAAGTACAAGATATTTATCGTGAAAGATAAAGTTACCAAAGAAATTGATAAATGAAAATCATTATAAGTGAAAAACAAAGTGAATTACTTTTTGAACAAAAAATAAAATGTCCTAAGTGTAAACATTCTTGGGATAAAGAAAAGAAGGATAAACATCCTAATCTTTGTCATTCCTGTGGTTGGGACAATAAGTCAAATAAATATAATAAGAGTGAATTAAATAAGTTTTGGAAAAACTATAATTCAATTAATGAGGTTAAAGATGGTGGAATTAAAGTTACTGAAGAGTATCTTAAAAAAAGAATTCCTTTTTTAAAATATCTTAAAACATCTGTTACCGATGAAAGGGAAGGTGATATTAGGATACAATTTCAAGATGTAACATATAATGAAAATGTTGAACATGTTACTTATAAAACAGATTCACCCACTATAATCAAATTTCGACAATACAACACAGTTCTTGAACTTTATTATTATGAACACAGAATGGGTGGATCTAGAAGTGAAACCCCAAGATATAGATATTCAATTGGGTTAAGATTTGAAATCCCATTGGCGTTTGAAAATAATAATGATGAGTTATTTCAAAAAATTTATATAATGGCAAACAAACAGGTTACTGAAAAGTTATCATATAATAACGATGAAATAACTGAAAGTCCAACACCTTCAAAAGAATTTATGGATGAATCTGTTAATCAGATTTTAAAAAGATTTTTTCAAATTGAGGATTGGGTATTGAACTCACCAATAGATATAAAAAATCCTTTGTCAGGATATGTAAATGAAGTTAAAGCATTAAGATTTAACGGTAAAGAAAAATTATTATCTGAAAATAGTTTAGAAAGGACGAAAGAAATGATTGCAAAATCTGTTGATCGTATTGGAATTATTGATACAATAAAAAAGTTTGGTTTATCACTTAAAGTTGCAAGTAAACTCATTGAACCAGGTGTTATTTTACCTGGTGATCACCAATTAAGTTTAGAAAAAATACAATCATTTTCAACTTATCAGTGTAGAGAAATATTAGAATATTATATCTTTAATAAAAAAGAATTAGCGTCTTATTATGAAGATGATGAGGTTAAAATACATCTTTCATTTGATTCGTTTGCTGGTACTTGGAACTTTTCAGCTTATTTTGATGAAAATGAAAATGAGGCACTGGTGGGTTATGGTACAATGTTTTGGGATGATAGAAAAGAAATACCAATATCAATAGATTTTTATAGAAACGAATTGGAAGAATATGAGGATGAGTTTGAGTATAATGATTTTATGACAATAGATCAAAAATTTAAAACAATCCAACAGTTAGTTGATTTCTACAATAAAAACTATTTTTCTACCGTTAAATACTACTCTAAAAAGGCGTTACGTTTTGCTAGGCAAGAAATGTATAATTGGATTGAAAATAATAGAAATGATTCCGATAGTTGATTTATTAAAAACAAATGTTTATGTTTAAATAAAACATTTATTATGAGCGATAACAGTTACAATGGTGGATTTAGTTTTACGTCCATTTTATTTTTAATCTTTTTAGTTTTAAAACTTACAAATTATATTGATTGGTCTTGGTGGTGGGTAACTTCACCATTATGGATTAGTACATTAATTATGATTTTTTTGATTGGACTAATCGTAATTTCTAAAAAATAGGTTATGTTAGATTCAATTGTTGAAAATTATCCTGATGAGGAAATATTAAAGGCCGATGGTCTTGATGGTGCAATTATTGGTATTGAGGAGGGATCGTACCGACTTATATATTCAAAAACAAAATGTATTGAGATCTTTGTGAATGAAGGGATGGAAGAAGAAGATGCCTTAGAACATTATTATTATAATGTTGTTGGGGCTTATGTTGGAGAAAAAACTCCTATCTGGTGTGAAGATAGTTTGATGTGAGTGTATTTATATTAAATTTAGATAATATGGCAACTGTAACTAAAAAAATACTTAATCTTATAAATGAAAGAGATAATGATCAATCATCTCCTGACTTTAGAATACACCTTCAAAGTTTAAAAGAAGAAATTGAAAAACTTAAAATTCATGAAATTGATGCAATAAATAGAACATATATGACTGGTTATATGGATAAAGAAAGTAACAGACGTATGAAAGGTAATTATTACAAAGAAACGTATGAACCTTTTGTTTTTTATAACAATAAAGAAAAATGAAAAAAATAATAATACTATTACTACTTCTTACGATGGTTGCTTGTAAGTCATCAAAACATGCCAAGTGTGATGCTTATGCGTCCGTAAGTAAGGCCACACAAAAGTAGTTCACTTTTTACTACTCAAAGTATTTATATATTGTATGAGTAATAAACATAATATTCCACCATTCTTTAGAAGAAGAATAGATCATCATAAATTTGAAAAAATGATGAGACAGGGTATTATGTATATATACCATGATTCCAAAAGTTTAGAAGAGTTTAAATGGAAATTGGTCCAAGCGACTTTAGAAAACTATCTCCACTACAAATACGAAATTGATTTAGATACTGTACCTGAAGATGAGGTGACTGATTTCATTAAATACATGATTGATGTTTATGACTCGTTATTAAAAAGTTATTACTACAACGCAAGAAGAGAAGGTAAAGGATCAATCAATGAAAGTAATTTAGTTGAAACATTTAATAAAATAGTTAATAAAAGTATTAACACAATAAAAAATATTTGTGAAACTTCAGATAACGAGACTTGGCCTGATTGGTTAAATTTTGATACCTGTGATGTATTAGATACTCTTGGAAATGTTAATGTTAAAAATGTTGAAACTATAAAAAAACACTTTGGTAAATATCCTATGTTTAATGTTTATATAGATGTTAACTTTAGTAGTGTTTTTGAATGGATAGACTACGACGATTTTTTTATTTCAACCGTGGCTTCAGATATTATAAGAACACACAATATTCATTTAATTTTTCATATTGATGAACAAAATAATACACACAATCGACAGATGGAGGGATCATTAAAACCACTTATTAAAAATGTTCTACGAGAAGAAATGACCGAACTACAAATGTATATGTGGAAAATTAAACGTGATCTTGAAGACAATTATTATAAAGTTACCAAAAAATTTGAGGATCCTTGGTTAAGAGATACAAAAATTGACTCAGTGTATTGGGATAACTTTGGAAAAGTATTTGAAGTTGTAATAAAGAGTGATACCAATTGGGAGTTAACTTGGTGGGTTCAATTTGATCAAAATATGAAAATGGAAAGTGTTATAAGACACGAAACAAAAGATTGGGAGTATAACATAAAAAATGTTGAGGAAATTGGTGGTTTTGAGAACGATTCTAAGTACTTTTGGTCTGTTATTGAATATATCTATCCATACGCTCAAAAATACATCATTCAAAATAGAAAAGGACAATTAAAAGAAAATAAAGAAATCAATCCATTAAAAAAGTATTTTACTAAAGTATGGGATACAAAAAAATCAGAAGGTAAAATACCAATGTTTAATTTAAAACAAATACGTAAGTTGGGGTTAATAAAACGAGAAGATGAGATCCGTAATTACTATATAGAATACATTGGGGGGCAAGAAGAGTTAGTTAGAAATATTAAAAACTATTTTATTGGTAAAACTTTTACAACTCAGGATGTGGAGGATATGAGTATTGGTGTTGGTAATTATGATTTTGTTTTTGAAATAGTTGATATGTCATTTGAACAAACAAATATTAATGCAATTGGTGATCCAGAACTTTATGCGTCTTTTGATATTATTGAAGGTACTGTTGATACATTTAATGGGGAACATTATGATTTAACGGATCATGAATCAATTAACGATGAATTATGGTGGGAATTAGACGGTGAAATTAAAGAGATTATAGAAAATTTTATATGGCATACTGTTGATGCTTTAGGTGTTGAGGTTGATCAAGTATATTTAGAATGGGGATAAGATATGAAAAATTTAATTAGACATATATTAAAAGAGGAAACTGAGGATAGATTGAAAAATTTCTTTTTCAAATTGTGGGATAAACAAAAAGAAAAAGAAGAGTTTGCGTTTTATGATGAAGATTTTCTTAAAAAATTAGGGTTTTATGAACCAAAAGAAAAACGAAACCGTATATGGAAATATTATGTGGAGTATATGGGTGGTAAAGAAAATCAGACTCAAGAACTTATTAAGTATTTAGAACGTAAAGTTTTTAATTCTGTTGATATTAAATACATTCAAGATAGAGTAAACCTTGATTTTAAATTTAAACTTCATAATGTGGATATTGATAATTTTAAAAGATTAAAATGTTCTTTTTTTATCATTGAAGGATCATGGTATGATCAAGACACAGGAGAAACATATAGTGTAATTACTGGTGAGAATGAAATTGATGATATGGGAACTTATTTTGATTTGCAATATGAAATAGGTGAAGGTATTAGTGATTTTGTTGCGGAAATTGCTAGGAAATTTGGACTAATGTTAAATAATGTAGACATTAGAGAATATCATCCGACCAAAAAATGGTCTAACAGAATTTGATTGTTGGTCAGTAAATTAACGATAGTGGTTATTATTTCATTCCATTTAAAATTGCCTGAATAATAGAAATGGATTCTCTATCTTTTTCTGTTTTATGATCTTTTTTCTTTAGGTAATCCAAAGAATCTATTAACTCTTGTTTTTTAGAAATCTTTTTTGGTTCTAAGACTGGTTCACAATAGTTACATTTGTTTAGTTCTTTACGATAGAAATGTCCATTTTGACATCTTCTGAAGGACCCAATTTCTTTACCATAATTTGGTTTACAATAAGGGCAAGACAGGTTGGTGTTATCATAATAATGATTGTTAACACATTTTATATACTGTGGAGTACCGTAAACAATCTCCATTACTTGCTTTGTTTTGCTTTCCGATTTACATACGGACATAACAATATGTTCAAATAGATTTTTTTCCATTTGACAAATGTAGTTATTTTTTTCTAAACAAACAAATTTGTTTTCATATATTTATATTAATGAAAAATATAATAAGAAATATATTAAGGGAGGAAGTTGAAAAAAATAAAAATATTGAAAGGTTTTTTAACCCTTTAACAAAATACATCACATTAAGATCTTTACCTAATTTTGTTTGTTTTACTAATGTTGTTAAAAATGAACACCATTTAATAATGGTGGTGATGCAATATGATAGGCCGGTGTCATCAGATTTTGAACCAAAATTTCAAAATGAACTACAAAAGGTTTTTAATACAAGTGACATTTGGGTAACAGGTTTTTATGGTGAAGAAAAAAATTGTAAAGAAAGATTAGAAAGGTTAAAAAATAGTAAAGATTATGGCAAACTTTTCAATATTATCCCTAATAAAAATTATTTTTTCAACCCATAAGCCTCCAACATCGACACCATTTTTGTATAATAATATAATATTAATTTGATATTGTTGAATATATTCACTACTATTTATAATATATGGAGTTATCGAATCTTGTAACAATAGTAATTCCTTGTAAAAACGAGAAGGATATTATTTTAAAAACACTGGACCTTTTAAATTATCAGGTTGATATACACAACGTGAAAGTTGTTGTATGTGACGCATCAAATGATGGGATAACAAAATTAGATTTAATTACAAGGTTAGAGTATGTGAATAGAACCGACCTGTTTGTCTTACGAGTAATGGATGGTGGACTTCCAGCAATTGCAAGAAACAACGGATTCAAACTTGTTACAACACCATATGTGTTGTTCATGGATGCTGATGTGTTCCTACTTGACCCAAAGGTACTAAAACGATCAATCGTAAGAATACATAGACACCATTTAGATCTTGTAACAACAAAGTTCCGTTCGGACAATGGTAAATATAATTACGTATATAAGGTATTTGATTTAATACAGTCACTTTCCAAATGGTCAACACCATTCTGTTTAGGTGGGTATATGTTAGTTCGTTCAGAGACGTTTAAATTAATCGGAGGTTTTGATGAAGAGATTAAAGTTGCTGAAGATTATATGTTTTCAAAACAAATCAAACCAAAGAAGTTCGGGAGAATAAACAATATTGTATTTACACCACCAAGAAGATTTGAGAATAAGGGCGTGATGTATATGTTAAGGCTTATGTTGTCATCATTTTTTAATCAGAATAATAAAGAATATTTCACAAACGATAAAGATTACTGGAAATGAAAAAAAATAAACAAAACCCCATGAGCAGGCAAATTAATATATTTGGGGCCATTACAACACCATTTGAGTTAATACGAGAAACCATTATAAATTTTATGTGGGGGCTTATTGGTAACTCAATTGTTGTTTTTATGTCAAAAGAACTTGATTTTATGGTATTTATAAATTTTATATTATATTATTTATTAATCTCATACATTGTAAATCGTGATAAATATAAAACAAAATTAGGTAAATTTATTATCCTTCCTGGATCTGCTGCCATTGGGGCATTTACAGGTTATAAATTGGCACAATATATATCTTTATTTTTATGAAAAAGTGGAGAACAATAATAATGAGTGATTTACACTTAGGTGCCAGACAATCACAAACAGACAAGATAATTAAGTTCTTGGAAGAGAATGAATCTGAAACACTAATATTAAATGGTGACATAATTGATGGATGGGCATTAAAAGGTGGGGGTAAATGGAAAAAAGATTGTTCAAAGATATTCAGAAGGTTTATGAAACGATCAGAAGAGGGAACAAAGGTGGTATATATCAGAGGAAATCACGATGACTTTTTAAAACCATTTGTTCCATTCTTATTAAACAACATAGAGATTGTTAGAAAATACACACACATTGGAGTGGACGGAAGAAGTTATTATTGTTTTCATGGGGACGTATTGGACTTTGTTATTATGAAAGTAAGATGGTTAGCGGTTCTTGGTGGATGGTCATATGATTTAGTTATTAGATTAAATACGACATACAACTATATTAGAAGAAAGTTTAACTTACCATACCATTCCTTGGCAAATGATATTAAACAATCTGTAAAGGGGGCAATCAACTTTGTGTCTGATTTTGAGGAGAATGCAAAAGGTTTAACAAAACAAAAAGGATGTGATGTTGCGATATGTGGACACATCCATCAACCTAAGTTAGATGTGGACTATATGAACAGTGGGGACTTCTGTGAGAACTCCACATGTCTCGTGGAGGATTTTAAAGGTAAGTGGAAAATAATTCATATGTAAAAAGTATTTATTATTATGAAAATATCCATTAATGAAGAATTAAATTATATGAAATATCTTTTTGGGTATCAAAAAGGTAGAGTCATTAGTGAGCAATACAAACCACAACTAAATCCTGATGGGTGTGAAAAAGGATATTATAGAGATTGTAAAACTAATCAATGTGTGGTAATTCCGGCAAATACAAAAATTACATATTCTCAAAAGACCTATGATTTTATGGTTAAAACATATGCTAAAATTAAACAATATAATGAAGCCTATGAAAAATTGATAAATAAATTTTATACTGATTATTGGAATTATTATTTAAATGTTGAAAAAAGACAACTTTCGTTTACTAACCCCATTACAAAACTAAAAATTTATTCACCAAAGTATCACAGTTTTCTTGATTTTAATGATTTTAAAAAGAAAATTGATACAGGAAATTATGCTAACATAGCAAATATCTCAATTAATAAACCAGTATTTGATTGGATTAAAAATATAACCAAAAAATACAACCCAAATTATTATAACCTTCTAAAAAAAACTAGAAAGTTTGACCTCAACACCAATCTTGATCGAATATTAGAGCTTGACGTTGATAAATATGGGTCTTATGGTTATAATGTAAGTCGGGAAGAGGTAATAAAAAAACTTATAATTGATGATAATAATGTTTCTGTACTTTTGTTAGGTAGAAAATGGTTTTTGAGTGATGAATACAAACTTTTAAACCCTTTAATTGATAAAATATATGATGTGGATCTAAATTTATACGATAAATCATTCATAATTACATTTCATTTTAAAAAACCTCCATCGGTCATATTGGGTTGTGAGTCAACTAATATTATAAAGAAGACAGAACCAATAATAACAGAACCAATTGAAGATCCAAAACAACCAATTAAAGACCCGGAACCACCTATAGGGCCACCACCACCAATTGAAGATCCAAAACCACCAATTGAAGACCCAAAACCAATTGAAGCCCCAAAACCAACGGTTAATCCTAATTATCCTGAATATTCATTACAATATAAAAAGAAAAAATATTTAGATGTTAAACTACCTAAAAATAAAGTTAAGAGTGTATTTGATAGAGGAGTTTTGAAAACTCCAGGTCGTTTTAAAATTAGTGAAAAAGATCCGAAAGAAATTGCAAGATACGTAAAATATTATGAAGGATACGATGATAATGAAGGAAATCATATTCCTGGGGAAATAGAAAAGGCCCAACAACAAAACAGACAAATTAGATTTTTGGATCCAGTGTCAGACGAAGATGAATTGGCACAACAAGGATATAAAGAAGAATATGCCGAATATAAAAAAATTAAATAATAATGAAAAAATTAATTAGACAAATATTAAGGGAGGAGATCCAAAGTAAATATAGGAGATTAAGTCCTGAATTAAGCAATGCTATAACAAAAATGATATCATCATTGTTTAGATCTATGCGGGTAGAATATAAAGACCCAAAAAGATCATATGGTTCGGTATCCGTAGAATTTTGTTTAAATGGTAGAATAGTTGTTGATTTTAGTGGTGGTGACGAGCCTGGGTGGGATGACGATGACGATGATGATGAAGGAACAAAAATAAATCCTTATGCTGGGATAACCTTTGATAAAAAAATTGTAGATCAGATAACGTCGACATTTAAGATAAGAAGAAGTTTGGCCTTACATTTATTAACTGAGTATTTTGAGGATCATTATATAAATGATATTTCGGAAAAATATGGAATACAATTTAATGATTTGGATGATGCTGATGAACACGATTACAAAAATAGATTGTGTGAGTATGAATTGATTAAAGATATTCCAAATTACGATAGGGAACAAATTATTGATTATATTGAGTCCACAGGAAGAGGGAGAAGAAATTGGGAAGAAAAAGATGATGAAGAATTACAAATAAGCTTTGAACATATTTGGGGGAAAGAAAAAGAAGAAAATTGATGAAAGAATTGATTAGACATATATTAAGGGAAGATATAGTTTCAAGAAGAAATGGAAATTCATACGACGATTTACCAAAAAAAGATCAAATGAATATAAAATTATTGTATAATTATTTGGTGGCAAATCGTCTAAAATTATATGAAATAAAAGATTCCCATGTATTAGTTTTAGATGATGAGGGTAAGGATGTTGCATATATGATATCAAAAAAAGATAATGAAGTTGCAATAGAACATGATTTTAAGGATAAATTAATAAGTTTAATTAAAGATGAAGGATATAGAGACGATCTTGTTGAGATGGTATCTTATATTTATTTAGAGAAGAATCTACCTAAAGAAATTAAATTTGATAAATCTCAAAGGTTAAGAGGTGGACACATAGTTATTTACAATAATTAAACAAATATAGATATGAAAGATATCATCAAGAAAATATTAAAAGAGGAAACTTCTTTATCCGTTAAACTTAAAAATCTAATTGATAATAAAGGTATTGATATGGCATCAACTGCGGTTGGTGGGATGAAAAATGTTGCTAAGATATTAAATCTTGATTTAGATGATGTAGTCACACAAGAAATGTTGGTTAAAAATTTTATTTACCATACTAAATTTGATCAGATTGATGTGTCATTTATTGATGTTAGATCATCTGCTGCTAGTGGGGGTAAGATTCTTACCATTAATTTAAAAACTGATGATACTGCATCAAATGTAACAAGTTGGTATGTGAATGAGATATGTGATTATCTTAATAAAGAATTATTTCCTTTTAAAGTACGACCAGCGTGGCATCCTGTTTTCGCATTGAGTGGGTGTAAAATATTTTTAGATGCTGAGATTGTTGATGAAGAAGAAGAAGGTGAGGAAGAAGAGGAAGAATTAACCGAAAAATGGTCAGAGAAATATAAAAAATCTATCAACTGTAGTAATCCAAAAGGATTTAGTCAAAAGGCTCACTGTGCTGGTAAACATAAAAAGAATGAGATTGATGAATACTCAAGAACATTAAAGAATGCTAGAAGACAGGGTAGTGGTTTACGTTTCCCAAAATCGGCAGTTAAATCAAATCCAATGAGATTTAGACCTTATAATAAATAAAATTATGAAAGAATTCATAAAGACAGTTTTAAGAGAGGAAACAAATCTACAAAATAGTTTGTTACAAATGGTCAATAAGTTTGGGTTATTTAATGCTGCCAAATCTGTTGGTGGGATGGATAAATTAGAAAAGATCTTGGGGGATTTTAATTTTATGACTACTCAAATGAAGATAGAATCGATCGAAGAAATGGTTGGGACTACGCAAACTGAAGAATTAGATTTATTTGTGGCCGGTTTAGAACCAATAATAATTGCGGAATATGAGGTTAGTGATGATTTCTTACAAATAGAAATAGTAACAACATATGGTGCAATTGCAATGTATTATAATAGTTACGATGGTAATGAACAATTGGGTGATACAACAATACAATATGAGGCCTTAGATCCTGAAGTCATAGATACAATATTTGACTCTGTGTTATGGTGGTATTTGGAAGGATAAGAAATATATTATTATGAATAAGAAAATTAAATTAACAGAATCAGAACTTATTGGGGTTATAAAAGATGAATATGAATCTATGATCGTTAAATATTACAGAAATAATCAATGATGATTGAAATTAAAGATATGAACATACAAGAAAACATCCAAAGGATTAAATCAATGATGGGTTTAATAAAAGAAGATGCTTTAATTTGTAAACATTGTGATGAAAGAACAAAAAAAAATATTGAAACATTATCACCTAAAATAAAAGATAAGGCAATACAATTTATTGATAATGTTTTTATAAAGTTTAACAAGACTTTAACCATTACAGATGCTTTTAGATCATTAGAAGATCAAAATAAATTATATTGTCAAGGTAGGGGTAAAGATGAATTCTGTGTAAAAAATAAAATACCAACAACAGGTAGTAAGGTAACAAGAAAAAAGGGGGGATGTAGTAAACACAATTACGGAGAAGCTTTTGATGTATATTTTACCACATCTAATGGTATTGATTTAGGTTCAACAATGACTGAGGAAATTGCAAAAATTGCTGAAAATTTAGGGTTAGAATGGGGTGGTAGATGGCCTGAATTTGTTGACTCACCACATTTTCAATTACCGGGAAAATTGCCAAGTGATGGAGTTTTTACTGATAATTTTTGTAAGTAAAGATATTTATACAATATAAGAAAAATTATGAAAAAAAGAAAATTAAAAATAAAAATAACTGAAGAGCAATTTAAAAAAATTGTTAAATCTTATGATGAAGAACAATTAAATGAGGGATTTTTATCTTTTATATCTGAATTTTTATCAGAAAAAATTAAAAAATTAATTGAATTATTTAAAAGTAAAGTAATTGATAAAAAAGAATTTAAATCCGAACTTGAATCAACTGCAAGTGACGAAGAATTAGAAAAAATAGACACAGAATACAAAAAATTTAAAGAAGATAAAAAAGATAAAAAAGATAAAGTCAAAGACATTAAAAATGATACAAAAAATATAATAATAGGTGACTCAATAACGCCACATTTAGCAAAGGCTATGGGAACAGGATTTAGTTCAGGCCCAAAGGCTCTGAATGCTACTGACTACTCAGGAGTTGGATTATGGTTTGGTGGAATTGGTTTGGGAGGGTTACAAAAAATGGCAGACGCTTATAAAACTGTTCACCCAAAAGTTAAAAATGTAGTAATTACTATTGGAACAAATGGGTACGGAGGAACTGGTGGAGTTTCTACATTAGCAACAAACTTAAAAAGAATTTTCCCTAATGCTAAATTGTTTGTGTGTCAAGGAGCTTATGGTCCTAAATGGAAAAGTACAGGAGCTCCTAGTTTGGCAAAATATACTGACAAATATATAAGTAAATTTTATGGCGCATTTACAGACGCAGGAATTACAGTGGTTCCATACCCCATAAAAGATACTGTTATAGAGGTTCATACTCCTAATGTGCCGGTTTACAAAAAATGGGCGTTATTTATAAACAATAATGCCAATTAAAAAAAATGGATGAACTTACAAGAGAACATACAAAGGATTAAATCAATGATGGGGTTAAATGAAATTGCAAACCCATATTCCATTACTTGGTTAGAACCAACAAGAGAATATTTTATTCAAGAGTTAGATGAGTTGCTTGGAAATAATATGAGGTTCAGCAAAAATGAATTTTTTCACCCACAAAATTATGATTTAATGTATTCCATATTTCCACACACATTTAAAATGATTGCTGAACACGCAAAAGATGGTGAAGTAGAAAGTGAACAAGAAATTAAAGACATCCTGTTAAATAAAGAAATATCTGATTTAATGGATGATTGGGACGATTTTAAAAAGGTTTTATTAAAAGATGAACAATCACAAAGGGAAGGGTTTAATTTGTTTAATAAAGGAAGAATGGAAGATTGGGATGATGACAAAATAAATAACACATTTTATATGGGTAGATTCTCAAAAGAGTTTCCAGGAATGTTTAAAGATACCACATCATCAGGTTTAATTAAACAAATGACAGATGATGATGGAGAAGTTAACCCAAACCATAAAGGTTACGTTGATAATATAGAAAACTTAAGAAACGAAAGACACAGAGAACTTCCAGTACCATTTGTAATGAAATTACCAACAGGAGGAAGAGAAAAAAATGAATACACATTAATTGGTGGTCACAAACGATCAACAATTGCCAACCAACTAAACGTACCAATATCAGTTTGGTTTATAGATTTATCAGAATGAACCTACAGGAACAAATATCAAGAATACAATCAATGATGGGGAAGAAAAAAGATTCTTCAGTTAAGGTTTTTAATTACAAAAAATACACGCTTATTCTGTCTAAAAATCCCTGTGATATATTTACGTATTTTAAAGTTGAGGATTTACACGGACTAAACTATCAAAAATGTTTAAGATATAAAAATACAAAAGAAAGTGCATATATTGCGGGGTTAACAAATAAAACACCAAAAACAGAAAAAGATTTTTTATTTTTAAACTTAAATAGATTAGGTAAAGATAAAGAAAAGATGGGACTAATTATGCATGAGACAATGCATTTATCATTAGAGTTACACAAACACGATATTATTAAAAAAGAAGAAGAAATAATAACTTGGGCAGAAAAAGAGGCTTATAAAATTTATGATATAATAAAAAAATTATGAACCTACAAGAACAAATATCAAGGATACAATCAATGATGGGGGTTATTAATGAAGAACAACGCAAACCATCTGAAGAAGAATTTAACCAGGCAATGGAGGACGTTAAAACAATCATACCTCTAATTTCACACAGAATAATTGATGAAGAAGAATTAGAACACAACGAAGAGACGATGGTAAAACTGAACAAAATGATACGTCAAAAAGTTAAAGAAGGGAATGATGAGGTTTTAGATGAAATGTGGGAACTTGCTGGCAGTAGGATAATAAAAAATGCAATTAATATAATAACATATTATGCAATTTCCTGATGGGTTTATACAACCTAATGTATATATCGGAATAAACGCTAAATGGTTAGATTAATATGAACTTACGAGAAAACATAAGAAAAGTATTAATGGAAACGGTTAATGAATCAAAAAATTGGGGTGATTCTAATAGAAAATTAGAAAGAACTTTTAAATTCAAAGATTTTAATGAATCAATTGATTTTGTTAATAAAGTTGCTAAAATATCTGAAAAACAAAACCATCATCCCGATATTGAAATCAAATATGACAAAGTAAAAATATCAATAAGCGATCACGAAAAGGGTGGGATAACTGAAAAATGTCATAGATTAGTAAAATCTATTGATAATCTTAAAGAACCACACAAAGAAGAAATGAAAGAAGGTATGATTACTGAAAAATGTTGGAGGGGTTATACTCAAAAAGGTATGAAAACTATGTTTGGTAAAAAATACCCTAACTGTGTAAAGAAAACAAAATAATATGAACCTAAATGAAATACTTGATTATCAAATTGAGAAAATAATAAGAGAAGGAACAACATATGAATTTGAAATCATTGACTCACCATCGGTTCTTATTGATGGAAAACATTTTTTGGCTTATACGAATACGGTATATAGAATTAAGGAACATCAGTTGACTTCAAAAT
>Ga0209107_10000530_pt1 | contig 22205 bp, 21 predicted proteins | sample LakErihyJuly2011_2_FD_187460 | JGI IMG/M metagenome (GOLD analysis project Ga0209107, IMG submission 187460) | Freshwater microbial communities from dead zone in Lake Erie, Canada - CCB hypolimnion July 2011 (SPAdes) (version 2) | ecosystem: Environmental > Aquatic > Freshwater > Lentic >...
GTTTATCCCGAAAGCGTTTATTGTATATCTGTTTCGCTAATTGTTTCTTTGACAGTCCAGTTGGTTTCTTAATATTCACATCTTCACCGCCCATCTGTTCCATTTCTTCCTCCTCAATCTTCGCAGTATCCTTTTTCGTTAATTTAATACCTTCCTTCTGTTTCCATCGTCTATAAGTCGCAGAACACTTTGGATTAGATAAGGCACATCCATAAGTCGTATTATTGTCAGCAGCAAACTTTCGTATCCATTCAACCCACATACTCGGCATTTTATATCATATCGTGAGAAAAAATTACTTCCTAAATACCCCACTTTTAAGAAAAGTGGAACAAAACCTTTGCCTCCACCTTTGGAAAGGTGGATTTATTCCGCCGTAAAATGGGATGGATGACCGCCATTATGTCCCTTTAAAGCAGTTTCATCGGCACACAATTTCAACACCTCCGCAATCCCACCCTCAAATACGTCGTTCTTTTGAATGATAAACCCATTCACCACCGCATCCACCCACACATTTTTTAATTGACTGTAAGGCACATATGTCGCATCCAACATTCCATTCTTCGCAGTCAAACTATTAATGACCTTGAACCTATCTTCATCCGCCGTAGAAAACACTTGGATTGTTCTGCGGGAACTCAAAGGTTCTTCTCGCTCCTTAAATTCCAATACGAGGTTGTCAGCAAACATTCTTCGGGGTGCTCTCATCATTTCTATATAATTAGTTTATATAAAAATATTTTTAATCTTCCTTAATTATATATGACGAACATTAAGGAATACATTAAGTCAAAACGTCCAACACTCAGTGCGTCCTCCATCACCACTTATGCTTCTATCTTGCGGTCTTTGTATAAACAGATATGGGGTGATGGCGATATTGATTTTGACCGATTTGGCGAAACTTCTAATGTCCTAAATCATTTAGAAGAAATGCCCCCTAACCGTCGTAAGACCATCCTATCCGCCCTTGTTATTATTACAGACAATAAAGAATATAGAGACCAAATGTTGAGCGATGTGCGTGATTACAATAAGGAAATATCACTTCAAGAAAAGAGCGACACTCAAAAGGAAAACTGGGTGGAAGGAGCAGACATTAAACTTGTATTTGATGACCTCAAAAAACAAGCAGATATGTTATACAAGAAAGCACACCTTACACCCGCTGATTTACAGTCCATACAAGGATACATCATTTTAGCATTATTGGGCGGGGAATATATCCCCGTAAGACGTTCCAAAGATTACTGCGATTTCAAAATCAAAAACATTAACAAAGATGAAGACAACTATATTGATGGTAAGGAACTCGTATTCAATTCTTACAAAACCAAGAAGACATACGGTCAGCAACGTCTGCCCCTTCCTATCAAATTGAAAAACATTTTAGCGAAATGGATGTCCGTTAATCCAACCGATATGTTGCTCTTTGATAAGAATATGTCGCCCCTAACCAACGTAAAGTTGAACCAACGCCTCAATAAAATATTTGACGGTAAGAAGGTGGGCGTGAATGGATTGCGTCATTCCGTTCTTACGGAGAAATTCGGCGATACAATTGCGAAGAAGAAGGAGGTGGATAAGGTGATGAGTGATATGGGGTCTTCTTCGGCGATGTTGGATACATACGTTAAGAATTAGTCGCCTCATCGGGTTTAGATGGTGATGGCGGATGTGTTAATTCAAATTCGTTTTCCTTCGTTTCGGCATCAATATCTCGTAGTATCCTAATACGACCCCCACATACGATACATTCTTTACATTTGCTTTTGAAGCAGAGAGACGCTAATTTAATTATCATCGCCGATGCGGTGGAGATAAATGCGACCCAAAATGTCTCACTTAACATATTATATATTCCTATAATATTTTAATTTTTGGGATTGTGTGAATGGTGAATGGTGAATGACGTTTAAATATTCGTTTAGTGGGGATGAATTTTTGTTAATAAAAATTTTGGTTTTCTATACCGATTTAAAAACGTCCATTCACATTCACGCATTCACACCTAAAACGGTGTTCCTCCTAATATCCAAGTTGGCGAATAATAAGTTCCATTCCAAACTAAAACCTCCCCAAAACCATATCCAGTTCCACTTTGTCCTAACGTAATACCACCAGTATATGTAGTCCCAGAGTTCTCTATTGTTCTGCCTCCTTGTAATGTAAAAGTATTAGTTAAATCACCAGTAAATGCGTATATTGACCCAGTTGCTGGGTCATAAAACTCTGCTCGGGCGTAATGATAATTCCAATACACGTAAGCATTTGAAAATGTAAGAGTTGCTATTATTGTATTATTTACTAAATAGACATCATTTGTCCCAATAGAAAAATTACCACTTTGCGTCGGTTGATATGTAAATTGTTGCTGAACTACTGCGGAATTATTCCCAATTTGAAATGTTGTTGGAAAACTATTACCAAATCCAGTCCCAATAAAATAGTTTAGTCCGTTCCCCGCAATATTGCTGTCGTTAGTTGATATGTAAAAGTCGGTGGAAGTGTTAGTTTGGACTGCTTCCGTTTTAGATATAGGATTGGTTAAAGCAGTAGGAATGCCGTATAAAAAATCCAATTGAACGACAGTAAAAGTTGTTCCACTAATCGTTAATTGACAGCAATAATTAGCGGGAAATGTCCCCGTGCTTTCAATAACATTTTGAAAATCACCAGCAACGCAAAGATAAGTATTTGTATCAATTGCTAAACTCCATACTTGACTGTCAAAACCACACCCGCTTACATTATCAAGAGCATACAAGTTCCCCGTGGTCGCCCAATCGTAAGCAGCAATATATTTACAATTCAAACTACTATTGGAGTTATTTTGAAACCTACCACCAAAATAAAGCATATCATTATTACCAACAATAGCATTAACCGCATCGTCAAATCCATTTACGGAGTAATTCGCCCAAATATCTACTGAAACATTCGCAAGACTTGGAAGACCCGAACCAATATAACATACCTTATTTAGACTGCCTATTGGAGCGGGTGTAAGCATACTGTTAAATTTACCACCAATATACAACCTACTACCATTTGCTTCGTAATAAATACACCTTACCGCATCATCAAATGTTGCTTGTAAGTCCCAAGTTCCACCAGCATTATTAAAATAATAAACATTACCACTTTCGCAACCAATAAAAATACTTCCACTATCACTTGAAAAAGTGTTGATAGTTTCACCAGAGGGCAAAGTCCAAGGTTGAACCTCTAATGTATCTATTGTTGGGACTGGTGCGGATTGACAAATAATTTGATGTGGATTAGCAGTAAATGGCGGAATTTGAATTGTTTGATTGCTTACTGCTGGGAGAATAAATGTCGGCATATAAGGAATTGTTCCTACGGCGGTTTCAGTTTGAGTAATGATTGTATTAGACATATCAGTTCTTGTTGAACCACCAGCGTCGCATCTTACCGTATTGTTGAACTTAACTGTTGTCGCATTTGGTGCTGGTTGTAATGATTGGAGTGCTTGGTCTAATCCTTGTAAAACTCCTATTGATTGAGTTTGACAATCGGCAGAATTACCAATTGTATAATCGGGCAGTATAAAAGTAGTCGGCATTATATATATACACTCTATAAAAAAAAAATATCTCCTAAACTCCCAAATGATATGTTATTACCACTAATCCTCCTCCTTTATTTATATTTCCCGTTCCACCACAACCAAATACACCATTACTGTAAGTGAAAACACCGTTGGGGCAACTTGTTCCAGTTCCAGCGGTTGCTGGGGGAACGGAAGACCCACCACCCGTTAGGGTTGAACCAAGACCCGCTGTTCCAGCATACACGTAAGCAGAAGCACTACGAGAGTTAATTATTGATGCGGTGGAGTTTGAAGTTGCCCCCGCCGCTGGACTTCCTATAGAACCCGCTTGTCCTCCATTACCATTAAAAACTTTGGCGATGTTTGTTAATACACTCGCACCAGTATATGATATTTCAACGTATCCCGTTGTATCCCCCGCAACAAATGTTATTGTTATAGGTGTATTTGCTGTAATAGCAAACCCAGTAATACTCGCCATATTACCACCACTCCCAGCACCACCGTAAAACACAGGCGGACCGACATCACTAACTCCTTGACTGCCTCCAGCACCTATTACTTGAATATCAATAAACCGACAACCAGTAGGGGTGTTAAATGTAGTATTTGACGTGTATTTAAGGGTTGTTGTTGTTGCTCCACTTCCAGCAGAAATCGCACTTTGAACCCACGCCGTAGTAGGAACTATTGTTGAACTATCATTTGATGCGGGTTGTGTTGTATTGTTTGTTATTCCCGTATTGGATATTGTTAAAGAGTTCAATACGGATGCGTTGTTATAGTTGTAAAATACGTGTGATGATGACCCAACCGCATTAATATCGGGACAATCATACACAATTGAATTAAGATTTCCGTAAAATCTGCCCGAGTATGTAAGAGATGCGACATTATTGGTTGCGTAGAAGTTGTAATAGGAACTGCTGATTTGTCTATTCGCTATAGCGGTTGTATTATTCATAGAAAGGTTGTTATTCATTCTTATTACTCCTCCACCAAGTGCCGTAGGTATTACTTGTAAATCCATACTGGTTTGTGTTCCATCACCTAAAATAATACGATTACTTGCTCCCGACTGAACACCATTTCCAATAACGATATTGTTGCTTAAAGAACCCGAACTTTCACCCGCCATCGCCCCATACCCTAAACAAATGTTAGAATTACCCGATGTATTATTATTACAATTCGTAGCACCAATACAAGTATTACCAACACCGCTTGTTAGATATTGTCCCGCTCGTTCTCCGTATAAAGTATTATACGATGCGGTGGCGTTCATACCTTGACTTGCTGCGAAATAACCACATACTGTATTACCGCCACCACAAAGAGCAGACAGACCCGCACCAACGCCGACAAATACATTCTGTGTTCCTTGTCCCGATGCTAATGGAAGAAACCCATTACCGAGTGATGTGTTTTGATTTCCATTAGACACTATTAAAGCACTATCAAATTGAACGGTTGATTGAAACTCATTTGTTCCAGTAAAAACGTTGTTTAATGGGAGTATATTTGACCCAGCACCAACTGCTGTTTGAACCCAAGCAGTAGTAGGAATTTTTGTAGTGCTGTCATTTGATGCGGGTTGAGTAGCGGTTGATGTGGGTGGAGCGGCATTTGTAAAACTTGCTGTCCCAATTACATTTAACGCCCCGCTAATATTTGTAGCAACTAAATTTTCTGTCCCTTGAGCGTTAGGGAATTTTAAGTATAATAAATCCGCTTTTGATTGAGTTAGACCTTCCGTATCGGCAGATTGAAATACATTTGGAGTAAAAATAGGTAAAATCTCGGTTGGAGGGGGATACGTCGCCATTATATATTTACACAACATATTATTTTAGAGTAAATAACAATAATTTTATTTCTTTGCTTAATTATATAATGCCTCCAAAGAAGAAGAAAGAACCAGTTGATGAAGATGCTAAACCCTTGAAGATTGAAAATATGTATGAAAAAATCCCAAAGGATTTACTTGATAATGCCGACAACCCTAACTTTGATTTACACCGCCTTAAACTTCCATTTAGGATGTGCGTGGTTGCTCCTTCGGGGTCGGGAAAAACGAACTTTGTTTTAAATCTTATCTCTATATTTAGCAGAGGGCGTGGTTCATTCGCCTCTGTGGATATAATTACACGAAATAAAGATGAACCTTTGTATCGGTGGTTAATACTTAAATGCGACCAAATCAATATTAAAGAAGGTATGGAGAGCATCCCCTCCCTTGATAAGATGGATAAAGAAATAAACCATCTTGTCATTTTTGACGACCTCGTCCTTGCTAAAGACCAGTCCCGTATTGAAAATTATTATATTCGTGCGAGAAAGTTGAACTGTTCGGTCATTTATTTATCGCAGTCATACTATCGTATCCCAAAGATTATTCGTTCCAACTGTAATTATATGTGTATCCTCAAATTGAGCGGTAATAGGGAAGTCAAAATGATATTAAGTGAATTTGGACTTGGCGTGTCAAAGGAAGAACTATTACGGTTATATACGGAAGCAACCGCAGAAAAATTCCAACCGTTGATTATTGATTTGGACGAAGAACCCCCTAAACGGTTTCGTAAGGGTCTTACAGAAATAATGGACGTCGCACCCGATGTGTGAATGCGTGAATGTGAATGAACCATTTTTTATTGATATTAGAAACCTAAATTTTTATCAATAAAAAATTACCCTTACTAAACGGATTTTAAAACATCATTCACCATTCACGCATTCACACCCATATAATTAAGAATAAACACCTCAAAGACCAACGGACATCAAGTCATACATTATCTCATTCACTTCACGGCGAGGAATGCGACCATCCTTACACAACTTTAACATCTTCAATTTGAATTCTTTTACAAGTTCCTTATTATCATTACCAGCGAGTATTTGTCCCTTCAAGATGTCAAATCTATCCATCTCCTTCTGTTGAGCGTCTTTATTAGGGGCGGGGATTTTGACACGGTCGTTGATGCGGGATTTACGGGCGAGATTATGAAGAAACCCACGTTCATCATCATTCATTTCCAAAATGTCATCATATGATGGGATTGACCCGCCCACGATTTGTTTGATACTGTTGGATACTCGTTTTGTCATACGGTGAGTTGGAAGGTCGGGGACATTCGCACCACACGGTTTCTTGATACTGAATATGTCATCCACTAATTTATTGACATCCATTTTATAGCGACCGAATGGGATAAATTCCGCTTTGGCGACACCTTGAAGATTAAATGGGCGAGGTTTTTTAACAAGACCGCAACCGCTAATACCCGCACCCGCAGTTTGACCCATAATTTCACGTAAGTCGCCCCACTGTTGGGGGTTCGCAGCAATCCAAGCAATATAATCAGTTGCCTTTGTTCCACCAGTTCCACCTTGGGCGACTGGGCGTTGTCCGTTTCCTAATCTGTCCCATAAGGCACGTCTTTTATCTAATTGGTTTTGGTCTAAATTTGGTTCTTCTATTAATTGACGGTATAATTCTTTCTTTATATCCGCCATCAATTTACGTATAACTGATTGTGGTATTCCATCAAAGTTTGGTGGAATAGGTGTGCCTTGTAAGGTAGATACGTAATCTTGATTTGCCCCTTGTGCTGCTTGACGATTACGACCGAGATTTTTACTTAATACTGCTGACGTAAGCGGTTCAAGTTGTTCTGCGACGGTTGCCTCAACACCGCCCGTTTGTAAGAAGTTTTCTTTGTATCGCTCCAAAAAGTTAAGGAATGCCTCTGCGGGGACACCAGTTTTAAATCGCCCACTCAATCCCTTTTCAATACCCGTGAATTGTTCGTAAGCAAATCTAATGTCATCGGGGGACATTTGTGTTAAGATACTTGATATTTCTGCTCCATCAGTCAATCTTGATAATTCACTTCGTAATGACACCTTCAACCCTTCTATATCTGCGAGTTTATCAGTAATACTGCGATTGTCTGTGGGTTGTGCGATTTGTCCCGTCTGTTTGAATAACTGGTTCGCCCCAGCGTTCTTTTGGTTGTTGGATGTCTCCAGTGATAAGTTTGCTAAATACTGTTGTCTAAATTCTGCTGCCGACGGTTTCCTAATACTCATTATAATATATACATAGACAAAAAATAATTAATTAACACTAATTATTTTTTCATCCCCTTATTAAACAAAAAAAATGGGGGATTATCCTTAATTATATGGATTTTACGCTGGTTAATCCCAACCCCCAATTTTTTATACTATGCTAAATAAACTATACTACGATACTTACATATCATTATCCTCGTCCAATTCGTCGTCCGCTTGTTCGCCAAATCCTAATGTATCGTGGAATTCCATATTCAACATCCCGAAATGTTGTTTCAACTTATCCATATTCAACATTATTAGGTTGCCCGTTCGGGTGTGTAATTTGTGGATGTCGGGTTCGCCTTGCTTGTATGTCGTGATTGTGCCTTGGGGCATCTGTAATAACTGGATGTCTCTAATTAACTTCGCCGTGTTGGTCTCCCATTTGATGCTGTTTGCTTCTTTAAATTGTTTGAACTCATCCAATAACCGTTTGGATTGTATTTTGATGTGTTTGACGCCATCAACCAATTCGCCCTCGTGATAATTGATGCCGACCCATTCCTTCAACCAACGCTCTATGGGTTTTTTGTTCGCATCTTGAATGATTGCTTGATACTCCGTGATGGGTAATGGTAATTTGTGGAACTTATCCAAATTGGGGATACTTGTTAAACATTTGTATAATAACCATATCACATTATCATCCTCCAACCACGCATTCAAATCCACAAAATGTTTTACATTTCGGTCAAATGTTGGTGAATGGGGGCGGATTTTCCATTCGTCGCTACAACGGATAATCAAATTACGACGGTCGCCTTCCTCCGTTTGAACTGGGACTTCGTTATTACTGGAATACATAAACCGATGGTATGACTTGGTTTTGATATGACCCTTGCCTTTTGGATTGATTACCAATTCACCATCCGTAATTAATGCCTTAATGCGTCCGTCCGCTTGTTCTTGTGCTCGTTTCTCCATTTCATTTAATGATACGAAATAACAATTCATCATTAACTCGTTGAAATGACCCCAAACGACTTTTTCGGGTTCGCTGGTTTCCAACACTTTTGTATGTCCCATCATCCTCATCATATATTTTATGATTGTGCCTTTGCCCGACCCTTGAAATGATATTAGGCACGGGGCGATGGTTTTGATTGCTGGGTATTTCATCATTTGACCCAACCACATCATAAAATAATCAAACACGACGGCATCGTTATTCAATAACACTTTGATATGATTTTGGATATAACCGACTTTAAACATCGCATCATCAATTATGACTTGTTTGCGTTCTTGTTCCTCGTCGTCATCCTCCTCGCCAATAATCATATCGGGGCATCGTAATTGCTCGGCACGGAATGGCGACCATAAATTGAATATGGATGACGGACATTTTAGCGGTGGTGGGATACAATCAATATCCTCGTATAACCGCATCATCGGGTCTTCCAACCAATCCTCAATATAAAACGCCAATTGTTCGCCCATTTTTGTCATTTTCATATAACTCAAATGCCGATATGATGCCTTCAACTTTTGTTCGTCAAACATAATGAACTCCTTAAATGTTTCATCAATATCACGCACCGCTTTTATGAATACGGTTTTATTGATGATTTTGGCGTGTGTTTTTTCAAACATTAACTTAAACATCGGGTAATTCCGTGCTAAACGCAAATCATCGGGTTCGCCACCAACTGCTTCGGCATCACTCACCGTCATAACTCCAACGGGTTCTGCCTCCACAATCGCACGTCGTGCTTCAATCAAATCCGCAAACATTACACGGTCATAACCCTTGATTTTGAACTTTAATTCCAACCCTAACTTACTGCGGATTAGGTCGTTCAACTCGGTTGTGATGGCGGGGATATTGAATGCTTTTAATGGTTTGAAACACAACCCATCATATTCCAACGCCCCCGTTCGCTCACGCAACAAATCCTTTTTGATTAGGAACTTGTATGCGATATGTAATGCGTCGTTTTCAATCGCTCCACAAAAATACGACATCGTGCGGGACTTGATTTTATAAACGTTTTGTTCCCCCTCCTTGACCTTCTCCGCCAATTCGGGATTATACAAATAAACCAAATCAATTGCTCGGCGACAATCGCTAATAAAATCGGCGATGAATGGGTGTTTGTTTTGGTGTAATAAATCCTTCCCTAATCCATCACGCCAACTCTTAAATCCACCGCCATAACCCGCACTACGGATTAATTCCTTGATGTCATCATCATTAACTGGGTTCTCGGGGTCGCCCGAATAATACTGGATTAACATTTGATTATAATGGTTGGGGTCATTCAAATAATTACGAATGTGTTGAAACTCCACATCGTTTTTACGTCCCAACTCACAAATGATACTTGGATGTGCTTTAACCATATCCAAATCCATCCATCCCAAATACTCCATTAACGAATGTTTGATTTCCCGTTTCAAATTGATAATACTGACGTTGTCATCGGCATAGTGTCTTCCAATTCCGTATGGTTGTTTGTGTTTTATATACTGCTTGTTGGTGCGGGGGTCTGTGCGGTCAATAATTTTCTCTAATGTTTCCTTCCATTCGTCTAAACATCTCGGGTCATCCCTAATCATTTTCATTAGGACTAAATCCAATTGTTCTTCAAATGGTTTGCCCTTGAATGCGGAATATTGGGGCATCGGGTTTGCTAATTTCCAAATGTTGGTGATTGTCATTCTTATATATATAATATGTGTTGTTTTTAATATGTTTTAAACCTAAATGTTTTATGGGATAATTACCTAAATATATTTCAATACTTTTTAATTCAATTTTTTTTTTTTTGTATATAAAATTCAATTCACTAAAAATTTTATATACACGCATTCACGCATTCACGAAAAATTCATATCATCTAATATCTCGGGAGACGATTGGTCGTCTGTGTCTGTGTTGGGTTTTAGAGTTTCAACGAGGGTTATTATTTCGGCAAGTAATATGGGTTCTCTGTCTCTTAAAGATATGATTAGATTTTTGAGTTTAAACATTTCTCCAGCAAACTCGCCGTATCTTGAAAGGTCGTCATCTGTCAATCCTTTCTTTTTGTAATATTTGACTTTATCCAAGTTGCGGATATGTCCTAAATGTGTCTCTCTATAATCTTTATAATACTGCGACAAGTCGGCAGTCTTCTTCACTTTGGGGGTTCTATTTAATACACTCATCTTATATATAATGGCGAGATGTTTTTAAGTGTGTTTGAACTAATAACATTTAAGGCAACTTAAAGTGTTTGAGGTGATAATCCAATATTACGGGAGTGTGAATGTGTGTATGTGAATGGAGGGTTTAAAGTCCATTTAGTAAAGGTGAATTTTTATAAAAAAAAATTCAAGTTGTAGTATAATAAAAACGCAAAAGTCCATTCACGCATTCACATCCTTAATAATTGGTTTATTACGATATTATGGATGTGAATGATGTGATGATATATGGTGTTAAATAATAATGTAAATATGTAAAAAGCAAAGTATGGTGTGGTGAATGGAGGTGTGAAGGGACGTGAAGGGACATTCACATATCCATAGTCCATTCACAGAATTTCGTATAAAGGTGGGATGCCTTTGAGGTAAAAACCCACGAAGCACACGGTCGGCGACGGTCTTTAAATTAGTTTCCCAAATTATTATCTCAACCTTAATTATATAATGCCCGTGAAAGATGTTGATGGAGGTTTAGTGTATCAAGGATTTAATCCAAGAGTTATAACCGATAGGTTGCCCGTAGATAAATATATTACTGTCCCGTTTAGGTTTGGTGGAAGCAACGTGCGAACATATCTGCCCCCAGTAATTCAATCCATTAAGGCATCCAGTCGCCTTTCAATTAAAAGATAGTTTAGCGAAATTATTTTATCCAAGTTATATATAAATGAGAACCATAGTATTCAATCAGTCTAACGTTATTCAAAACGGGTTTAACAATACACTTATATATAACTTCCCCAATTCAGTTGATTTAACTGGTGCTTATCTCGCAGTATCTAACGTGTATATGTATTACTCTTGGGACAACATTAACGCAACATACGGCAACAACATATTTACTTACAACTGGATTACTGCTGCTAATCCCCCCATCACATATCAAGTTTTAATACCCGATGGTCTATACGAACTCGCACAAATCAACGAATACTTACAGTTTGTAATGATTGCGAACGGGCATTACCTCGTAAATGCTGCGGGACAGAACGTATATTACGCTGAATTGATATTAAACCCAACTCGCTACGCAGTTCAAACCAATACATTCGCAGTTCCAACTGTCTTACCAGCGGGTTTCACAAACCCCGCTGGTCTTGTATTACCCGCAATAACATTCAATCCAGTAATAACTTACCCCGCTTTCTTTAACGAAATAGTTGGATATGTTGCTGGGTTCGCAACCGCACAAAATTCGGGTGTTGGAACGACCCTTTCCTATTTGTCAAGCACTGCTCCCCAAGTTCAACCCAATAGCAATCTTTTAATAAGTGTATCGGGAATTGATAATAAGTATTCCAATCCATCATCCATCATATATTCAATTGCTCCCGCAGTCAATTTTGGTGCTTTGATTATTGAAAAACCCGCTGAATTCAACTTTAACAAAATGTTAAGTGGGACTTATAATCAGTTGCGATTACAGTTTCTTACTAACACGGGCGGACAAATTTACATTAGAGACCCAAATATGACGCTGATATTATTGATTAAGGATGCGGATGACTTCCTTGCGGATAGAGGTGCTACTCAAAACACTCGCCAAAATATGGAGGCGGGGAGCAACTCCAACGGAAATATTGGCGGTCAAGGGTTCGGTCGGCGTTTTTAACGATTAATTTATTTTGTTTAGGTAATATATAAATGAATTGCGACATCACGGAACAACACCTCAACAAAATATGGGAGGACTTTAGCAAGGAACAAATGCGACTAATGGGCGATATTAAGACGGGGAAAGATGAGGGCGAGGAGAAGGATATACACAAACAACTTACACAGATTAATACGATAATGATGGCGGTGATTAGATTAAGAAACATTAAAAAGAAAAAGAGCGACAATTTTTAATCTTATGTGTATATATAATGCCGACACGACGAATGTTATTTAGACCACACACGATGGCGGGAGGACGTGTAATTACAAATAGAGGATGCGGGACTGGTATGGGTTCATTACTATTAGATAAAGGCGGGTCGGGCGGTGGGTCTTCCTATTATTCTATGGAGGATTATTTAGCAACAACTGGGGGACGGGGTTTTTCGCATCGCCCCGCCATCGCTAAAAAATCGTTTGGTTTAGGTTTAGGAGGGGCAATTGAGGATAAACTCTCCCGTTTAGTGGTGAAACCCGAAATCAAATTAAGGAAACCCAAAAATATCCAATTCAATATGTAATCCACTTTTAGGAAAAACGAATAATAAATAGTATTTAATGGATTTTTTTATCTCAATCCATTATATAAATGAGCGGTGATACTTTAGTGTTTGATATGTCTTCTATGACCGAAGGAACCCCACAAATTTTCGTGAAGAAGGACTGGTTAAATATTCTTGACAACCAGAACGGCAACTATAACGGCAACCAAAGTGTCGTGGATACTTCGCAGTTGGCGAACTCCAATAAGTATATGAATTATCGTGAAGCGTATTTAGCAGTTCCGTTGATTTTGTCTGTCAGTGATTTAGTGGGTGCGACCCTTGTTGCCCCCCAAACTTCCGCCACAAGTGCTGATATGTTTGTTGGGTTGAAAAATTGGTTCGGTTCAATTATTCACTCCTTCACACTGGACTACAACGGGACGACTATAGTTCAGCAAACTCCATTTGTTGGGTTGTATAACACCTTTAAGTTGATTACTACCCTATCATTTCAAGACGTGATTACGAATGGAGCAAGTATGGGGTTTTATCCCGATGACGCTTTGTCTTGGGGTTTTGTTCCTGGGGCAAACGGCACTGCTACGGGTAATAGTGTGCTTGGTGTGGGAACTTGTAATAACGTTAATTTCTTAAGAAGTGAAATAGTGAATGCTCAGTTTATGGGTTTTAGATACGGAAACGTTGGATTACAGAAACGCCAAGAATACATCTCATTTGATGAAGAGGCAATTACTGCTGGTGTGGATATAGTAGGTGCTGCTGCCGATGCTGTCGGTGTCGCTGCCTTTGGAACGTTGTTGGATGCTGCCCGTCTTACATCCCAATACAAAAATTACATCTCCCTTAAAACTGCTAACATCGTCCAGTGGTCTATTATGGCGACTATTCACCTCAAACATATTCATAATTTCTTCCAAAACGTGCCTCTGTTAAAGGGTGTTTTTATGAAAATGACCCTCAATTTGAACCAAACTACTACAACCCTTACGGTTGCTGGTGGCGGTGGTGATGATTTTGCCTCTGTTATAACCACTATTAACAGTCCTCTTGGTGGTGTTGCTCCAGTGATGATTGCTGCTTCTACTACTGGGGCGGGAGGTCGTGCTGCGACTGATTACGACGTTGCTGGTGCTATTGTTGCCTCCATCGGTGTTGGTCGTCCCCCAGTGTCCGCCCAAGCGGCACTCGGCACTAACGTATTTACTAACTCAATTCAGTTATACGTCCCCGCTTACACTTTTAACCCCGTGTATGAGAGTGCTTATTTGTCATCTCCCGTGAAAAAAGTGGTCTATACCGATATTTACCAATATCAAGTGCTGAACGTTGGTTCGGGAACGACTTTTAATAACTTACTTACGAACGGAATTGCTAATATCAAGTCAGTATTAATTCTTCCATTTTTCACAAGCACCGCAAATGGTGGGATGTTGCCTATTCAGTCTCCTTACGATTGTTGCGGTGGTGGAACTACCAGTCCTCTTGCCTTGCTTACGAACTTTAACGTCGTAGTTGCGGGTCAAAATATGATATACAACACACAGCGTTTTTCATACGAACAGTTCCTCAATCAACTCCAAGGTTGTAATAGCGTGAATGCGGATATGACCGATGGTTTGACTTCATCTCTAATTGGTAAGTTGGACTTTGAGAGCAAGTATTGTTATTACTACGTCAATTGTTCCCGTATGTTGCCCGTGGAAGAGAGTGTCCCTAAATCGGTCAGCATTATCGGTCTCAATTCATCTTTGAAGGCGATTGATTTGTATTGCTTTATTGAGTATGGCGTGGAAGTAAGTATTGACATCCTTACGGGAGCAAGGGTTTAAATTTAGGAATAGTGCTTTATCTAATAATTCATCAAATCCCATTATTTTTTATCTCATCTTAAAATATAATGGATAGTTTTAGGGCAGTCAAGATTAGTGCTTCACCAAAGCAAATGTCAAGATTAAGAAACGGTCATCGTGTTCGCATTATGAAGGGGGAGGGTGTAAATCTAATCATCCACCCATCTAAATATAATCACATCACCAAATCATTTTCAACCAATAAAGGGGCAATCATTCAATTATCCCCCGAAGAATTATCTGCGAATATGAGCGTGGAAGGCGGTTCTATCTTTGGTAAAAAGGCAGACCGATTTGCGAAGAAGGTGCTTGGTAAGAAGGCAGTTAAGGAAATCCATTCTGTCGCAAAGGCATTTCAACCATTAGTGAATGAGGGTTTAGACGCACTCGGTATGATGGCGACCCAATACGGCGTTCCACCCGAAGCAGTTGCTGCCTTATCGGGTGCTGCGAAGGGATATATTGATAAACCCAGTGATTATCGTGGAAAATCCGCTGGAAGTGCTTTTGGAAAAGATGCCCTAATGGGTGTCGCTAAAGATAAACTAACTTCTATGGGAACTGATTATTTGAAGACCACTAACCCGCAGTTATACTCACAAGCAAAGGATATTCAGCAACAATACCAACAAGCAAAGGCAACCGTAAATGAAATCAAGAAACTAACTCAAGACCAGCAAGACGCAGCGGACGCAATCCGTCGTGCTGAAGCGGGTGGATACGGTCTATACGGTTCGGGACTTTATGCTGGGCGTGGATATGGAATGGGAGGTTCATTATTGTCAGTCAGTAATCACGCACTTCCCCCCGCACTTCAATCACAGAATGCGAGTGCTAATTTCCATTTTTCAACCCAACTCCCTCCCCATTTAATGTCTATGGTTGGACGTGGATTATATTAATTTAGGAATAATGTAAAACTTATATATTTATTTTGTTGTATAAATATATAATGCTGACAAGCGACCAAATAGAAAAACTCGCATCTCGTATGGGTGTTCCGCTGGTGTTCTGCGACTTTAAGAATGAACTGCCGACCAAATTACAAGCGAATAAGTCCTATATAATTAATTTGGAAAATGACGTAAATATGGATGGGGCATTAAATGGCGGAAGTCATTGGACTTGCTTTCAAGTGGCGGTATATCCAAACGATACAAGGGAGGCAATTTATTTTGATAGTTTTGGTATTGGATGTCCCGAGATTATTAAGAAACGTGTTAGGGATACATTCGGCATTAGTATCGCACATACGACTAAAGACGTTCAATCGCTTATGAGTGATGCTTGTGGGTATTATTGTTTAGCGTTCCTTCACTTCATTAACGAGTGTCCGCATCGCAGTCGGCATTTGATTACAGACGCCAATACATTTATGGAGATGTTTGATGACTTGAATACGAGCAAAAATTGGAAAAAAAACGAATGGGTTTTGAAGCACTTTTTTCAATCCAAAGACCCGTTGATGCGAAAGTCGGTGGATGTGTTGGATGACAACATAGACGAAATGAAAATCAAAATGCGTGAGGCAACTGCCGTCCCAGTGGAAGTCAAATACGTATAAGGTGTTTATCCCTTAATTATATAGTGTGAATGTGTGAATGGTGAATGACGTTTTAAAATCCGTTTAGTGGGGTTGAATTTTTATTGATAAAAATTTTGGTTTCTAATACCGATTTAAAAACATCATTCACCATTCACCATTCACACCCTCTCCCGAGATTAGGATGGGACGACCCAAAGACCCCAAAAAAAAAGGGATGACCCGTATGGGTTTTACGTTGGTTAATCCCAACCCTTTCATTTTTATATTTTTTATGATATGATACGATATATTATATTATACTACGCTAATCTAAACTATACTACGCTAATATTTATTCTTCACGGCAATCGCCACACACGCCATCCTCCTCGCCCGTCCAGCATCCGCACTCGCATTGTCTTTGTCCTTGATTACATCCATCACACCATACTTGGTTGGAGTGTTGGCGGTTTCTTGCGGTCGGTTCAAATTCGCCACAGCATTCGCATCTTGGGGGTGGGGCAATCATACACGTCGCACATTTGCCGTGTTCCTCGCACACACGGATATTTCGGCATCCATCGCACACACGTCGGGTTCTTCGGGAGCATCCTTGACGGCAACATTTCAAACGGGGTCTCAACCCGAACTCAATATCGCCCAACACTTCGCCGTCATTCAACACGACTTGAACCGTGCTTGGAACGCCAACTGCTCCGCTGTATTCTCGGGGATTAACCCCAACACCAACGATGTCTTCTTCGTCCAAATTGATTTCGGGATGATTTGCTGGAACTCGGGGAGCACGGGCAACTCGGGGTTGTCTTGCGGGTCTTGGAACTGGAACTGCGGGTTCATCGCCATCCACCACCACCAAATTTGCTCGGCGGGTTCTGCGTCCGCCAACACGGGCAACACGTTCGGCACGTTGTGTGTTTCTACGGGCGAGTGGTTCTAAACGGGCAACTTCCGCTTTTAGTCGGCGATTTTCGGCAACCATACGGTCGTAATCCGCCAACTTCTCCGCATCGGTCATCGGTAATCGCACACCCAACACCATACGTTGTCGGCAAATCGGGCAATTCCAATTGTGTCCGTGTGTCATCGTGTTATGACAATCAACGCACAACTTGTGTCCGCAATCAACCGTCAAATGTTCGGTCGGTTCATAACATACGGGGCAACCGTCGTGTGTCATTTCTTCCGTCTCGCTTACGGCATCTTCGTCCGTTGGTTCGGTTTGTTCCGCCTCTTGCTGGTCTTGATATTCGTTGTCCGCCCGTTGTTGGTCGCAAAACTCACATTCGTCAAACCGTCCGTCTTCAATCGGTTCGCCACACGAACACACCAACGGTTCGGGTTCTTCTTCACCTAAATCACCTACACATACACCACATACGGATACGGCACTTACCTCGTCGGGTCTCCATCGCTCCATATCGCACTGACATTCGTAATGTCCGCAAACACCACACGGTTCAATTTCGGGGGCATCATCCAAATCAACCGAACGTTCATTACAACACGAACGGCACAACTCACTACGGCAGTGTCGGCATTCGTCGTCGCAATAATTACCCGCACGGTCGCACAAACCGCACACCCATTTACGGGCAGTTGGTTCGGTTGGAACGACTACATCACGAACCTCCATACAACCATCTTCATCGCTAAACACTTCGTCCGCAATAACGAACGTGGTTGGGGCAACGACAACTGGTTCGGTTGTTGGTTCGGGAACAATCACGATGTCCTCCTCAAAAATCAACGGTTTCTTGGATTTCTTGGTCTTCTTGGGGGCAACTACGGTTCCGTCTTCCAAGACAGTAATGCCTCTTACTACGGTTCCGTCCGCCGAAACTTTTTTGTATTTCTTGACTTTGACTGGGGCAACGGTTTCGGTATTAACAACCTCAACGGTTTCAATTTTCTCATTCTCAATATTATTCATTACGATTTCGGTATTCATTTTATTAAACTTAATGTTGTTGTTGTGGGGAATAATACCAATCCATCTATCCAAAAAAAGCAATTCAATTTTTTTTCTTTCTACTAAGAAAATTGAAGCACTAAAATTTTTATTTTTGTTATACAGAAATGCTCGGGAGCGTAATGTCTCGGGAGACATTTATATACCATAACCGTAATACATTATAGATTGTCTCCCGAGACAATTAACTTAATAATACGGTTATGGTTTCACTTTTCAAAAGTGAAGCAAAATACGGTTATGGTATATATCATAGTAAAACCCCAAACTCTAAAACCCCAAACTCTAAAGTCAAAAGTCAAAACGGTTATGGTTTCACTTTTCAAAAGTGAAGCAAAATACGGTTATGGTATAAGTGTCATAAATGTCTCGGGAGACAATCCATTTCAATAATTTTTTATATAACACTTTACAAATTTTTAGTGAAATGATTTTTCCATACAATAAAAAAAAAATTGATTTGATTTTTTTGTTCTGGATTGTTGGTATATTCCCCCAAATAATAATAAGTTTTAAACCTAAAATGTCAAACACAATTTACAGCAACGCCAATAAAAAAAATATGTCATCGGGTATTATCAGTAGAGAGGAGGCGACTGGATTATACAACGGTTTAATGGCGAAATGGACGAACCAAGATATTTGGACGTTTTGCCGTCATACGAACCGTTTGGTCGGGATGAGTTTGGATGAGTGGATTGCGTCTGTTGGTTCGTCAAATCAATTTACAATTGCGACGGGTCATACGGAGTGTAAGGAATTCAACAACCGAGAACATCCCGCCACAGACGGACGAAAATGGTTTCAGTTAGTCATCCAACCCACTAAACCCGATGAAATGGAGATGATAGGAATTGACCCAATCTCGCTAATGGTGTGCGGGTTTATGGTGTCGGGATTTGTATATCATTTCGCCGACGAACAAGCACGGGATATAATGTATTGTAAAATTAATCATAAGTGTATGTATTGTAGGTTGAGACAACCGTTGCGGAACAAGCAGACGTGCCTAAAGTGCGAAGAAAAGACCGCCACCCAAGAGACGCTATTTGGAGTAAAACGAGGTGTTGATGCGTTTGGAAAAAAACAATCACCCGTTAATATTAGAGATGCGATTATGGAACAAGACCCCGAGTTATTCAAAAACCCATCCGCACGGGCGGGGATGGAGGCGGCGATTGCGATGACGATGAAGGCGGAGGCATCCCGATTGCCGACCGAAATTGAGATGATGATTGACGCCATCAAGAAGGAGGATGCCGAACGAGTTGCGAACGAATGGGGTGAATGGGTTGTCAAAAATGAACCCGTCGCCATCAAAGTTGTCATCAAGCACAAGAACCCGCCAAAGGATGGGGCAAAAAAGAATATCCCCGCCAAACCACCAGCATTCATCAAAAGCGGAAGTGCGGGTTGTAAAATCAGCAATCATTTAGCGGTCAAGAAATGGATGGATAAATACGGCGATAATAAATAGATTAGCGTAGTTTAGTTCGTAGTATAGTATAATATTAGTGTAGTCATATCATAATATAATTAAGAGGGTTGGGATTAACCAACGTAAAACCCATACGGGTCATCCCTTTTTTTTACCAAAGAAGATGATACGACAACCACGCTGGAGTGAATGTGTCATAGTCCTTCCATTTGACATTACGTTTTTTGAAATCCCGTAATCGTTTTTCGTCTTTGTGTTTTGTATAGTCGGCACTTGATAAGTCGCCAAAATGTATTTTCTTGCGACCGTTCGGCACTTGGAGCATATATTTTTTGCCCTTACGAGTGCTAATATCCAGCGGGACTTCTTCACCGCCATACTTATTCCCGAGTAATTCTTGTGCCTTCTTGCGGACTTCGTATATATCACTAACGGCAGACAGTTTAGACGGAGTTGGTGGTTCTTTGGATTTGGATTTTTTAGGAGGAGGGCGACGACGACCCGTAGCATTTCTATCTTCCCCGCCCATTATAATCGCTTCTGTTTCATAAGCGGGTGTTTTTTTTGCGATAATAGGTTCAATTATTTCTGCTTTTTTCGCAGACTTTTCGTGGTTTTGTTCTCTATAATATTCAACGATTTTATTATAAACTGGTTTCAATTTCTTTCTATCAAATTTTTCAAGGTTTTCTTGTTCGGGTTGTGAAAATACTGGGAACTGCTTAATTTCATCCCGTATTTTCTTCGCACCTAAATACCATTCTTTAAGAGATGCTTTAGTAGCACCTTCAAATTTGTCTTCAATTATTTTACTGCCCGATGTAATAAAGGCAGTCCCTTCTTTTATTAGAGTTTTTGCTTGTGATGAATAATCCCCCATTATAGTATATTTAGAGATTATTTTTCTCGCACTATACTATAATGAGTAAGTATGTTAATGTATTCAGCGAGTTTATTAAGGGTGTCGCACAACGCCTTAATATTACATATGGAGAAGCGATGAAGAAATTTGAAACCAGCAAAGCATTACAGAAAGATTGGAAAAATGTAAGAGGGGAGCGTAAGGAATTATTCGTGCCTATCCGCACTATTACTCGTTCATCAGCACAGAATATAGGGGCAGCAGAAAATTTGGCGTTTCAAGCACCGCCCGACCCGATGATTGAAGAACAAGCACGAGCATTAGCGGATGAACCACGACAACAAGCACTCGCCGCTCAAAACGAACAAGCACGATTGTTTTATGAATTTAATGACCGACGAATAAATACAAGAGCACAACGTGGTTTTGACCGTGAAAATTTACAACGTGCTTTGGTGTTGGGTGATAATCAAATGGTGGTGGATGATGATGGTAATATGTGGGGAAATTTGTTTGGTAATGAAGATGAGGGCGAAGAAGCACAACCTCCCCAATATGGCGATAATCCATTCGCAGTTGTTGCTGCTAATTTAGATGTAGGACAGTTATTAGCGGGACAACAAAGACGCCTTCAAGCAATACGGGCAGAAGATGAACGACAACGATTACAAGACCAGCAAGACGCCATTATTCGCCAACAATTGTTAGACCAACGCCTCGCTGATGAAAAAATGGCGGAAGATGCTGCGATTGCTAAACAATTAAGGAGGGAAGCAAGACAACGAAAAGCAATTGAAGACGCTGCCCTTAAATCGGGGACACCAGCGGGAGTTCCAACGGGGATGTTAATGGGGGTTAAAGCAGAAATTGATAAAGCGGCGGCGAAAGTGGGTGTTAAATTACCAACAGCATCTCTTACAGCGGCACAAATGATGCCTTTGGGTGTATTACCATCAACTCCACCACCAATTGATTTAAAGGCGATAGGGCAAGTTCCCACAAAAGATATTTCTGCTGCTTATAAATCACCAAAAGCAACCGCCAAAGATGCTCCCGATTGGACGGAACACGTCTCCACATCAACTGACCCAAGAAAAGCGGGACAAACTTTTTATGTAAATACTAAAACTGGTGTATCTCAGTGGGAAAGACCCGCTGGATTTGGATTGAAGCAAAACTTTATCAAACTCAAAGGCGGGAAATTATGTTATTATTAGTGTGAATGGTGAATGGTGAATGATGTTTAAATATTCATTTAGGAAACCTAAATTTTTATCAATAAAAATTCAACCGTTCTATATCAATTTAAAATCGTCCATTCACATTCACGCATTCACACTCAATTTAAAGGGTAATTAAGGCACTTCCAGTAATATTTTATCTAAACCTAAAGTATAATGCCGAAGTTTGAAAAAGGAAGTATAGAAGCACGTGAATATATGGCGAAATTAAGAGCAGCGAGAAAACCTAAAATGGCGGGTGCGACC
>Ga0209107_10000531_pt1 | contig 22116 bp, 21 predicted proteins | sample LakErihyJuly2011_2_FD_187460 | JGI IMG/M metagenome (GOLD analysis project Ga0209107, IMG submission 187460) | Freshwater microbial communities from dead zone in Lake Erie, Canada - CCB hypolimnion July 2011 (SPAdes) (version 2) | ecosystem: Environmental > Aquatic > Freshwater > Lentic >...
AAAAATAAAAGAGAGGTTATTAAAAATTTAAATGATAATATAGAAAAATATATAGCATTACAATTTATTATTGTCATTATGAGAGACGAGGTTGAAGATAGTAGAGTATATAATTACGATAATATCAAAACTATGGAAAATCATTTGGATTTATTTGATTCACTAATTACAAAAACTATTGTTAATGTATTATTTGATTATAATAGTAATTATAATTCTCAGTCTACACAGTCTATAAGTAAATCTATTAGTTGGTCTGGTACTCCAAGAAGTTCTTCAAGCGGTCATAGTCATTTTCAATCTAAGGCGAATATAGCAAGATACAGAAAAACTAAAGCCGACTTAGTTGCCGAAATTACCGAAAATAATATTAATGAGATGGATCCATATCTTGCAGAAAGATGGGAAGATATGCCCTTAAAAAAACTTAGAAATGTCATATCTATTAAACATAATGAAGGTTCCAACACATATAAAGTAGCATTTTATATACGAACATTATATCAGGCTTGGAATAAAGCGGTTAAAGATAGTAAACCTTTTAAAAATCCTTATACGAGAAAGAATTTTACGGAAGATGATAAAGAATATATATTGAGATCTATTAAAATATTATATCCTAATATAGAGAAACCTAAAATTGCTAATGGTAGAAGTGATATAATAGTAGAAACTCGCAATAATTTTTACAATGATGAAAGTGTAAGTTATACATTTAACTATAAATTAAATTTTGAAAAAAGACCAATATTAATTCACCTATTAACTTTTAGTATCCCTTTGAATTTTAATACAGATGTAGAACCAGCATATATTCAACGATATATATTTGAAAACATAACATACCTTATTAAAAATAAGATATTATTTGGAAAAAGTATGCCCTTAAAAATCATACCCGGATTTAAAGAGTATATAGGTAAGAATATAATTATTTTAAAAGATAATTACGATGAATACAAGATATTCTTTGATAAAATTAAAAATGCCTTGTAATAAAAGAAAAAATAACATAGCATATACTACAACTATATTATTTATTTCTCCTAGAAACTTACTCTATTAAATCTACAAATTACATTTGATTATTATTGAAATCCTTCCAGTCCTTATTGACAGTGCGGCGATTCTTGAAAGCGTAGCGCGAATCCCTCTCGCGACTCTTAATATTCTTGTCATTCTTGAGCGCTTCAATATCATCGCGAAACAGATTATACTTACCCAGGTTCTTCGTGTTCTTCATCTTGTTAGACATCTTGTTAGACATGATAACCTCTACATCATACTTTTCAAGGTTGATGACATCGGTTTCCTGGCAGTTGATGGCGAAATAAGCGTTCATTGTGCTTGTTTGGTATATATTTATTACTATAAATCACTATCAATTTTTATTTATTTTCACTAATTTTAGTACATATTTTTGCCACCGCGAAGACGCAACACTAGATGCAATGTAGATTCTTTTTGGATATTATAATCTGCCAATGTTCGCCCATCTTCCAATTGTTTTCCTGCGAAGATTAATCGCTGTTGATCCGGCGGAATCCCTTCTTTATCCTGAATTTTACTCTTAATCATATCAATAGTATCAGAAGATTCTACCTCCAATGTTATCGTTTTACCCGTAAGAGTTTTTACAAAAATTTGCATCCCTTTTACTATATATATATTAAAATATATTTATATATATTTTTCAAAATATTTATTTAATATTTGTAGTAATAAATATATACACAATCCATAACAATAATGGCAAGATATATATGGCGGCACACGAATTTTCACTTAAAACTAATAAAAATATAATATATGTTGTAATTATATATATTATATTTAAAATTTCAATTTCAATATTACTTTTATTCATAGCAATAAATGGATACGCCAGTGAATAAAATATTAATAATATAATAGATATAGAAGATATATTATTCCGCATTAAATAATAAGAGTATCCCAAAAAACCTATTAATATAGTCCATATACCTAATATAATATTTGTTCTCAATTCATTATCATCATTATCATCATTATCTTCGTCATTATCGTCTAATATCATATCGTTATATCTCATATAAAAATTAACGGCGAGTAATAAAATTACGGGAATTATTACAGATAAATATAATATAATATTCATTTAATATTACATAATAAAAAATATTACTTTAATAATTTTTTTTTGTTAATTTCTCCCGGATTCCATGAAACATATATCATATTTATATTTGGTTCGGGAAGTATTTGGACAAAAAAACCATTATTTCTTAAAGATTCTACAATATATTTTACACAATCTTCTATTTTATATAGAGGTTTTCCATATATATAAAATGGAATTTCATAAAATATATTCATACCGCCGATAGTAGCGGTATTCTTAATTTTTTTATGACATATATTAATAATATTGTCAAATGTAACATATTTCGATAGTTCTTTTTTATCCTTTAATGTATATAATTCCGCCAATGATATTTTAGGGGGCATAGTTTAATATTTATATATATTATAATTCCTTTATTTTATTTTTTTCCAATTCATACGATGATAACATATTAAAATTAGAGTATTTTACATCTGTTTTATCAACTACTTTTTCGTTTTTAAGACCTTTTCTAAACAATTGATTTATAGAGTCATTATCGAGAGCGTAATTATAATATTTTAAGTCTCCTAATTTAACTATACCTGAAACGTCAATAGGATTCTGCGAATTTTTTAATGTAGCACTTCTAAAATCAAAGTAGGGTATGTTATTGTGTCGTGCATCAGTAGGTTCCGCGCCTTTAATTATAAAACTAGGATTTACATATAAAGGCGAATTATTATTTTTAAATGTAGCGGAATATATATCTTGATTGCTTCCGTATATAGTTTCAACTTTATTTTCAAATACGAGTAATCCGTTAATATATAATCTACATATAGCGCGATTTTTAGTTAAAATATTATTATTATCGGCAACTTCTTTCATTACTACTGTAACCATAAACCATTTGTTGCTAAATTCAATATCATATATTCCTATCATATTTCTATTTCTCTGCCACCATTCATTATTATTTGATATATCTCTGCAATTTTGATATTCTGAATTATTTTGATATGATTCTGGTGATAATATATTATTATAATCTACTGCTAAATTTTTACCATCATTACTTAATCTTACTAAAGGATTTTTTGTAAGTAAAATAGGATAGCGTTCGCCTGTAGGTGTTTGATAAGAACAATTATAGTTAAATTCATTATTATAATAAAATATTTTTTCTCCTTTTAAAAACAACAATATATCCTTATTACTTGGATTATCAAGATCTTTAATTTTTGATTGATCAACATATAACCAAAAATTATAACTATATTCGGCACCACCTTCTTGGTTAATTGACGGAGATATGTCTCTGTACATTTCATGTGCCTTATTTTTGGTATTATAGGCGATATCCTTACTTTGATAAAAATCTAGAATACCATTGAAAATTTCAACTTCCTTTTTAATATCATTTTGTCCCTTAAACATATGGTGTAATTCTATTAGATATATATTATAGGCAACATATCCCATTAATAATAATATTATCAACGATATAATAACTTGGGTTACAGGGTTATACTCCATATTTTCTTTATCTTCCTATCTATTTAAAATATGGAAATAAAAATAATATCTATTACTTTATTAGTTATTTATTTAATTATTCCAAGGAATCTGAACTTTTTATTTTATATATAGGGTTTCTTATTCCGTAAGCAGTTAATCCCAATGATGCCAATAAACCTTTCATTGGTCCCGCGCTGTATTCTTTATATATATCATTTCTATTCATGTCGTAATTAAATATAGTGAATTTACTTATTAGACCTGAAAAACCGTATGCCGGTTCTCCAGAAACATCTCCGCCTACACGCAATATCCCTTCATTATTCATATTTAATTTGCTTACATTTATAATTGAACCTTCTCTATAATGACTACGTCTATTATTTAAAGAATTATCTTTAGCGGATACTGTTTGATTATTTTCTGTTTTCACATAATTGCCGTCTATAAATATATTGAATGAACCTCCGCCAATATCATTAACTACAATGCCTACATGTACCCATCTTTGTATAGGTACATATTCTATTTCAATGCCCGTTACAATTGATTTATCTTGTGCTATACCTAGATTATTTACCAAAAAATTTGTTTCGGGTGTATTAATTCCATCAACAAATGTAGCGGTTTCATTTACTAAAGGAAATCTAATCTGTAAACTATTAGTGTCGCTTTTTAATCTAATATATATGGTTGAATCCTTTATTTCGTAATTATTTGTTCTACCAGTTTTGGTAGATATATTTGCTACATGTTTATATACTCCTCCAACTGAATTTATATCGAAAATATATATCCAGAAACAATATGTTCTTCTATTTCCATTGCTGCTTTCTAGTTTTTGTGTAAAAGGGTATTCGCTATATTGCGAACATACAATGGGCATTTCAGTTCCAGGAACTAATATTTTCTGTTGTTTTATAACAGTGTCTGTTATAATATAATATAGTATATAACATACAAATGCCGCTATTACAAGAAGAACTATTATAAAATACAGAGAACTTGAACTATCCGACATAGCACCCATTATAGCATCCTTCGTATTTTCAATTGATATATTACTAACGGCCTTTGAAACTATTTGAGTACTCGCATTTATTGCTTCAGACCCTTTATTAACAACACCGTTATTCACTATATCATCTTTAGAACTGCTTATAAAACTCGATACGCTTTCTTTAACATTATCGGCAATTCCTTTATTAACATCTAGAGCTACTTGATCGCCCATATTTATTTGATTATCTATTTAAAGGAAATAAATTTTCTATTGCATAAATTAATATGATAGTTTGAAATTTGATATAAGGGAAAACTATTCGATTTATAGGTCTGTTTAATATTTTTTTTCTGTAGAGATAAATAACTCAACATTTTAGTAAATTTCCCAATATTCGATACTGCGCCTTTTTTATATTTGAACAATGATAAGTAGTATACATTTGAAGCAAATATAGTAATACACGCTTCATTATTATTTTTATACATATAATAGTCATATAAACACATAATCTCTATAAAATTTTTATAATAATCTATTTTATTTTTAAGCGATATTTTGCGATTATTTAATTCTATTATAATATTTTCGTGAAATTTTAAAGGTATCATCCATGGGTCTTTATTAATTATACGAATAACTTGGTTTCTATCAAAGATATTCAAATATAATATATTTATATCACAATCATTCTCTATATTATCTTCGTACAATATTTCATCGCTAGATCTATTAATATCGCAAAAAAATTTCTTCATATTTCCGTTAGATATATTATAAAAATGCTCTAGTTTTTTTTTAGAATGCCTAGAATTATTCGCTGTTATATGTAGAATAATCTCTTCTTTTGTAGGAACTACTATATCATAAATTTTACAATTTTTCTTAATATCTCCTATTTTTTTAATAATCTCATTATTTGATATACAAATAATAGGTATATTTTTTATATGTCTATCTGTTAATATTTTAAGAAGAGTAGAGTTAATCGTCTTATCTGATGTATATATACAATCAAAATTATCTATTATTATTACTTTGTTCCTTATATTGCCTGTTAATATCTGTAATAAAGAGGATGTTGCACTTTTAAATATTATATCATTTAATTGTTCGGAATTAAAGCAATTATTATTATTAATATTTATAATTTCATAATTTAAATGAGAACATATTTTATTTATAGAATATGTTTTTCCTACACAAGTTTTACCAGTAACTATTATACAACTATCTGTTGATATCTTTGTCTTATAATTAAAATTGCGCAACCATAACAAAATATTATTATATATCTCCTTATTCCCACATAATTCATTCATAATATTCGGTTCAATGTTTAAATTATTATCCAAGGTTTCTTTGGTATCTCGCTTTTCCTTCATATAATATTATTTGATATATGATATATTATACATTTTATTATACGTTTTATGTGTATATACATTCGATTATTAATACACTAATAAATAATATTAATGCTAATATTGGTAAGAATAAAAGTACCGGTATAATAGTAGTTTCTTCATTATTATAATAACCGAATGTTTTCATTTCTCCGTTTGAATTAAACATAAGACTCGGTTGTATAGTAAATATTAATATAACAATTAATAAATAAATCGAAAGCGTTATTATTTTTCTAGAAAACATTCTTTATCTACTATTTTAATAAGGAAAGAAAAAAATGAAAAATATATTATTACCTATTATAATGATTATATTCATTACAATGATTATATTTCTATTATCATACTATCGTTATATTAAGATTAGCGAAGGATTTCTATTAAATAATGTAGATAATTCAATATATGTTAATGATAATATCGATAATATAAATGACATATATAAATCTTCTGATACGGATAATGCGGATAATAAGCGTCTAAATACATACGTTATAACAAGCGAAACTATGGTAAAATCCATAGATTACATGAAGATAACTAATAAATTGCCTAAAAATATATTGGGTGTTAATACGGATAATTTTAAACTATTAATAGACCCATACATAAACAAATATATTCTTAATAATAAATTAAGTAATACTGCTAAATATAAAGATGGTATATTTGTGTGTTTAAGCCGTACCAGATTTGGCGCAGAAAAATGTATATGGGATTTTACAAACAAGGTTATCGCTTATATTTACATGAGCGATTACTTGTTTATTCAGGCATTGATTAAATCTTATAGACAAGATATAACTAAAATACAATTGCGCAAAATTAAGATAGATGATTTAAAAAGTTCGGATAAGCAATTTGATTATCTATTTACATATGTTGTAATTGGTAGCGAATATATGAATATTTTAAAATATTCCAAATATTTTATTGGCGGTCTAAAAGATTTTGATATTTATAGACTAAGAACATTTTACCCTTTTTTAAAAGAGAACTATAATAGCGTAAGATTCTATTTTAACAAAGATGATGATAATACTCAATATGATATATATTTAAGTAATGATAAATCATTATTACCTATTATGAACTATGATATATTAGAAAATATAGAAAATTTTATAACAAGATTAGAAATGCCTAAAGATTATTTAGAATCTATTGACGAACCATATAATATGGATGAACTCGGAAATAGTATAGGGAACGCCGGCACTAGAGGCGGTATTTATGGATGCTATGGTAATAGTAAGATAGTCAATAAATTTGAATGCGATTCTTATTATACCAAAGAAGGCATTCCTAAAGATTATTACAGTATCTGGGATAAAAAATGTTCAACTAATGAAGAATGTCCGTATTATAAGAAAAATACTAGATATGAAAATAATAGAGGCGGGTGTATTAACGGTAGTTGCGAGTTTCCTATAGGTGTCAAGAGAATTAGTTTTACTAAATATAATGACGAAGAATATAACAGTCCTCTATGTTATAATTGCCCTGATACGAGCGATTTAAATTGTTGCGCAAATATTAAAGAATCCCAAGATAGAAATGGAGTGGGAATAAAGAATGATTATGTATTCGAAAATGATATAGACGATAGGAAAAAAAATAATTTAAATACAATAATTTCCTTATTAGATTATAGAAGCATATAAAATATGAAGGATGCAAATATTATATTCATATATAATTTTATATCTATTTTTATAATAATCATCATATATTTTTTAGTTGTTAATAGGTATTTGTTGAGCGATTTAAATAATTCGAAGAGAGATAAAAACGAAAATTTTAGTATGAAAGATGCTGATATCCATTATAATAACAAGTTTAGATATATGCCGTCAAATACGCGCATTATGTATGAAAACACAGGGACGTATCCGTGGAATAGGCATATAATAAATTCTAGTATTCCTTATGATGTAAATGTTAAAAAAGAGGCTGTTAATGTGTATTATTATGAATATGATAATGAATCTTATAATGAAAAATTAAAAGAGGTTTTTAAAAATAGTTGCGAGGAATTAATAATAGCAGTAGAAGGTAATAAATGGAGCGAGTGGCAGAATCCTAAATTACTTAAAAATGAAAATAAAATTAAGGCATTACTCAAATATTATCAGGGTATATACGATTTTGTATATGATAAACTAAATACCAGCGAGATTATGGATTTACCTGGAGAAAATGTTAAACAGAATATACAGATTGTTCATGATATTATGAATAACTATAGACAGCATACTTATTATCCCGAATACTATATGTTTGACATTGACATGATATTATATAGAGCGGGTAAATTTCAAGGAAAACATGTTAAAATAATCGCTATTACCAATGGCGTTTTGATTAATATAATATTCATAAAAATAATAGGTGTAATATCGGAAGATAATATAGTAATACATCCTTATAAAGGATATGATAGTTTTGATATGAATAATAATGAGTTTAATCAATTTGTACCTATGAAATATGGTTTGGTAGATACTGATACAAAAAATAGCAGAAAAAATACATTTGATATCAATGATTCATATTTAGATAAAGAATTGGAGGATATTATGTATAAAAAATTATTAGAAGAGAATATACCCGAAGATGTAGATATTAGTAATAATAATTACATACCTTCAATTGCCGAAATTAAATTAAGCGAAAAAAACAGATGTTTATTATAATTACGAATAATTACTACTTAATATAATCACGTGGATATGCGTATATTCTATTGTATTGATAAGGAGGAATAGTATATGTTATCCGAGTATTTATTTTATTTTTATCTTCTTCAATTTCCATATTGTCATTATAATCATAGTAGTAAAATAGAAATTTTACTATTTTATTCATTTCTTATATTACTATCTTATTTTATCTTTTATATCTTATTTTATCTTTCTTATATCTTAACATAAAGTAGTAAGTTATTTAATTTATTATAGATGGAATTAGACAAATCTCTTAAAATTATTCAGGCCAATATTAGACGCAAGATATCGCGAAGGAAATCGTCGTCTTCTAAAAAATCTGTATTTATAGAAGAATATATTGCGAGCGAACCCAATGATAGAACCCTCACTGCTACTAAAATATCTAAATTTCTAAAAAGTAAATTGATAGTTGATAAATATACACTTGATAATCGCGTCGCATATTTTAATTATATTAGAAAGAAATTGGATAAAATTAAGGACGATGATTGTATCGATAAAAAAGAGTATTCTCACGGTGAAGGATATACTATTCGCAACATATTGAATATCGAGAAGAAGATTAGTGCCAATAATTTTGGCGGCGAAGTTTATAGGACTTCTGTTAAGAATGCCGTAGGTGTTTTTCCAATAGCCACAAAGATTATGAAAAAGTCTGATGATAATCTATATGAAGTTAAATTGATGTCAGATATTACGAAAGATATAATAACAAAGAAACTCTCCAAGCATTTTTTGATAATGTATAAATCATGTTTATGCGAAAAAAAAGAGTATAGTAGTTCAAAAATAAATAAATTAGTATCTGTTAATGAGATAGCAAATGGCGACCTTAATATACTTATTAATAACAAAGATGTAATATTTAATAAAGAGTTGTTATATAATATCTTGTTTCAAACATTTATATCTATTGGAACATTTAACAATCTAATTGCGCATATCCATTGCGATTGCCACGGGGGCAACTTCTTATGGCATTATAATAATGAGAAAGGATATTATCACTATATCTTTAATGGCAAAAATCTTTATCTAAAAGCATGTAAATACAATATTATGATATATGATTACGGATTTTCTAAAAAAATTAAGAAGAACAATGTAAAAAAAATCATGGACGATTATTTACTTATAATACCCACATTCTTAAACGAAGATTATGAGAATGATAGAGATTTATCTCCTGACAGTAATGTTAAAAATGAATTAAACGAAATAATGGGGACTTTAATGAATGTATATAAAACCATTGATGCCGAAGGTAGCAAATCAAGTCCTAAAAATATACAGAAACACATTTTTAGCATTATTATAAATGAAGTATTTAAGAAATACCAGTTCAATGATATGTTTATAACTGACTTTGATTCCGGCGAATCTGGTAAATCTGTTAAATCATCAAAAAGACCGCGAAATATTATAAATAAAAAACCTTATTACATAAATATATAAATAGAATATTATAATTATTATACATTAAAAATGAAATTAATTAAAAGATATATATCTTTAATTGAAAAAGATAAAAAATATGGTATAGCGGGATTAATATTCGGATGTACTGGTTCATATTACGGAGTTTATGCGAATGAACATATTAGTAAAATAATGTTAGGAGATTTTTCTAAAGAGCGACTACTGCTATTATTATATTCTAATCTAATCGCTATGATAGCGTGTTCATTGCGAGGTGCCTGTTTCACATATTCCGGCAATTGTATGAATATTCGCATGCGCAAGATTATATATGATAAATTAATTAATCAAAAAACGCGTTTTTATGAAACAGTTCCTGTTAATAAACTTCTCGAATATATTAATAATGATGTGCGTATTGTGTCTAATAGTATATCTTTAAATATTAATGTAATATCGCGCTCTTCGGTTCATGTTATAGCGACTATATGGATGCTTAATAAAATATCATGGAAACTCACTATATTGGCATGTATTCTAATACCTGTAAATATGGGTATATCGAAATTATATGAGAAATCTAATAAGATTCTTATGAAAGGGTATGAAGAATTAAATAAAAGCGTAGGTACATATATTCACGAAACTATATCCCATATATCCATTATGAAAACTTACGCGACCGAAGATATATCTGATAAAAAACATCGGGAACTGAGCGATAAACAATTAGTATATATATTTAAGGAGACTATTTTATATGGAATAAATTTATTAATAATTAGCAATATCCCTACATTTACTACAATAGGTATTATAATGGCAGCAAAATATTTAAATAATACTGAAGGACTCGTTTCATTTATTCTTCATAACCAGAGTTTATATGAAAACGTGATGGCGATAATAAATTATAATAATGAATTCATTAAATGTAGAGAACCTTATAAACGCATAATGGATTTGCTTGATTCTGAAAAAAATAATAGAGGTTATTATATACCTTATGATAAAAAATTAAACGGAAAGATAGAGTTTAATAATGTATCTTTTAAATACGAGAAGGCCGAAAGTAATTTAATTAATAATTTTAATTTTAAAATTAATCCAGGAGAGAAAATTGCTATAATTGGCAATTCTGGTTCAGGGAAAAGTACAATTGTAAAATGTCTAATTAATATTTTGTCAATAAATCAGGGAAATATCTATATAGATGATATAGATTTTAATACATATGACAATAAATGGTTAAAAGAAAAAATAGGATACGTGGCGCAAGACAGCGTTTTATTCAGTGATACAATCGCTAATAATATCGCCTATGGTCTCGACAATCCAAGCGAAGAAGATATTATAAATGCCGCAATTAAAGCGAATGCGCACGAGTTTATATCAAAACTGCCGAATAAATATCAAACACATCTAGAAGGTACCGAATTAAGTTCATTATCGGGAGGACAAAAACAGCGCATATCTATCGCGAGGGCATTAATAAGAAATCCTAATATATTAATTTTTGACGAGGCGACTTCGGCGCTGGATCCAGAATGCGAAGAATTAGTACAAAATACAATTAAGAGTTTCTTTGATGATAAAAATATTACTATGATTATTATAGCACATCGCAGGTCAGCGCTAGAAATTGCTGATAAAATTTATAGATTTGAAAATTCGGTTCTTACAGATGTCACGCACGAAATAAAAAACACTAGATAGTTAAAAGATATTATATGTAGAATATGTAGAATATGAAAATATATTTTGTAAATAATATAAATGATAGCAATAATGTTATTAAAGTTGCTTCGATTAAAAAAAATTGCGATATTCAAATTAATAATCACCTAGATATCATAAATGTTTCTTCTAAAATAAAAACGCTATTAAATTACAATAACAATTTTAAGAAAAAGGCAATATTTAATCTAGAAAAATTAGATATTAAATTCGTAGAAGCATTTATATATAGAATATTACAAGGAAATTACTATTTTGATAAATATAAGAAAAATAATATTGAAAGAACGGTCCTTTATTTCTATGTTCCGCAGATGAAATTTGAAAGCAGGAGAAATATTACTAGCATAATAAACGGTTCTTATATAACACGAGATATAATAAATGAACCTTCTAATATTGCTACGCCTGAAAATTTTGTAAAATATTCCAAGTATATTTTTAGATATATTAAAAATGTTAAGATAACAGTGTTTAACGAAAAACATATGAAAAAAATGGGATTAAATCTAATTAACGCCGTAGGAATTCCTTCACAAAATAAACCGCGATTTTTAATAATAGATTACAACCCGCCTATAAAAAATAAGAAAACCATATGTTTAGTTGGAAAAGGTGTTACTATAGACACCGGAGGATATTCTATGAAAAAATCTGAAAGTATGGTTAATATGTATATGGACAAAGAGGGCGCGTCAATATCAGTAGGTATTACTTACACTTTATCAAAAGAAAAATATAAGAATCGCATTATTTGCCTATGTCCCCTTGTAGAAAACATAGTATCTCATGCGTCTCTGAAACCCAATGATATTATTAAAGCGTATAATGGACAGACTGTCGAAATAGTTAATACAGATGCTGAAGGAAGATTGATTTTAGCAGATGCGCTAACATACGCGTGTAATAAATATAAACCTGATTATATTTTTGACTATGCCACACTAACAGGATGGTCGCAAAGAATTAACTGTCATAGCAGTTTTACATATTTTACATCAAATGAAAAAATAGCGAGAGATGTTGAAGAATATGGTAATAAATATAGCGAAAAAAATATAAGAATACCTGCTTGGTTAGAATATATATCGTTTATTAAATCGCGTGTAGCCGATGTTAAAAACTCTGGATATGATTGTAAAAACAGCGATGGTTTAATGGCTAGTCTGTTTTTAATGAACTTTATACCTAAAAAATATAGGAAAAATTGGGGTCATTTTGATATCAGAATATCAAATTATAATAATAATGTTAATATCGCTGATGGATTCGCTACATTCTATTCAATTATAAAAAATATATAATATTTGTTATATATCTAAATATCCTAGAAATCTTCAAATTACATAGCATGGCAACCATATACAATTCTGTTAATCATCTTTTTTTCTTCGGGATGCTCTAGCATCGCGAATAATTCTTCTTCGTTAAAGAGATTAAGAAGAGAGATACACAATTTAGGAACACATTTATCTCTCTGCCATTCTTTGGCGACCATTCCCATAACCTCTTTAGGTTTAAGTTCGGGATTAACCAACTTAACCCTGTTGAAATTGTTCTTCATATAGATGTTATAGTTAGTGAGTTTCCTTTCCTTCTTGAAGGCTTTGTTAATATTGATGATAACATCACCGAACTCGTTATTAAACTTGATGACGTAATCAACCTTGGTACCACGAACCATTATTACAAATGAAAGTTGTGTTTTACTAATGTAAGGCTTCAGGAAATGTTGGCTTGGTAATTATTGACGGATCTTTGGTTTGTGTGAAAGCGACTTTGATAGTAATAATACGAATATTACTCGGTGTCAATTTTTATCCAAAAAATGTAAAAACTATACCAAATGTTTTCCAATGCTCTTCTTGTATATCGAATTAATTATCTATGTATTGAGTCTTAACTGCTATATATAATGTATATTAGATTTGTGTCGTGTTTAGTGTTAATAGATCTTCTATTATACAATCGGGGACTAACTATAACTGTCTCATTAATTTCATCGAATAAAGATGTACTGTTTATCTTTACATCCTTAAAAAAATTGATATTAGTATTACTAATATATATTAACAGTTATGTCGCAAGACTATAAATTACCTGAAATTAAGAACTATGAACAACTTAAGGAAATTCTTGAGGAATGGAATTTAAAACAAAAAGCCCGCGAAAAGTATAACAAACTTGTATATGGTATTACAAAATGGCTTATTAAATTACGGGCATTGTTGCAATTGTTTAAAGTGTGGATGGGTGACACAAACGAGCGTTGGGCTACAACAAAGTTTTATCTCGCACTTGGTATAATCTTTGTATGGTTGTAAATATAATAAATAATTATGATATTTGTGTGTATTTTTTATATTTAGTTTCTTATTCTTATAACTATTATTGTTAATGTCGGCTATTGTAGGAACAGGAAAGTTTATGTATTATTTACGTATTACGTATAATAGATTTGTTATAATTTTATATTTTTTACATCAAAATTGATAGTATCATTATTATAAATATACTATTATATCAAAACACTCAAAAGGCTCCTGATACTGGAACAAAACAACCACAAATAAACTAGAAAACAAAATGAGGAAGTATTGTAATCAAATGACGTTAGATTATTTAAAAGAAAAACAAAAAAGACGCGAAGAGAGTGAAGCATACGAAGAAGCATTTAATAAATTATCTAATGAAGAGAGAAAAATCATTAATAGTGTTGAACTAAAAATATCGAAAGCTAATATTGAAGAATTCCGTATTAGAGAAAAAAATGAAAACAAAAAACAGATTGAAGAATTTACCAAAATGATTGAAGATGATAGAATTAAAACTGAAAGATGTAATAATATAGGGAGAGTGTCTTTCTGTATAGGTGTTTTAGCTTACGTAGGTCTTACTATCATAACTCGTTAGAAATTTGTAGGTTCTTGAGATTACTTATTTTATCATTCTATTTACTTCTACTTATTATAACGAAGGATAATTTTGTTATAATTTTATATTTTTTACATCAAAATTGATAGTATCATTATTATAAATATACTGTTATATCAAAACACTCAAAAGACTCAAAAGGCACCTGATACTTGAACAAAACAACAACGAATAAAGTAGAAAACAAAATGAGTATGGATTATAATCAAATGAAGTTAGATTATTTAAAAGAAAAGCAAAAAATACGTGAGGAAAAAGAAGCATACGAAGAAGCATTTAATAAATTATCTAATGAAGAGCAGATAATTATTAGGAAGGTTGAAGGAGATTTGATTCAAGTAGATAAAATGGATAGGCTAAACAAATATAAATTAAAGTTAGAACAAAGGAAAAAAGAAGAAATTAAAAGGGAAAAAAAAGAAATTAAAAGGGAAAAAAAAGAAATAGAAAGATTAACTAAACTAATTGAAACAGATAGAGTAAGAAATGACCGAATACAAATAATATCGACAGCGACTAGCGCGGTATGTGTTTTAGCGTATGTAGGTCTTACTATAATAACTCGCTAGATATTTGTAGGTTTTTGAATGGGTTTATATTTATTTATTTTTTTATATTTTCTTCTTTTTATTATTTATTTCCTTAAAATTTTATTATTGTTTAAAGATTCTCACCATAACACACATATTATAATTAAATAGTAGATATAGGTATCACAAAATTTCTGATCTTTATTCAACTTATTCAATTCCAAATAATTATAAGGTGTTTACTAATTCTTATAACAAAAAATATAGATTTATTCTAAAAATTGGGACTGTAAAATTAGATAGATATACTGATAAAAATTAATATTTCTCTTTACTTGCAATAATTTTTATTTTGAAACTAAAATATTCATATTTTTCAATTTATAATTTGAGTACATAACTTTTTATTTTCTAATATTCCAAAAGTTTTCTAGAAATTTCCAAATAAAAAAAGTTATGTACTCAAATTTCAAAATAGGATTTTTAAAAATATTTGGTTTAGATTATAGAGGGTTATATATAGGTCTCTATGTTCTATCAAGATTCTTTCAAAAATATCAAAATAGAATTTGAGTAGCGTAAGCGTATAACTTTTTATTTTCTAATATTTTAAAAGTTTTCTAGAAATTTCCAAATAAAAAAGTTATACGCTTACGCTACTCAAATTCTTATTAACAATTATAAAAAATATATACTAATCTAACACACAATTAAGCATCTATAATGTTTCTATCTAGATTTTAGTGTTTGCAAATAATTCAACCAGCGTGTATTATTATAAATTACCTTCGTTGGGCGCGGAATATCGGTAAAATCATAATTTCCTTGCATAACATCCACGCACGCATTCCATAGGGTCGAATATAACCCGTTCTTATTGGTATAAACGAGACTACCATTTTCACTCAGAGGGTTTCTAACACGTCCCTCGTTATCAACGCCATTATTCTTAATCTCATCCAACCACTCGATGTAATAAGAAGGGTTGGTGTAAATCTTTTTATATACTTCCTTTTTAAGAGTGTCGCCGTTAGCAGTAGTAGAATACGCCATCTTGTCTGTCTGGTTTCGCAGTGCTTTAATATAAGATATCAATTAAAATCAATTTTTTAGAATAAAGATAAATAAAAGAACAAATTATGATTAAACATAATGATTCCTATATTCACATTAGGTTAGATAGGATAGATATTATTAAGACAAAAATAAAAATATAATATTTATTATCATTTAATAATTATTCGCATATATACTTATGCGCCTATTACAACACTTGGACACGCTCAACAATTTACATCTTATTTGCGGGAATTTTGATAGGAGGCAGAGTACGCAAAGTACCTTTCTTTTTCTTAAGAGAAGTCATTGGTTGTTCTTCTACTGCTTCCTCATCAGGTTCTTCGCTGGGTAGTTTAGTTTGTTCAACTACTTTTTCTTTCGACTTAAGTTTAGGCGATTGTTTAGGTTCATCTTCATTATCAGAAGTTGGAGGAGATACTTCTTCTACCTTCATAAAATTATTAACAACAGGTCCTTTACTATCTCTATTTTCCTTGTACTTCTTCCATTCTTCAGCAATTTTACCAAATCTTTGATTGCTGGGCAGGTCAGGGAACTTTTCCTTGATGACTTGTTGATAATTTTTAACAAACTCCTGATACTCCGACGGAGGTTTCTTAATCTTCTCTTCGCCATTTTCATTTTTTTCCAGCGAAGATTTCTTTTTCTTCCCAACAATCTTATTTTCTTCAACTGCTTCTTTAAGCGCCTCTTTATAGAAGATATTAATTTCCTTGACATTATTGATATCGTCAGACATTTTGTTAAATTTCTCCTTAAGAATAACTGAAAGCGTTTTAGCGGTCATTGTTGTATATAGTGATAATAATTATATTATCGACAATCAATTTTTATATTTTTTCCATATATTTTTATATTTAATAATATTATATAATGAGTATCCCAACGATGTCCTTTGAACAATTGAAAGATATAGTATCAAAACAAAAATACGATGTAGATAATAGTTATGACGGAGGAAATAATGAATTATTAAATTCCTTATTTAACACATATAATACAGTATCGACAAATCTTAATAATGGTAATTTATCATACGTAGATGACGAATATCAAAAACGCATTGATGAATATAACAAAAAAATGAAAAGTATAGTGCCTAATTTTACAAGCGGCGAAGAAAGGCAGGTATGGCAAACTTCATGAATAATATAATATTATATATTAGAATATAAATGATAGAAAATATTGAATTAATATTAATATCATCACTAATATTAATTTTATCTATAATAAGTTTAATACCACTGATATATTTAAATTATGCGAAAGATTTAAATAATAATATTAATATTTATAACAATATTTGCGATGCTAAAAAAAATCTATATGATGCCGATATTAAAATTAAAAATTCGTACATGTGGAACATGTCATCTTATTTATTCGATTTTAATGTTATACAAAAAAACTTTAAATCGAGCATAGATTATGTTAAGAAATCTACTGATAATTATGACGACTTTATAAATATCAATAGAGATTTGAGCATGGTAGATGGCGAATTTAACATAATGAAAGTATATAACGATTATTTACATAGCGGACTGCCGCTATTTATTATTATATGGTTATTCTTTATTCTTCATTTATCCAGCATATATTATAGCATAATTAAAAAAGAAAACGATAACAATAAATATAATTATTATCTACATTCATCATTATATATATTTCTACATGTCGCACTATTTACAATACTATTTTCTTTAATTCTCAAGAAAATAACCGAAATATATGCCGATACTAAAGCATATGAATATATTATGCTTTTAAAGGAAATAGATATATTAATAAAAGAACGTAAGACAGAACCTGAATTAAATAAAAAATTCATTGAAATTATTGTTAAATATGGAGGAAATGATATAGATTCCGTAGAAGATATAGTATTTACAAAGGATTTAATAGAAGAATTATACATATTACATAGTGATTTAAAGAGTAAAAACGAATATTTACATAATAAAAATGACTATAAATTAACATTAGAAAATATTAATAACTTTAAGTATTATAATAGCGCCAAAACAATAGATAAATTAAATGAAGAAATAGATGATGTTGTAAGATTTACCATAGCATATTTTATAATATTATTCTTTCCTATATATATGCTCTCGCAAGCGTTTAAATCTAATTTTACAATTATTGCGGTCGTATCAATAGTAATGTTTATATTTTATATATCTGGATATATTGTTAAAAAAAAACTTGAATAGTTTTAATTTCTTTTTTTCTTTATACTTATTAAAATGCGTATTATTATATTTATCGTATTTATTATGATGATAATAATTTTTATAAATGAATTAAAAAACATATCAATGTCTTTTTTTAAAATTAATTATATTAAAGATGTCTCTGATATTAATATAAAAAAACATTGTAATGACATTTATTGCGAAGCGGAAACTGGAAGATTTAATATAGCAAAAAATAGTTATAATCTCCTTTTACCCAACGATATCTTCAATACTAAAGCATATTATTTTATGATTGCCCTTATAATAATAATATTTTACATTAACACATTTTATAAATTTATTAAACACAATAATATATATTATCCTTATATTAGCGATTTTGATGGTAGCGTATTGATAAATGTTATTAAAAATATACCATATATATTCGGATTTTTAACACTTATGTTTATTATAGTTATATTGATTATGAGATATGCTCCGACAGAAACTGTAGGATATAGAAATTATTTTAACATAGATAATGAAAAGGTTTCAGAAATACATTTTTTAAATATAAATAAACTGTATAATAATATAATATTAATATTATTAATCATATTCCTAACATATATTATGTGTATTAGTGTATGTAATTCTAATTTATATGATTATCCAGAAGATGCGAAAGTTATTGCTATAATTAATAGAAATTTGTGTATAGGATATCTTATAATAACTATATTACTTACATATTTAATATTAAACATAATGAATATTTTACTTACATTTTCAGATAATAGATTTCCTAAATTAGATAATAATAACTTCTATAATATAATATTAAAAAATTACAAAGATGTATTAGACAAAACTGAAGCGGATACTTATAATTATGGCAAAGATAATTTATTATTGCGTTGTTATACTGAAAATTTAATTCAAGATGGAATCACGAAATCTGGCTACGGCAATAATATAATTTATTATGAAAAAAAAGATGATAAATATACGTCAATTAAATACGGCATTACTGTAGCAGACGCAATTTATGACGCAAAAACTGTTGAAGATGAAGCAAAAATAGCAGGTGATGCAGCTGTGTCTAGAGCTAAATCCCAAAACAAACTTGGTAGAAATTATGAAGAGTTTAATGAAAATACTGTAAAAGAGGAAGCAATCAACAAATTCAGAGAAGCAGCGCTAGCCGAAAAAATTAAAAAGACTCATATAGTTTATTATGATGATATTGATTATATAGAAAAGAAGGATAATGCGCGAGATGTTTATATTGATGATAAATTAAAAGAAAATATATATTTTAAATTCGTTTCTCCCTTAATTCCTATAAGTAAATTGGAAGATGCTCAATACTTTCCTAAAGATGGACAAGATTTATTAAGATATTATGATAAACATAAGAAAAATTATGATACATACAAAGATATACATGGATTAAATATACAGTCAGATAATCCTCCGATAACAAACGAAGATAATTTAAAAATTAAGGATAAATATAATACTATACTAGATAAATATAAAGAGGATAATTATTACGATCAATTTTATATGATTAATAGCATACGCATTGGTCATTTTACAAAAACCAATAAAGTTATATATAATCTCATATTTAAAACCTTATTTGACTACATGAAAAATGCTGGTGAACTTACAATTGAACTTGATGATAAATATAATATTTTATTAAATTTATTAATATATTTTTCGCTTAATGAAATAAATTATTGGATTAAACATAAAAGTAAGGATATATACAATGAGGAAAATTATTATCCAGATTATAATTATATAGATAAGACTATATTCCCTGATTATGAGAAACATAAGATATTATTAAATTTAATTAAGTTTCTCAAAGAACAGAAGATTAATAGCAAAAAAATATTAGAAAAACATTTAACTAATAAGACAACCAACGCTATAAAATTATATTTAATTGCCGAAATTGAAAAATACTCCGAATATACTGCTGCTAGTACTAAAAAGGTACCGTTTTTTGGTAAAGAATACAATGCGCTTAATAATGTAAATGAGAATAAAGAAAATTTCTCCGCAGATATATCATATAATTCCGAAAATACATTTTACGAAAAATATTTTAATATTTCAAATAATGATAATAGCATATATGATATTGAATATAAAGTGGGGAATTACTTCATCAAAAATATCAAATCTCTCATATATTATATTATATTAATTCTAATAATATCTGTAATATTAATAATATCACTTTATATAAATAATCAATCATCTTTAACAACGTTCTCATATGATGTAGTAATACCTCTAATAATATTGCTAATATTTACGTTCTATATAACTATCTTTATGAATTTTAATACAAATTATAATTTAAATGTAATATATGGTTTATTTGATAGTTCATATAAAAGGGATTTAAATGATATGAATAATCTAATAATCCCTTTCATTAAACTTCATGATAATAATCAGAAAAGATACGACAAGGATTATTATGAACTTTATATAATTACAAATGTGCTAGCGTCTTTTATATACAGAGATGATACTAATCCTGATAGTATTAAATATAGTACTATGGCAACTGCTGATAAATATAGTAAGGAGGAAGCGCGCGACTATAATGATTTTAGAAAATATTATGATGAACAATTTATTAAGATAAATAAGGAGTTTGAAAAAGATTGGGATAAATCTAATAATTTGGCAAAATTATATGATTTTATTAATGAAGAAATTATTGAAATATCAAAAGGGTCAAAATATAATAAAGAAAATTTTATTAAAAAATTTACAGATTATGGAACAAATAAAATTATTAATGTTATTAAAATATACCTTGAATTATTTGGCAATAACAAAGATGCTTATAAAAATAATGACTTAATAAGCAATTACGTTTATTTTGAAAAAGACAAAAATGGCGAGATAATACCACATAAATTTAGATTAAAAATATCTATTTTTAAAGAATTAAAAGGTGTTGTATCAAATGGATATTATAAAGAAGGAGGTAATAAAATTAGAGTATTTAATGACGATGAAAAAGAAAAAAATATTAATAATATTATTAAAAACTATATGACAATTATATCATATTTACACTTTAATACATTGTTATTTGCACCATTTAAAAAGATGGTAGAAACTTCAAGAGAAACTAATTTTAGACCTAGTTTTGAAGGTACTGCTGCTAATAATCCACAATATACTATTACACCTGAAACTAAATTCACTTATAAATCTATGATTAAAAAAACCTATTACCATGTGTATAAAACAGGAGCGCACAATTTTAATCCAGATAAGGATATAAAATGCGATATATTAGTTGTAGGAGGCGGTGGAGGTGGCAGCACTGCGCATCATGGTGGAGGCGGAGGAGGTGGCGGTGTTATATTTAAAAAAAATATAGAAATAAAACCAAAGGACGGAGGTCATTCAATTACTATTGGGGCGGGTGGGGCGGG
>Ga0209107_10000533_pt1 | contig 22041 bp, 13 predicted proteins | sample LakErihyJuly2011_2_FD_187460 | JGI IMG/M metagenome (GOLD analysis project Ga0209107, IMG submission 187460) | Freshwater microbial communities from dead zone in Lake Erie, Canada - CCB hypolimnion July 2011 (SPAdes) (version 2) | ecosystem: Environmental > Aquatic > Freshwater > Lentic >...
AGTATAATGACAGAGTAAGATTAGAGTATGGAGTATAGAGTATCGAGTATCGGGGTAGGGTCGGGACCGCGTCACGACATAGCTGATGCTTAGCCGCTTCAGGTGTCGGGTGACGGCCGCGGTGGTCAGCCTTTCGGGAGTCAGCCGTTCAGCCTTCAGCCGCCGGGAACCTGGTACCCGCTCCCGATGGCCGAATGGCCGACCCCTGAACTTCCGATGCCTGTGCCCGTCACCCGTCACCAATCAGTTCTGATTCTTAGTTTTGCACCTTTGCACAGGAGCTCCGCTCCGATTTGCACCTTTGCACCTTTTAGCGCCGGCTTTGCCAGCTGCTAAAATTGCCTTTCCTCCACCCATCCCACCAGAATCTTGAACCCCGGCAGCTTGGCGAAATGCAGGGTGAGGATATAATCGTGCTTGGCCGAGATGACGTTCATCCGATGGGGCAGGGCGAGTTTCTTACCCTGGTATAGGCAAACCTTCGGGCAGGCGTATAGCTGATTGGCCTCCTTGTAAGCACTTTGGACGCGGACATCCAGGTTGCTGTGGAGGGCACCGAGCCGGGGGACCATGCCGAGGAACTCCAGTTTACTGCGGGCTTCGCGGTAATCGTCAAAATTCAGGTCATGGGCTTCCTCGATGACTGCGTCGGTGATGATCACGTGGTTCTTAATAAGGGATGCCCCCCGGATCGTCTCGAAGAAGTAGGCCATCCCGTGAGGGCGCTTCTTGCCCTTGATCATCCGCGGGGCCTTGGGTGTCAGGTCCTTGCCGTAGGCCGCCTCGATCTCCTTGGCCAGGAGCTCATCGCCCGCTCGGTGTTCGATCGTCAGCTCGTGCTTGCCGCGCAGCACCGTGCGATGGCGGACGATGATATCCCCGTATTGCCCCAAACCGCCGATTCGGGAGCCGATATCGAATTCCCCGTTGATCCACGACTCATTGAAGGCCGGGGAAGACTCCACCAGCTTCAGCAGCGCCCGCTTCACCTTCTGGGCGGTCAATTTACAATCATAGGCGCGAATCTGGAGCTTGGTCGGGGGAATCGAGGTAGGCGGTTGCATCGGGGCTCGGGTTGCCCGGCCTTGAACGACTGTCAAGCGGGTGAGGATGGGTTATTTGCATCTGGTAGGGTCGCGCGCCCTTGCATAACCGCGGCTGACCAAGGGTGGTCAGCCCTACCTTACGCCTCAACAATCGCGCCCAGCCTCACATGCACCAACACGCACCGGACCTTATCCGGGGTGAGCCCGCACAACTTCGCCACGGCGATCCGATACAAATCCATCTGGGCTTGGTACTTTTCTTTAAGCTGAGCTACCGAGCAGTCGTTGGTCTTGTAATCGATGACGGTGGCCGATTTGCCCGGGACGACGTGCACGCGGTCGAAGATGGCGTTGATCATCTTGCCTTCATGCATGAGAGCGGCCTGACGTTCCTGCCAGAGCTGGGTACCTTCGGGTAGGTCTGAGAGGAGCTCGCGGACGGCGGGATTACCAAGGCAGTTCCGGGTAAGTTCGAGGGCCTTCTCGCGAAGGCGTAGGTGTTCGTTCGGGAATCGGATCCTGTCCAGGCCGGCAATCAGGTCGTCCACGTCCTTTTCCAGGAGCTGGAGGATCGCATGGACGACCGTGCCGAGTTCGCGTCCGCCGTTCTGCTCGACTGAGGGTCGCCAAGCGAACTGCTTCTCGGCGGTCGACTTGGACGGACGAAGCTTTTCCACGACTTCGGCCGGCTTGAACTTGGGTACCACGATGGCCGCGGGTTTCCCCGATTTGCTGGCCGCCTTCTGGCTGGCTTCGGAAATACGCCCTTCCAGCCAGGTGGGGTCTCCCTCCGGAGCTTCCCATGCAATCACCGCGTTAGCCTCAGTGATGAGGTTCGCCAGCTTTAGCACCTTGTCCGGCGCGGCGAGGGCGGACTCCAGCAGGCAGGCGAAGTCGTGCTTCCCATTGCCTTCTACGAGCTTCTTCTTGGCTTGGTCCTCGCTCAGTTGCATGGTGATCATGACCAGGCGGTGCTTGGCGCGAGTCATGCCGACGTACAGTCGGCAGAGGTTGCCATACGCGTTCTCGGACTTGGCCCGGTCGGTCGCCGCACCGAGCACGGCATCGAGACGGGCGACATTACCCCCGACGTTGGCGAGCAGCCAGCGCGGCTTGAAGTCGCTATCCGAGGTCGGCAGCGAAAGCATGTCGCCGGTGCGGATACTGGCGATGGGCTGCTTGGAATTATTCAGGCAGGGCATGTACACCACGTCGTACTCCAGGCCCTTAGAGCGGTGGATGGTGATGACCTGGACGGTCTGGGGGTCGGCGCTGTCGCGTAGCTGGCTGGCGGCGCAGTATCCGGCGAAATCACCTAGGTCGCGCTTTCGCGAGTTGTCGTAGTCGACGGCTACCGAGCGGAATTGTCCCAGTCGCTTACGGATGAAGCCTTTGTCTTCGGAGAGGTCGGCGGACTTCGCGAGAAGGTCGGCGAGCGCCTCGGCGCCTTCGGAGACGAAGGTCTGCGCGATCAGGGGCGATGCGCCGTCCCAGCCGCCGTGAGCCTTGAGGAAACGGGCGGATGCCGGAGAGATTTCCGCCAAACCCTTGGCGAGACCGTTGTCCGGATGCACCGTGGTCTGGATGAGTGCCAGCAGGCCTGCCGTGACCGGATTGTCCTCGATGACCGAGCCCTTGGCTTCGTCGGTCGCTTCGACGCCGTTCTTCCGGAGTACTTCCGTGATCTGGGCGGCATGGTCGTTTTTCGAGACCAGGATAGCGCAGGTGAGCCCGGCCGTGAGTCGTCCCGACTGTGCGAGTAGTCCCGTCGTGGCCTTGATGTGCGCGGCGATCCAGAGCGCTTGGATGCCAGGGTCCTCGTGTTCCTTCATACCTGCCGGGCGGGTCATGCGAACCCAGGAGGCGTCGCCTTTCTTGACGGGCTTACCCGTCTCCACCACGGCGTTCTGCGGGTGGAAGGTGGCACTCCAGTCTTGCGCGGCGACAGGGGAGTAGAACCTTCCGAAGCCTTTGGTCTCATGGTCGAGCAAGACCCCGTTGACCAGGGCCAGCACCGCGGGGGCGCAACGTCGGGTCTCGTCGAGGTTCAGGTTCTCGCCGTGATCTTTATTGGCGCCGATCCGGGCATGCAGGTTGCTTAGTAGCTTACGATTACCGGAACGCCACTCGTAGAGGCTCTGCTTCAGGTCGCCGACCACGAAGACGGTCCGGTCTTCGGGGGTCTGGATGATCTCGTCGATATTGCGGGCGAGGACTTGGAACTGCGGGGCGCTGGTATCTTGGAACTCGTCGAGGAGCCAGTGCTTGATGCTACAGTCGAGGCGGTACTCGATTTCCTCCTTCTTGAACGGGTCGGCCTTGGTCAGCAGGGTGACGTAGTCACTGAAGCCCAGTAGTCCGGTCCGACGGTTGGTCTCATCGTACGCCTTCTCGTAGGCACTGAGGCAGCGGTGCAGGGCCTTGGTCTGGCGGAGGCGTGCGCTCACCAGCTGGTCGACGGTGCGAAGGAGGAGATTGCGGATAGCATCCGAGGTCGCCCCGTCGACGGCGATGTTCTCGCGATGGTAGATCTGCGACGGGTGGCTGGCCTCGACGACGAAGACATCGCCGAAGTAATCCACCAGTCCGTTGGCGATGCTGTTGGTCGTTCGCTCTGATCCTGCGGCTTCGGCGAGGTCCTGGAAGTCAGCCGGCCATTCGGCCGGGTCTTCGCCGAACTGACGTCGGGTGTAGGCATCCACGATCGCCCATTCCTTGGCGGCGTCGACCTTGGTCGCGTAGCCCGTCCAGCAAGGCTGCTTGTCCGGCCAGATCAGGCCTTCGTTGCCCCAGATGCGGACGTCGTCAGATGATACCAGCAACTCGTGGTAATCCTTGGCCATCTCCGCCATGGATTCCAGTGGGTTGGCTACCTCCATGCCGTCGTTATAGTCCCTGAGGTTGGCTAGCAGCGTCGCCGCTGCCGGGCCATCTAGGCTCTCGATGACGATCTGCAGGGCTTGGAGGCGCAGGTTGACGATCTCTTGGTCGGGGATGGTCGTGGCGCTGCCGGTGTTCAGGCCGACCTCAAGGGGGAAGTTGTTGACCAGCTTGGCGAAGAAGCCGTCGAGCGTCCCCATCGTCAGGCGGTTCGATGACAGCAGGGCCTGTCGGAGCATCTCGCGGAACTTCTTCTGATCGAACTTGGAGGCATCCAGCTTAAGCCGTGCGCAGAGATCCAGCCGGCTTTTCTCGTCCTCGGCGGCTTCGCGCAGCTTGGCGATGACCTTGACGATGAATTCCGCCGCGGCGGCGCGAGTGAACGTCAGCGCGGCGATCTCCTCGTGCTTCACACCGAGGGCCAGCAACTTCACGATGCGGTCCGACAGCTGGAACGTCTTGCCTGTGCCAGCCGAAGCCAGGATGGAGGTGTTACGCATGATGCTCATCGGCTTTGGTTCTCCTCTTCGCGGACGGTACCTAGTTGGGTCACGTCCATGTAGTCCTCAGGCTCACGTCGATCGAACGCCGCGAGCACGGGGTACTTCACCGTGGAGGTCACCGGCGCAAAGTTCTCGGGCTTGTTCTCGAGGATCTTGGCGATGACGTTATCGATGGCCTTGATGGCATGCCCCGAGATCGCTCCGGCGTATTCCGGCCAGATCTCGGCGACGGCTTTGCCCTTGGCCGGTAGGATGATGTATCCGATCTCGAGGTGTTTGCCCTGGATGCGGGCATCTCCCTCGAAGAGGTTGCGGTAATAGACTGGAAGCTGCAGGTCATCCCAACGGTAGCGGGTGACCTTGGTCTCCGTCTTGATCTTGCCGGACTTCAAGGTCGTCTCGGTGGTCACGGCGACCTGGTACTCGAAGTCCGGGGTCTCGCGGTTGCCCTTGCGGTGCTTCTTGATGTGCTTGGCTTCCGGGGTCTGTACCTTGTCGAAGCTCTTGTAGTCGTAGACCCGCCAGGTGTCCGAGGCCGCGTGGTAGTCCAGTCGGTCGTAGCGCCCGCCGATTTCGACCTCCTTGACCTTGATCACTGGAAGCTGACCTTCGACTTGTACCGTGCGCCAGCCATCGGCGACCAACTTGGCTTGCAGGGGGGCGAAGGCGTTCAGGCGTTCCCGGGCGGTCTCTCGTTGGAAGACCAGCCCCGGCTCATGTTCCTGTCCGTAGGCCTGTTCGAAGTGGCGATCGAGGCAATCGGAGAGTTTCTTGGCGATGACCTGGGGGTCCTGGCAGTCGCGCATGGATTCATCCCGCCCGAAACGTTCGAGGGCCGCATGCAGGAGGATGCCGAAGCCTGCGCGGTCGAGTTCGATGTCGCCATGGGTTGTCTCTCGCATGCCGAGAGCGTGTTTGAGCCAGAAGTCGGCAGGGTTCGCCAGGTAGTCCTTGAAGCTGGTCGCTGAAATGCGTTTCCGTAAGGCCGTGGCTTGGCCCGGCCGGGCGACGGGGACGAGCTTCAGGTTCTGCGGAATCTGCCAGTAGGGTTGCTCCTCGGTGGCGACGTCTTCCTCGAAGAGATGGCGGACGCGTGCGGCGAGTTCTTCGTCTGGGCACTGGAAGAGCAGGCGCGAGGGTCTCAGGCCGTCGCCATTCGAATCGAGCCGAGGCACGATGATGTCGAGTCGGCCTTGGCTGCGATCGCCGGAGACGGTCTCGCGGGATCGGCGCAGTTTCTCTAGGGTGTAGGCGGCGTTGGCGAAGTGACGTTCGGGTGTGGCGAGTCCCAGTTGCGTCCGGAGCTTGGCCGGGAGGAAGGCATGCGCATGCGTGGCGCTCGGGATGAGGTCGTCGGTCAGGCCGAAGACGATCAGATGGGGGACAGGTTCCCAGGGGGCTTCCATCCAGCCCGGGAGGTTGACGGGCTTCAGGGCGAGGTTCTGGCGGAAGCGTTTCTCTCCGGCGAGGCTCAGGGCGAGCCGCACCCAAGAAGAGGCTTCGAGGGCGAGCGAGGGCTGATGGTCGGCCCCGAGCGCGGCCAGGGTGTTCTCGACGGCTTCCGAGACCTGGGTGGCGAACTCGATCGCTAGGGATTCCATCGTGCCCGACTTGTCCTGGACTAGCTTGAGTAACTCGGCACCCAGCGTACCAGGGGACAAGGTGGCCAGTCGGTCGAGCTGGGCGACGATTTCAAAGAGCAGCGGCTTCAGGCTCTGGACCTGGTTCCACTGGTAGGTCGCCCGGCGATCAGTCTTATCCGGCTCAGGCATGGCACTGACGTGCGCGAGCAAGGCCGCGAGGTCCTGCGGCGGCTTCATCTGGCTGAGGGCGTCCAGCAGGACGTTCAAGGCCGTGAAGCCGATCGGCTGCCGGAGAAGATTGCCGACGAGGGTGGGGTGGAGCAGGGCGCGGCGCAGGGCGGCGAAGTTACGGCTCTCCATCAGGTCGAGCAGCGCCCGGGTCGAATGGTGGATCGGGTGGTCGGCGTGGAGTTCGCCCAGCGGGTTGACGGCTTCGGCTCCGAGGGCGCGCAGGCGATCCGTTAGCAGGTTCGGATAGCGCTCACGCTCGCAAGGGGCGATGGCGACCACGCCGTGCTCAGGGGCTTTACCTCCCAGCAGTTCGGAGAGCTTGTCTAAGCCGTGCTCGGGGTCGCGGACCAGGTGGACGGATTCTGAGAACTTCGGCCAACTCAGGCAGCGATCGGCCCAGCGCATGGGGTCCGGGCGGCCCCAGGCATCGAAGAGGTCCGCATCAGTCGCATCGGCTCCTACCAAGATATGGATGTTCAGGTGGTCCTTCCGGCGCTCAAGGGCTTCCAGTAGGAGGGGCTGAGGGTCCAGCAGGCCGACCAGCCAGACATCGGTCACGTCTTCCGGCAGCCCATCGCCTGTGGCGAGGTCGGCGCGGACCTCGTTGTGGTCTTCCTTGCCGTCTCTGATGAGCACGTCGAGGTAGACGGCTTCGAGCGCGGCCAGATTGTGCCATCGTCCGGCCGCGACTTCGCCCTGGGATTCGGCCACCGACGCGAAGCCATGGACCTTCGCAGACCCACCGAGTTGGTCGCGGATCTGCATCAGCTGGACCGCGAATTTCAATGCTTCCTCGAAAGTGAAGCCCGACGTCGATTCTGCCGGGAACAGGTCGGGGAAGTGGCCCCGACTGAAATCGGTGGAAGTCAGTACCTCGACCCAAGCGAGCAGGCAGGCTTCCTTCGTCGCCACGTTGAGGTGGCTGTCGCCCCAGTTCAGGAACTTATCCGGCGTCTGGAATTCCGGCAGCAGGAGTCCCGCTGGTGCCAGTTTCGCCAGCTCTTCTCCGATCAAACGGGAGGCGAAGGTCGAGGGGACGATTACCCGGTGGGTACCGAGGTCTACAGGCATGCCGGCCTTTGGCTTAGGTGCGCCTTCGATGAGCCTCTTAGCGGCCTGAGGTGCGAAAGGCTTAGACCATTCGATGAATTGAGGAGCCTGGAGCGGCATGTTGGGTTGGTTTCTGTATGCCCTAACAAGTCGCACGTGCAACCTCCCTCGGGCACGCTTCCCCAGATTTCACAAAAATTGCCAGGTTGCTTTGTTTTTTAGTCTCTGTGGATACGCTCAAGCCAGTTTAACACCTTGGACGCTGAGTTATAGCCGTGCTCGATTAGGATTCTGGAGATATCACGCCCTGCGAAAATGATAACTGGGTGATTGTCTTCGATTATCTCGTTGTATGCCTGTGTACTGACGAAGCTGGTTGTCACGAAGTAGCCAAACTGACGATGCTTTAGTCGTGAGATTAGACGCGAGGTGAGGTGGACACCGTTACTATTCTGAGGGTCGTAGCACTTGGCCTCCATGGAGAACTCGACCTTGATATAGCTAAAATCTGTGCCCAGGCGATAGACTCCGATGCCGTCGCGGCCACCATCCCTGGTCGGCGGTGTGAGTTCTAGGTCAATGATTTTGGGGTCGGATAGTTTGCAGACTTCGATTGCGCAACGTTCAAAGGCGTATTCCCGGTCGGGGTGAGCTTTGTAGTAGGCTACCAAGGTGTTAAGGACTTCCCATCCGGATTTACTTTCAGGGAGCTGGTCCTCTTTGCTGCGTACCTGTTTTGACTTTGGTGCGACGAGTGCCGGTGCGTGGCCAGATTTAACGAAGTCCTTCCAGATTTGAGGACAGTTGGGTCCGAGGGTTTCACCTGTCTGCTTTATCTCATGAATCCAGGCTTTGCTTACGGTGGGGCAGTTGAGGATGGTGAAGCGCGATCGGTAATTGAGGAAACGCCGATTTTGGCCATCGCTCTTCCAGATAGCGACCAGGTCTTCGCTGGGGCCGAGGCCGTTGGCCCCTGGGACAGCTAAACCCTTGAACTGGTATTCGAAACCCTTCTTGCCGAGCTTTTCGAAGACAAGAAATACTGGAATCAATTCCCTTAGGCCAAGGTGCAGATTCATGAAGCTATCGCGAAGGATGACGTTACCTCCGGGTTTCGTGTCATGCATGTCCGTATTGCCGGCTTTCCGGTTGTCTCCGTAGTAGGTAAAAACGCCGCGCTCGGTATCCAGATTGTCTGGCCAATCAGGGTCTTCACCTGACGTCACGAGGGCGCACATGGTTACGCGCTTAGGCGAACCGCCCTTGATTGGCCTAAAACCGCCGGCATTACCCACGCCGATAAGTTTGCTAAGGGGTTCGTCAGCCAGGTTTCCCGCCGTGCCCCCAATGTATTTAGCGTCAATGTGAAGGTCTGCCCCCCTCAAATCCTCGAAGACAACTACGTTTTGTCTGATGTAGTCTGACATCCGCCGATTTCATCCAAAAGGCTCTTCCTAAGCTAGCTTTTATATTAATCGTATAAATATAAAGTCAAAGCCTGGACATTTTAGCCTTCAGTGGGAAACTGAGCTTATGTCTGCCAACTGGACGTTTACCCTAAAGGCCAAGAACGAGAAGACCCGTAACCCGGTTTCCGGCGAGTTCTTCGCTTCCGATGCCATCAAGAATGCCGGTGAGGCTCTAATCCGAGAGGCGATTCAGAACTCCTTGGATGCAAGACCCGATCGTCCGAACGGTCAGGCCCAGGTCCGCATCTACATTTCTGGTCCGTCGAAGGCTTTGGTCCCGGCTGCGCATCAGAAGTGGTTCGGGGCAGCCTGGTCCCACTACCTGGCTCCGAAGAATGGATTGCGCCCTGGGAAGGCGACTCGCGACAAGAAGTGCGGTTTTCTGGTATTTGAAGACTTCGGTACCACCGGGCTGGTCGGCGATTGGGAGCAGACGGATGTCATCGAGGGCGCCAAGAATGCTTTCTTCTATTTCTTCCGGGCTGAAGGCGCGACCGAGAAGTCGGCTGACCAGCTCGGACGCTGGGGCATCGGTAAGCAGGTCTTCCCTCGATCCAGCCACGCGCAGACTCTTTTCGGTTACTCAGTGACCGAAGCCCACCCGAAGGGCTTCCTGATGGGGAGCTGCATCCTCAAGTACCATGAGGTGGAGCGTAAAGTTTACCGTCCCGACGGTTATTTCAGTAAGCCCATCAAGCTCGAGGGTGGCGACTCGATCAGTGGTCCCATTACGGACGCCGAGATGCTCGCCGATTTCCGCAGCGACTTCAATCTAAGCCGTAAGGATGGGCAGCCCGGTCTAAGCGTCGTAGTGCCTTGGCTCGATGAGGGCGAAGACGGATCTTCCGGCTTCGATCAGGATAGTCTCTTGATCGCAATTCTCGACGGCTATTATCTTCCTATCCTGGAGCGTAAGCTCGAGATTGCCCTCGAGGACGAGGATGGCGTCATTCGCATCAAGGCTGATAATTTCCATAAAATCCTTTCCGACCTCACGGGCAGGCTTAAGGCCGATGATCGCCGCCTGAAAATGCTCAATCGCACGCGTGCGCTTGTACGCCTGGCTCAGTCGATGATGGAATCGACGCCTGTCACCTACGTTCTCCCTGATTGCGATGTCGCCAAGGCGGCTTGGGCCGAGGGCATGCTGCCGGATGAGCTGGGAAAGTCTATCCGCACATCGCTTGCCGAGGGTCGCCTTGTCCAGGTAAAGGCGGCTTTGACGGTGCGCAAGAAAGACAGTCCGGATGCCCGCGACGAGTTCAGCTGTTTCATGCTAAAGGACGAGGCCTTCAATGATCGCCCGTGCCATATCCGCGAAGACCTTATCATTTCAAACGTGACCAGCGGTCGCGCGAATGGCTTCGCAACTATCGTGAGGGTCGACAAGGGGGGGCTAGCTAATCTCCTGGGGGATTCTGAAAATCCGGCTCATACCGAGTGGCAGCCATCCTCGCAGAACTTCAAGGACAAGTATGTTTACGGTGGGATGGTGATCAAGTTTGTCGCCGACTTTGCGACGGAGCTGCTTCGCCGTGTTCACTCCAGTTCCAACCAGATCGACAAGGATATCCTGCGCTCCTACTTCAACGATCCTGGCCCTGAGACCCCCGATGTGGAAAAGCCGCCACGAAAGGAACCGAAGGAGCCTGATGATCAGCCCGGTCCTATTCCGCCTATTCCGCCAGACCTTCCCGACCTGCCGCCTAAGGCGGAGGTGCGCATCATTCCGTTAACGGATGGATTTACAGTGTCTGCCACGGGATGGCCGGTGGATTCCGGTGCCAATGTAGAGATTCTTGCTGCTTACGAGACGGCCAAGGGGGATCCCTTTAGCCGCTATCAGGAGTATGACTTCGATTTCAAGGGCAAGGCTTTGAAGCGCGAAATCGAAGGTGCCAACATCGTTTCAGCCGAGGGCAACCACATCGTCATTTCGATCACCGCACCTATCTTCCAGATCACGGTCAAAGGTTTCGACGTCAACCGTGACCTCGTCGTTCGTTCTAAGATCATCGAAGCCAAGGAAGCGCTCTAATCGCCATGACTATTCGCCGTATCAATTTCCTTAAACGAAAGAAAATCGTTGGGAGTAAAATCAACATCCAGCTTTCCGTCGTCGGCGCAACCAAGCGCTTTTCGATTTCAGCTGACCTCGCCGAATATGCCTTCCCGGCAGGTTCTGCGATCTTCGTCGACGTAACCCAGTCCTCTATGGAAGCCATCCGTTTTAATTTCGGGACGGTTGGTTCTCCGGCATTCCGCGAGGAGGATATCTCGCGACTGACCGGCGAGAGCGTGGTGTTCAACCTCTACGTCATCGACTCTGCTACGGCCCAGAAACTAGGCGTGGCGGAAGCCATTCGTATCAAGAGCCAGGATGGAAAGCTGGGCGGCTCAAATTCCTTACTTCCTGTGGATGGCACCAAGGAGCTGGGCGGTATTCTCTGGCGCGTTGATTTCGATGTCTCCGGTGCCGAAGGTGCCAGCGATGCCCCTGTGCTTCGGATCGACAAGCACGCTTCACTTAACTCGGCTTCTGAGTTCCTTAATAGCCCGGTCCATTCTGCTCTCATCCTGCCAGCGGCGATGAGGCTTATTCTGGCTAAGATCCTGCTCGAAGGTGACGCCTTTGAGTACGATCCGACCTCCGCATCGTGGCGGCATGCATGGGTACGCTTTGCCATCACCCAGACAGGTGACGCACTGCCCGAAAAGGAGCAGGAGGCTGACATCCCTGACTGGATCGACCAGGCTTGCGCTGCTTTTTCGCGTCGTAGCCAGCTCCACGACGGCTTCCTTAAGCATATCGAAAAATGAACATCCGACGATTCAATCAGCAGGGCGTGGAAGCGTTCCGCGAGTATCTGCGTCAGGCAAAGCTGGACGCAAAAGCCAAACTGCCGGTCCAGCCTGTCCCGGTCGAACTTCTCACCAGTGATACGACATCAGAACCCACGATTTATGTCATGCCCACGTTGCCTGAAGTTTTTGCGACGAAGATGGACCTCGCAAGCTTCGTCGATCGTGTCTTTCCGCGTAACAAGTACGACGAGATCAGAATCGATGTTGGGATGTGGACATGGCTTGCCGCCTGCATGTTCGATCAAATCACCAACGGTCGTAAGAAACTGAAGGAAGAGCGCGCCTATGTGGCTGGACTCAGCTTCCAAGAGTTTTACCGTCACCTGGTACTCGGACCATACTTCATTTTCTTCAACGCCAAGGAAGACCTGTCGCGTATTCAGGTCCTTCTTTATGACGACCCGACCACGATGAATGAAGTCATGGTGCAGTTTGGATCCTATCAGACGCTCATGCAGAACAAAGGCCTCCAGGCAGTGGTCCAGCGTCTATATTACGACCCTGAAAAGGGACGTATCAAGCGCGGCGCAGGCGGTAAGGAGGCCGGGACGCCTCGTCGACTCATGGATTTCTTCCGCCAGATTGAACTCAACTACGACCTCCAGAGCGTTAGCGAATCCAAGTTCTGGGATATGATTCCTGCCGAGTTCTCGAAGTTCAAGAACACTTAGTATCACATGTCGTTATCGGCTGACTATCGTCTCTCGTCAAGCGGCGCTCGTTTGCTGGAGTTCTTTCGGGACGGCAAGACGTGGTACGCAGACGCTGGTTTCCCGAAGGAGGATTTCATGATTGGTGCCCAGGTAGCCTATTTCCTCTGCGTTAACATGGACCGGGTCAGGGAGTTTGCGGACTCAGATGGCCTTAAGCCTAGCCCTAGTTTCAAGGACGAGATCAAGGTGGGAAAGGGATTCGTCCGCGAGGTCGTCTGGACCCGCTACGAAGACTTTGAAATCGGAGATAAGACCATTCGCCGACCCTGCCTCAGGCTGGATTGGGTCGCAGGTAAAGGCAGGGAGGGGTCCTTTGACTTCGGCGTTGAGAAGGCCAAGGCTATCATCGCCTTGAATCGTAAGGTCGCTGAATTCGCAGCGACCTACGGGTAGGCCGGGTATGCGTAGGAATCTTTTAATAAATCCTTAAAGGATGGCGCTTGATGATTTTTAAGCCTTAGCGACCATGACGAAGTGAGCCTGATCAGCTTCAATCAATCCGGGGAGTTTTCCGCCGGGAGGAGCCTTCGGGCTTTACTGGGGTCTGGTAAAGGTTGTGCTGACCTTCTTACGCGTAGGCTAACCCTCCAGGGGCATGAGTCCTTGGTGGGTCCATTGGCTGAGCCAACCGGGCTTAGGGTGCTCTACTCCCAGTCCTCATTCATCGCTGGTCATATCGATTCGTCTAACGAGTTGGTCGAGCGTGGGCTGGCGTCTCCGGCAGAGTCGGTGCGAATCCCGGCTTTGGCTCGGTCGATGCATAAGACGATCTCTGACAAGGCGGAGGTGCGTTCGGTGGTCGGTAAGACCATAGCTCCTAATGCTTACCTCGCAGGAGGGAAGGCCATCGTCGGCCCGTCCGATCTCGCAAGGCTGGACTTGGATGCCAACGACCAGGCAAGAATCTTGGCTAACATCCAGCTTGATCCGGCGCAGGCTGCCGAGGTGCAGCAACTCTTTGAGAAGCACTGGGACGAAGGTGTGGACGTGAAGCCCGAGCTGCTTCGCCGTCTGGCCGAGCTCAGCGATCCCCAGTCCCCGGAGTTCCTCTACTTCAAGACACTCTACCACATCCTGGAGAAGCAGCTGAACAGCCCGGACCTGGAAGCCGAGCTTCAGTCCATGGACTTCTTCCTGACCGAAATCTGGAGAAGTCTTTACGGGTTTCAGCAAGATGGTGTCAAAGGGCTTCTCAACCGGATGCGCATCTTCAAAGGGTGCATCCTGGCGGACAGCGTCGGCCTAGGTAAGACCTTCCAGGCTCTGGCGGTCATCAAGTACTATGAGCTCCGCAACCAGCGCGTTCTGGTGCTCTGCCCGAAGAAGCTAGGCGAGAACTGGCTGCAGTATAAGCGTAACGAGATCGAAAACCCGTTCTTGAACGACTTGTTCGCGTATGATGTGCTTTATCATACCGATCTGAATCGCGAAAACGGAGATCAGAATGGCATCGACCTGTCTCGAATCAGCTGGGGTAACTACGGCCTGGTGGTCATCGACGAATCTCACAACTTCCGCAATAATACCTATACGCCGCAGGCCGAGGTAGTGAGGGAATACGAACGACGAAGGACCCACGGGATGCTAGCCGTCCGGGACGAAGAGGGCTCTCTAGTCCTGGCCAAGAAACGTATTACCCGTTGGGAACGATTAATCGACGAAGTGATCGGATCCGGCTGCCGTTCCAACGTCCTCCTTCTCTCGGCTACTCCGGTCAACAATGACCTGACCGATCTCCGTAACCAGATTTCACTCATCGCAGGGTCGGATGTCTCCACTCCCAGGCGAGGGGATGCCAATATCAAGGCTGACGCCACTTTCATGGGGCTGCTCGGCGTGAAAAGCGTCAACGGCTGCTTCCAGAACGCTCAACGAAGCTTCAATCACTGGTATGAGCAAGGCCGTCGCCAGGAGGAGCGTACCGACCTTCTGACGACCCTCGGGCCTGGGTTCGCTTCGCTGTTGGACTCCCTGACTATCGCCCGTTCCCGTAAGCATATCAAGGCTCACTATGCCGATGAGATGGAGCGTATCGGCTCCTTCCCCGTCCGTCTGCCACCGCTCAATTTCAACCCTCCGATTTCCAACGAACACCCTGAATTCACATTCCAGCGTGTCGCAGAGGAGATCGAAAAGCTTAAGTTCGCCGTCTATAAGCCGGTTTCTTACCTAAGGGATAACCTGCCTCCTGATGTGTTACGTAAGTACCAGGTGACGGCAGCTCAGGTCGCACAGTTCAATCAGGGCGACCGCGAGTCAGCCTTGGCTTGCATGATGAAGATCAATTTCATCAAGCGCCTCGAAAGCTCCACCCATGCTTTCCATGAGACCGTGAAGCGTACTATCGAGCGCATCACCGAATCTCTGACGGTCATCCGTAACCACCAGGGGCAAGGTGGCGTTATCACGTCCGAGGCCGATGACGAAGGTGATGAAGATGCTGACTCCGGGGAGACGGTGCGGCTAGAGCATATCGATCTCGAGCAGTGGAAGGCTGACCTTGAGGACGACCGTTCTCTGCTGAATAGCTTGTTCTGGGATATCCGTGACATCATGGCTAAGGAAGACACCAAACTGGAGACCCTGATCGAGTATGTACTTGGGCACTATCCTCATGACGAGGAGGCGGCCGATCACCCCAAGAAGTTCCTCATTTTCACCGCTTCTACGGATACCGCCGAGTACCTCTACGGAGAACTGAGGACCAGGCTGGCGGCATATGGTGTCTCCATCGGTTGTCTTACCGGTACTTCCCAGCGCTCTAACCGTCGGGGGACGTCGCCCGAGTCGTTTCAGCATCTGCTGATGGATTTCAGCCCCCGATCGAAGGGGAGGGCTGCCGATTGCGACCGGCCTGAAATCGACATCCTGATCGCGACCGACTGTATTTCGGAAGGCCAGAACCTTCAGGATTGCGATACTGTCATCAATTATGACATCCACTGGAATCCGGTCCGGGTCATCCAGCGTTTCGGCCGTATCGATCGTATCGGCAGCAAATGGTCTACGATCCAGATGGTCAATTTCTGGCCCACCGATGACTTTGAATCCATCGTTGAGCTGAAGACTCGCGTCGAACGGCGTATCGCCATGATTTCCGCCATCGGGGACAATGACGCCAATCTCCTTAATCCCGAGGAGGACCTGATCGAGGACGAGGTCAACTTCCGCGTGAATCAGCTTAACCGGATCAAGGAGGAGGTCATCGATCTAGAGGAGTTGGGAGATGGGTTCTCCTTGTCCGATTTCTCTCTTGTCGAGATGCGCAAGGAGCTGGAGGACTACCTTCAGGCGAACCGTGACAGGGTCGTGGCAGCGCCTTTTGGCCTGGGTGCTGCGGTGGCTGCTGATTCGGATGGAGCATCTGCTTTCTTCTGTCTCCGTGCCGCAGAGGACATGGAGGTGAAGCCGGGGACCAGGGTGGGGCAGTTCGCCCCTTACTTCATCGTCTACATCAAGCCTGACGGCTCCGTGCAGTCTGCTCCCTCCGCCGGCCTTCCTAACCTTTCGAAGCTCCGAGGACTATGTCTCGGGAAGGATGTTCCGGATTCGGATTTGCAGGGTGAGTTCGACAGGCTTACGGCTGCGGGCACTGACTTCAGCGCCTACTCGAAGATGGCGAATGCTGCCGTGGAGAGCGTCACGGAGGCTCTCAAGGCCTCGGACCAGTCGGCTGTCGCTGCCAAGGGCTTTGAGCTGATCACTTGGTTCGCGCGGATTCCGAAGCGGTAGGTTGGAAATCCCTTGGTAGCCCCTTTGCAAAGGAACAGCCCCGGGATCGCTCCCGGGGCTGCTTTGTATGAACCCAACACACAACACACGCTGAACACAAAAGGGGCAGGGCGGTCGGCCTTGGCGCTGACTGAGGGTATTATGCCCGGACTACTTCCATCCGCAAGGGGTGCCCGTTCAGAAAGGGCATTCGTCGTACTCGTCGACGTAGCCGATCAGGAACCGGTTCCTAGGCAGGGCGGCGAAGTGCAGCCTTAGGGTGGTATCGAACTTGAGGCTCCGGATGTGCAGCCGGTGGGGCAGGGGTAGCTTCTTCCCCTGGTGCAGGACGATGCGCGGCTGCTTGTGGTGTCGCTTGGCCTGCAGGTAGCGGTTCCGGTCCTTGTTCTCTCCCCGGTAGCCGTGGACCTTGGCGAAGCCGTTCATGAGCTTGAGGAAGACGAGTTCCTCGAGGACTTCGTCGTACTCGTCGAAACCACAATCTAGCGCGCTTTCGATGGCGGAGTCAGCGAAGACGATGCTATGCCTCAGCTTGCTCATCCGGAGCGAGTCCAGGAAGTGCCCCAGATTGGGGAACATCTCGTTCTCGGCGTCGTCCTTGGGTCCTACAAGCGTCAGCTTCGAGCCGAAGTGCCCGTAGATCTTGGCGACCAGGGCGGCGTCACCGAGACGAAACTCGAGGTTCACGGTCTTGCCTTCCGGCAGGGCGTGGTAGCGGATTACGATGTCGCCGTACTGGTCGAGGCCGCCGATGCGCAGGTCGTCGGCCTGCTTGCCCATCAGGAACGAGTTGTTGAAGGCCGGCTCCGTGCTCACGAGCGCTTCCAACATGTCGCGGAAGCGTTCCGCCGACAGCGAGGTCTCACACTGGCGGATTTCCAGCTGGCCCGGCGACCCGGTCTTTTTCTTCTGTGCCATGGTTCAGGCCGCGAGGGGGATTTCTTCCGCCCAGCCGATGATGAGTTTTTCGGAATGGGGGTCCTGGGCGAAGTGCAGGCAGAGAACCGTTTTGTTATTACGGTCTTCGACGTGGCAACGGTGGACCAACTTGATGTGCTTACCCTGGTGGGTTGTGGTGCGGGAGTTCGGGTAGACTTTGAAGGCGCGGTTAGCGCAGACTTTGCCCAAGAGCATGCCCAGTCCGGGCAGGCCCTGCGTGGCCTTGATGTCCATGAGTAGGCCGAGCTGGTCCATCAGCGCCTCGTTGTCGGACCAATTGCGGCAGGCCATGCCGCTTTCGATGGCCGTCGGGGTGACCTCGATGAAGTCGACGAACGGTTCTTCGCGCAGCTCATGCATGAAGAGGTGAGCGACGGTGTTGGCGTGCTTGTTGGGCAAGCGATTAGCACGGCGCACCCACTCCTTCGCTTCCTGTGCCAAGGCGTCACCCAGAGTCTCGGCGATGGATTCCACGGCGGACTTATCCGTGTCGTCATGTTCGAAGGTCACCTGGCTCAGTTTCTTGCTGGGACAGAGCTTGACGGTGACCTCGGCGTGCAGGCCGAGGTTGCTGACGACGCTGAGCTTATTGGGCCCGGTCTCGGCGATGTAGGAGTAGGCGAACTCGGCCTTGGCGGCGAGGGCTTCGGCCACGCCGGTGCGCAACTGCAGCATGGTGAGCATGGTGGTGTATTCGCGGCTGCGACGAGCCGGGATGCGGGCGGTGGTGTTTTCGATGTTGTACATAAAGGGGGTGGGTTAGGGTGAGTTAGGGTTGAGGGGTGGTTTTCTGAGCAAAAGGGGGCCCAAGACCTCGTGAGAGGCCGCGTTTTCCCCTCGTCGCCGGTGACGACGAGGGGAGGGCTGGACGCGTTGTTTAGAAGTCGATTCCGTTGTTCTGCAGCTCGTCGCAGATGGCCTCGGCCAGGTTGGTGAAACCTCCGTAGCCACCGCCGAAGCCCGAGGCGCCGTCTTCGTTGCCGCGCTCCCAGAACTCGGTCTCCATGAACTCGCCGGCTTCCTCGAGGATCTTACGGTAATCCTCAATCGAGGGGTCGGGATTGTTCTTGGAATACTTCAGGTGGGAGTAGACGCGGGTGAAGACGCGGTTTAGGGCGACGAAGCCGTTGTTCTTCGTGATCAGGTACGACTTGGCCTCGGTGAAGGACTTCGGCATGAGCTTCTCGACGGCGGCCCAGAACTTGACGAGCTCTTTGGCGAACTGATCCGCGGGCATACGCTTCACGGAGTCGCTGTTGATCAGCGTCTTGATCGAGTTAGCGAAGCTCATCTGGGTATTCCAGAACTCCGGACCCTTCTCGTTGGGACCGCTCAGCTTGCCCTTCCAGGGGGAGAACTTGTTCTCGGTGACGAAGCGGGCGATGTTGTGCGCCTTGACTTCATCGGTCATCTCAACCGGGAGGCTGTGGCTGCCGTCGCGGTCGAGCCTGTTGTAGAGGTCTCGGGCGAGGTCGGTCTTCACCTTCTTGATAGTATTATTGATGAGCAGGAACTGGCGAATCTCATCCTTCAGGTCGGCGTTCTCGAAGATGACCACCGGTACCTCGTAGTTGAGGAGGTCGTGCAGTCCGTATTCTTCGATGGCGATGCGGTAGCCGTTGGTGCGGTGCTGGCCGTCGACGACGTAGAGAGGATCGCCGTTGGGGAAGATGGCATCGATGCCGCTCGCGGTCGGGGTGCCGGTGATGTTCTTGCGGTAGGACAGAAGAATCGCCGTCGGGATGATGGGCGTCTTGCCGGCCTCAAGCTCGGTACGCAGGAACGTGGCGAACTTGCGGGCACGCTTCTCGTCGAGGGTGCGCTGGTAGCCGGTTGGGTTGCTCTTCGGGTCGTAGACATCAATCTTGTAGCTCGAGATGAGCTGCTTGACCGTCATCTTGCCTGCGAAGATGGAGCCGGTGGGCCCCTGGTTCACTTTTTGGAGGAGGATATTCATTGCATCACCTAAGTTGTTCTGATTTTTCAAAAACGCAAGAAAATACTGGTGGTTTATACCTAAGTCGTTGATTATTAGTGTGCGATAGCATATCTGATAATTTAAAAACAGCATCAATGTAGCCTGTCTGAAGCCACAGACAGCGCCCATTCTTTACTTTAAGATTGAAACCAATCATTAAATCAGAACCAATCTTCTGGCTTGATCAACCTTTCGGAGCCCTGCTAGTCTGAGAAGATGCCACACACGTCTCCATTGAAGGTTGCTGAACTGTTCGCCGGCGTTGGCGGCTTCCGCGAGGCGATGGTTTCGTTGAACGAACAGTCCGGCGCCGAGATTTTTCGGATGGTCTTTTCTAATCAGTGGGAGCCTTCGGAATCCTCCAAGAAGGGAGAGGACCAGTTCGCCAACCGCGTCTACATCGCGAAGTTCGGACACGAAGGACACTATGCCGATGACATCCATAAGGTGTCCGACATCCAAGGCGCTATCCCGAAGAGCGTGGTGCCGGCCATCGATCTGCTTGTCGGTGGCTTTCCTTGTCAGGACTATTCTGTAGCGAAGCCGAAGAACGTTTCGAAGGGACTCCGCGGACCTAAAGGCGTACTCTGGTGGAGCATCGAGAGATTACTCGAAGAGCGTGAGCCGGACTACGTTCTGCTCGAGAACGTCGATCGTCTGATTAACTCGCCGGCCAATAATCGCGGACGTGACTTCGCTGTCATTCTCAAAGGCTTCCAAGAACTGGGCTACGCCGTCGAGTGGCGCGTCGTCAACGCAGGCGAATACGGCTTCCCGCAGAAGCGCCGACGTATCTTCATCCTGGCTTACAAGCTCAAGACAGCTCAGGGAAAGGCTCTCAAGGCTACGGCTGATGAACCTGCGGCGGTGCTTACTTCTAAGGGTGTTCTCGCCAAGTCCCTGCCGTGCGTCTCCGAGGAGCTGATTCCTGAAGTCTACGATCTTAACAAGTTCGAGACCGACGTCGACGTGAAGGATCGCTACGCCGAAGATAACTCTCCCTTCCTCTCGGCCGGCTTCATGCTGAATGGCGATGTCTACACTTTGCAGGTCGACCCGGTGTTGAAGGGGAAGCCTACCTTCCTTCGTCACTTGCTCGTCAAGCCTGGGCAGGATTTCTATCCCTCGACGGCTGCCAAGTTTAGTATTCCTTCCGGAGACTCCGAATTTTGGGCTTATGCCAAAGGCCGTAAGAACGAACCTCGTCGTAAGCAGGTCGCCCTCATCGGGTTCCTTAAGTCTCAGCTCAAGGGAGAGGGGGCTTTCACGAAGATCGAACTGACCGAGACGGCTAAGAAGCTCCCTGGGCTGCTCTCGATGGATTATGAGATGCCCATCGGTTTCGAAGGGCGCGAGGTGAAGGTGCGTCTGGCGCGTGAGGAACTAAATTTCAAGGTCGCCTCCCTGTTGGGAAATCGGGCGAATCCGCTGCGCCCCAATCTCATCGGCCGCTCGGACGTGAAGTTCGTGTTGGATGACGAAGTGATGTGCCGCGAGCTCGAGGCCCATGTTGCAGGCATCGTCGCCGACCGCGCGATTTCACTCCTGGCGCTCAAAGACAAGGTTGAGCAAGCGAAACTCCGGAAGGGCCTGGCGGCCAAGGTGCGTCAGGCTATCACGGCTCTGCTCGGTAAAAACCCTTCCGTACGCCTGACCATCGGTGAGGCCGAGCTGACACTCGATCGCGACACGGTGTCCGGCGCCAGCTTCGCCTACGGCTACAAAGAGGGCGGTATGGCCTTCCCTGACCCCCTCGACTCCCCGGGCCGCACCATTATTACCTCCGAAGGCGGTGCGTCCGTCTCCCGCTTCAAGCACGTCATCTGCGATGACTGCGCCAAGGCTGGTAAGAAGCTATCCCATGATTGCGGCAAGCACGGCCAGCTACGCCGTCTCTTCCCTCGCGAACTGGAGGCGATGAACGGTTTCTCGGAGGCGCATTCCCAGGCCTGCGAGCAGCTGAAAATCTCGGACGGCCGCCGCGCCTTCTTCATGGGCAATGCCCTGGTGGTCGGGGTCGTCGAACGTATCCTGAAGGCCTTGGTTTCATAAGATCCTTATTACGCTGGCAGGGGGGTGGCCAGTTTCATAAGAAACTTATGTGCCTGCTGACTTCTATTTCGAACCGCCGTATAATCCAGACGACCCTGATTCATGCCGGAGCCATGCTCGACGGCTACAGCAAGCCGGTTCCCTACGTGAAGCCATCCACGACTGCGTACCACTCGAACACCAGCCGAAGATATTCCAGGCCGTAGAATCAATCCTGAAGTCGGGAGGCAAGGGTGCGCTCGGTAACGCTATCGAGGCCGGCCATTTCTATTATAAGCCTAACTCCTCGGCCAAGGCTGACCTAGGATGGGCCGAACTCAAGTGCACTGGGCTCCTGCCGGACGGCGACGGCGGGTATCGCGCCAAGGAACGTCTGGTTATCTGCATGATCAACTACGGCGGTGACCCTGGCTCGAAGTTTCCTTGCGTCGTCGAGGAGACGGCAGAGACCAGCCATGCGTTCAAGAAGCTCCTGAGCATCCTGCTGGTCTTCTATGACTATGCGAAGGTCGAGGACTCGTCCGAACTCATGGACTTGCCTATTCGCCTAGCCGACATCTGGTCGCCGTCCGCGGAGGACGTGGCTCTATTCAAGCGGGATTGGGAAGTCATTCAGGGCTATGTCAAGGAGGGCAGGGCTCATGAACTCAGCGAAGGCCTGACGCCTCTGCTCGGTGCCTGCACCAAGAGTTCAGATTCGGAGAAGACCGTTAAGCAGAGGGTCGGTGCAGTTGAGGCAAAGCCAAGGGCCTTCGCTCTCAAGCAGGCCTTTGTCACGGAAATCTACCGTTCTCTTCATGCAGCTCAGGTCGAAGCGATGGTAAAAGAGTCTGCTATCGCCGCTCAATCCTTCAGGCCTGCCACAGAGCAGGACCTAGAAGCCTCAATTCTTGAGCGATTGAAGGACTTTAAGGGTATTAGTACGGTCGACATCTGCGAACGGATGCGTCTCGAAGGTAAATTTGGCGGAAAGAGCGGTCACTCGCGCCGCATGCGTAGG
>Ga0209107_10000534_pt1 | contig 22017 bp, 14 predicted proteins | sample LakErihyJuly2011_2_FD_187460 | JGI IMG/M metagenome (GOLD analysis project Ga0209107, IMG submission 187460) | Freshwater microbial communities from dead zone in Lake Erie, Canada - CCB hypolimnion July 2011 (SPAdes) (version 2) | ecosystem: Environmental > Aquatic > Freshwater > Lentic >...
TAGAAACACATCCAAGCAGTGTAATAGCGCCATTGAACTCGGCGTGCGCGGATGTGTTTCTACGTGGGCAATTTGCGCGGGTTTGCTGGAAAACAAAAACGGGTCAAGGAAGCGGATTTTTATGAACGATTCGCGCGAATGCCAGATCGGTGAACTTGTAGACGTTCTTGAACCTCTCGCAATTGATGTCAAATACGAGTGGAAAAATGATTTAGAAATCGTGTTTGACGCCGATGAAAAATACGATATGGTCTTTATTGATACATGGCACGTGTATGGGCAAATCAAGCGCGAATTGGAGAAGTTTTCGTCGGTTGCGACCAAATACATTATCATGCATGACACCACGGTGGACGAAGTGGATGGTGAGACGGTGCGCGAATATGGATACAATTATCAGCAGGCATTTGGCCGAGCAACTGAGTTGGCGACGGCTACTGGGATTCCACGTGAAGAAATCTTGAAGGGGATGTGGTATGGCATCCAGGAGTTTTTAGCAAATCACCCAGAGTGGTTTATCAAAGATCGGTTTTTCAACAACAACGGACTGATGGTTTTAGCAAGGAGGCAAATCTAATGTTGATGAGGCTCTCGAATGGGAGCCTTTTTGACAATAATGTTTTCTCATACAAACCCGTCAATCTCTAACAAAATATCGTCGGGAATACAGATATCATTTTTCTGAACAATATCTGTCAAATCCTCTACTTTGACAATCCACGATGTTGGAAGTGTACACATGCCAGAGACGTAGGAGCCCGATGTGTTCGGGTCCGTATATTTTGTAACGCGAAGTGTTACATTAATGATATCCAAGAAGTTTGCCCGAAATTGATAATTGGTGTGGCATGTTTCAACATGAAACAAATAACGATGATTTGGGATAAGTTTTTTGTTACAAAGCATTTTCTATGATTATAGTTGAAAATATTATTGTGTAATTATTTTCAATTTTATATATATATATACCATGTCGCGTTCTATGTATACGATTACAAGTCGCACCAAGAATATTCAGACCAAGTACACGAACCAATTGGCGCGTGAATTGTCGCCGAATATGGTTACCGGGAATATTCCGTTTTTAACCTCCGGTAACTACGGTGGCGGAGGAGGCAGTGGCGGCGGAACCGTATCCAATGTGGATTTGACCGCAGTGACAACCAACATCATCCCTACGACGAACGGCTCACAGAACCTGGGCGACAGCTCACATCGTTTTGGTACCACCTATACCAACTACGTGGATATTGCCGGAAGTGTTATTGGACAAATTATACCAGCCTCTACAAATGGCTCCCAAAATCTTGGTTCTAGCAGTAACCGATTTGGCACCACCTATACCAACAATGTGGATATTTGTGGAAGCATTGTCCCGGCTACTACAAACACTGTCAATATTGGGACAAGTACTCAGGTATTCGGAAACCTACATATTAAAGAAATCACTATTAATGGAAATATTCTTCCTCCTGAGCAAAATTATCCAGCGAGAGCGTTAAAGCTGGGTGTAGGTAACGTAATCCTGGAAACTTCTCGGACAGAAGTTAGCTCGGCAATACAGGTAAATCTAGGTGGTCCAGATCATTATTTTGGCAGCCTCTATGCGAAGGAAATCTTCACCTCAGGCAACACGATTAGTCTTGGTGGTGCTCAGCTTAAGAGTGAGGGAGATTCAATTACGATGCCTGCTGGATCCAAGATTGGCGGCGTGGATCCAGGAACCATTGTTATCAAAGGAAACCGACTAGATATTCAATCACTACCAAACGCCACGGGCGGTGGAACAAATGCCACCGGTGATGGATACGTGATTGACGGCAATCTATGGGTTGCTACCAAAGGCAATTCTACAGTATCGGATGGCTGGGTTAGCGTAGGCTCATTTAGAGGCCCCAAAGGTGACCAAGGCAACCAAGGCATCCAAGGCATCCAAGGCAATGCGGGTCCCCAGGGTTCCCCTGGTATTCAAGGCAATGTGGGTCCTGCCGGCGCTCAAGGTGCCCAAGGCCCTCCCGGTGTCCTGGACACAACCGGTGCCACGTTTTCAGGCACCATAACGATGCCCGACCTAATCGTTACTGGAAATTCCGGTTTTGGAAAATCCACACCAGCTTATCGTGTGGACGTCAGCGGTTCACTCAATGCCTCCTCTATTTATCAGAATGGAACCTTGCTCAGCTCCATATATGCTACTACCACTACCAGCTCATTGAACAATTATTATACCAAGACCGCGATTGACTCTAGTTTGAATGGCGGCTTCTATAACAAGGCCTATATCAACACCAACTTCTACAATAAGGAGACCATTGACGCCACTTTGAGTGATGGGTTTTACACAAAGGGGACCATTGACTCCACTCTGAGCAACAATTATTACAACAAAACCGCGATTGACGCCACATTGAGCGACAATTATTACAACAAAACGGCCATTGACACCAATTTGAGCACCAACTTTTATAACAAGTCGGCGATTGACACCAGCTTGAATAACTACTTTTACAATAAGAGCACCGCGGATGCCAGTTTGAATGCCAACTTCTATAATAAGAGGACCGCGGATGCCAGCATGAATGCGAGCTTTTACAACAAATCCACGATAGATGCCAGTTTGAATACCAACTTCTACAATAAGAGGACTGTGGATGCCAGCGTGAACGCGAGTTTTTACGGAAAAGCGGTCATTGATGCCAGTATAAACGCGAGTTTTTATGGTAAATCGGTGATTGATGCCAGTATAAACGCGAGTTTTTATGGAAAGACCGCGATTGACGCCAATTATTATAACAAGGGCGCCATTGATTCCAGCATCAATTCAGCTCTTGGCTCTTACTATACCAAGACCGAGTCGGATACAAATGCCGGAACTGTATTGGGGTCTTACTATACCAAGGGCGTTGCTGATTCCAGCATCAATTCGGTTTTGACCGGGTATTCAAAAACAACGGCGCTCAACTCTTATTATACCAAGACGGTCGCCGATTCCAGTGTGAATGCGGTTTTACAAAGCTATTCTACCATCACTTATGTGGATAATGCAATCACCTCCATTTACAATGTGTCTCCGGCGACACTGCAAACATTGGCGGATATTTCCGCAGCGATGCAGGACGCAAGTTTTGGCGTCGTCGTTTACGGGAGACTTGAATCATCCGATGCCAGCATCAACAGCATTCGTGCGGACATTCAAACCTTGTCCACAACCCAAGACCCCAGTATCAATGAACTGGCTTTGTACAATTTGACGCAAGACGCCGCGATCAGTGCTCTTCCCACAAAATCCGCAGTGGATGCCAGTTTGTCCCTCTATTACACGAAGACCGCAACCGATTCCAGTATCAATACACTTGTATCCAAATATTACACTAAGACCACCGTGGATTCCAGTATTAATTCGCTGATTAGTTCTTATTATACAAAGTCGACTACTGATTCCAGCATCAATGCGATCCTCGGGTCATACGCGCGGTCTTCTTCGCTGAACTCCTACTATACCAAGGAAATCGTGGATTCCAGTATCAATGATGTATTGGGCTCCTATGCCCCAACGGCTTTGTTGGATTCCTATTATACGAAGGAAATCGCGGATTCTAACATCAACACGGCTCTCGAGTCATATGCTCAAACGGCGTTATTGGATTCCTATTATACCAAGACCGTGGCGGATTCCAGTATCAACTCGGTCCTCGGTTCCTATGCGCGCAACTCAGCATTGTCTTCCTATTATACGAAGACCGCCACGGATTCTAGTATCAACTCGGTCCTCAATAACTTTGCTAGAACCGCAACCTTGACCACCAATTATTATACCAAGACCGCCACAGATACTGCGATAAACACAGCCCTGGGAAGTTATGCCACCGTTGGATATGTAGATACACAAATAACCAACTTCACAAATGTTTCCCCTACAACGCTGAATACCTTGAACCAGATTGCGGCGGCTGTCCAAAACGACGCCAGTTTTGTCACCGTTGTTTCTGTAAGACTTAATTCAGCTGATGCTAGTATCAACGAAATTCGTGCCCAAATCGCAGGTGTTAGTGCGGCTCAGGACCCGAGTATTAACCAGCTGATTACGTATAACAGTGGCCAAGACGCGACAATTAGTACAATGTTGGTAAAGGCGGACTTTGACAGCAGTATGAATGCGAATTATTACAGTCGGGCGGCTGTAGATAGCAGTTTGAACGCGAATTATTATAGTCGGGTCACCGTGGACGCTTCGCTCAGTCGGTATTTATTGAAAACCGGCTTTGATAGTAGCTTGAACGCCAATTATTATAGTCGGACCACGGTAGATACTTCGCTCAATCGGTATTTGTTGAAAACCGCGTTTGATAGCAGTTTGAATGCCAATTATTATAGCAAGGCGATGGTGGACGGCAGCTTGAATAGCAATTTTTACAATAAGACGACGTTGGATTCAGTTCTTGGTTCGTATGCGTTGTCATCCGCGCTGAACAATTATTATATAAAGAGCGCAGTAGATTCAAGCATCAATGATGTTCTTGGTTCTTACGCATCTATTAATTATGTAGATGGAAGATTTACTACGTTGACAGGTGTTGCTCCATCACAACTAGATACATTGGCTGAAATTGCGACGGCTTTACAGGGGGATGCGGGATTTGGTGTAAATGTATACAATCGGCTTAGTGCTGCGGATTCCAGTATTAATACCATTCGGACCCGATTATCGGCGACGGATTCCAGCGTGAATACCATCCGTACCAACTTATCAGCAACCGATTCCAGTGTGAATACGATCCGAACCAACTTGTCTGGCTATGTTACATCCAATGATTCCAGCGTGAATACGATCCGAACCAACTTGTCTGGCTATGTTACATCAAATGATTCCAGTGTGAATACGATCCGAACCAACTTGTCTGGCTATGTTACATCAAATGATTCCAGTGTTAATACTATCCGAACCAACCTTTCAGCAACTGATTCCAGCGTGAATACTATCCGAACCAACTTGTCTGGCTATGTTACATCAACTGATTCCAGTGTGAATACGATCCGAACCAACCTTTCAGCAACTGATTCCAGTGTGAATACGATCCGAACTGGATTGTCTGATTATGTTACATCCATTGATGCCAGTCTCAGTGCCATTCGTACAAGCATTCAACAAGTAAGTAGTACAGGTTCTATTCAGGATCCAAGTATTAACGATTTGATTACTTATAATGGAACACAAGATTCAACCATTACAGCAATTAGTAATTCATTGAGTAATTATTTATTAAAATCTGGTTTTGACAGCAGTATGAATGCTAATTATTATACCAAGTCGGTCATTGACGGCAGCATCAATTCGGTTCTAGGCTCTTATGCGCAGTCTTCCTCTTTGAGCAACTATTATTTGAAAGCGGACACTGATTCTAGTATCAATTCAGTCTTGGGCTCTTATGCGCAGTCATCCTCTTTGACCAACTATTATTTGAAAACGGACACTGATTCTAGTATCAATTCAGTCTTGGGCTCTTATGCGCAGTCTTCCTCTTTGAGCAACTATTATTTGAAAGCGGATACAGATTCAAGCATCAATAATGTATTATTAAACTATTCACAAGGAATCAATTATCAAGTAACAAATGCTGGGGCTGGGGCTTATGTAATAAATAATGTTAATAATCTAGACATTACATTGATACGAGGACTCACCTATGTATTTTCAGTCAATGCTTCTGGACATCCATTTTGGATTCAAACATCCGATGGCGGATATAACAGCTCAAATGTTTACAACACTGGAATAACAAATAATGGAACTCAAAGTGGAAATATTACTTGGGTCGTAGATAATACTACTCCAAATACATTATATTATGTATGCCAATACCATTCATCCATGCAAGGTCAGATAAATATTGTTGATCTCTCGTTTGCTCCATTTACCTATGTGAATAATAGTCTAAACTCTTATTACACAAAGACTGTGATTGATTCTAGTCTCAATGACAACTTCTACAATAAGACGACAACTGATTCTACATTCTTGTCAAAATCCGCATTTGATTCTAGTATGAATAGTAATTATTCTACTAAGGCGGCTACCGATTTAAGTATTAACAATGTTCTAGGCTCTTATGCTCTTTCATCCTCTTTGAACAACTATTATTTGAAAGCGGATACAGATTTGAGCATTAATTCGCTCCTTGGCTCTTATTCCACAACGGATTATGTGGATGACAGATTCACTACATTGGTCGGTACTATATCAACGGAAACTTTGGATACATTGGCCGAAATCGCAAACGCTTTACAGGGGGATGCCAGTTTTGGATTAACCGTTTATGGTAGAATTAATTCGTGTGATTCAAGTATCAATACAATCCGTACTAGTTTGTCTGGTTATGCTACGAAAACCGCGGTTGATGCGTCTCTTGCCCTTTATTCTACCAAGTCTTTCATTGATGCTTCTCTTGCCCTTTATTCTACCAAGTCTTTCATTGATGCGTCTCTTGCCCTTTATTCTACCAAGTCTTTGGTTGATGCGTCTCTTGCTCTTTATTCTACCAAGTCTGTCATTGATGCTTCTCTTGCCCTTTATTCTACCAAGTCTGTCATTGATAATTCGCTCAGCCTCTATGTATTAACAAGCGCTTTGACAAACACCGACTCATTACAAAGCGGTACGACCAGTGATGTATCATTCAACGGCAATGTCCAACTTGGCGGCGGTTCAAAGTTTATTGGAATCAACAAGACACCAAATGCGTTATATTCCTTAGATGTGAGTGGGTCGGTCTATATGTCCAACAATCTAGATATGTCGGGCTCCATCAATGCCTATGGTATATTCAACAACGGCGAAGTATTTGATTCCGCAATGGACGGTCTTTCCACAGATACGTATACCAGTTTGACCGCACAAGAAACATTGTTGTATCCGTCAACTAGTTCTTTGAGTCAAATCGCAGCATCATCGGATGGAAAATATATTATTGCAAGTTCTAACTCACCACCTTTGGTTTTACTATCAAGTAATTATGGCGCAACTTTTACTGATATATCAAACTCTGTTCTTGGTACCCTGAAGTATCCACCGGCAATGTCGACAACCGGTCAATATATATATTTGCCAGCAGACGGCAATTGCTATAGTACAAGCAACTATGGTGTTACCTGGGTTAGAGATACGAATTTTACAAGCGTGGGTTTTGCCGTTTCCGGTTCTGGCAAATATGTATTAAGATATCCAAGTACTGGAAATATTGTAGGCATTTCATCCAACTTTGGATCCACTTACGGGAATGTAGATGTGGGTTCGGGTCTTACTAATTTAAGAACTTGTGCTATATCAGAAACTGGTCAGATAATGGCAATTGGTCCTAATTCTGGCGCCGTTGTAAAAATATCACAAAACTTTGGAAAAACATGGAAAACGGTAACTACTGGGACTGGGGGGGGTGCATCTGTCATTTCATTGTCCGCGTCTGGAAAATATATTTTGGCTGGAAGTTTTTTATCGAATAATTTTGGCGTTAGTTTTGAACCGTTACCATCACCCGCCAATCAAGCGAGTGTATATGGTTCAACTATGTCTGCGAATGGTCAATATATGGCTATTTCAAATACAAATACTGGATTTTATTCACACGATTATGGAAGAACATGGGTATCACGACCTTCGACAGGCAATAATTCTTCTTCAGTCATTAGTAGTAGTATGTCAATGATATCAAATGCCAGTTTTATTTATCAAGCAACGACAACTGGTGTTTTAAGGCTAAGTGCTTCATCATCCATTATATTAAACTCCGCTTATATTGCCAACAATCTGGATATGTCGGGCTCCATCAATGCCTATGGCATATTCAATAATGGCGATGTATTTGATTCTGGAATGGATGGTCTTTCCACGGATAGGTATACCAATTTTTTCACGTCCGAAAGCACGTCTCACACCTTCGTAGGCGGAACCGCAAGCGTACCACTTTTGGCTATGTCAAATGATGGAAAATATGTTCTTTGTACTGCTTATGGAGGAGTATCACCAATATTTTTATCCACCAACTATGGAGTAAGCTTTACCGATATATCCAATTCCTTTTTAACTGGTACTAAAGCTAATAGATTTCAATGTACTATATCTCCAAATGGAAAATATATGTTTTCAACTGGCAATTCAGCTTCAGCTTATTATTCCACAGATTATGGTGCTACTTGGGCGGAAGTTACAAACGCAGCAGGCAGAATGTACGCTTTGTCCTATTCTGGAAAATACGTGGTGAAATGTACTTCTGAAACTACAAATAATATATACATTTCTTCAAACTATGGTTCTACTTACACCCCTGTTTTTACTGGTTCTTCACGACCGTATCCTTATTTCGCAGCTATGTCCGGTACTGGACAGGTTATTGCGACGTGTGAACACACCGCTTCCGGTGTAAAAATATCCAAAAACTTTGGAAAGACTTGGACTACATTATCCACGGTTGGCAATACATTCTTTGTAGCTATGTCTGCTTCGGGTAGATACATTATGGCAGGTGGCAATTTATCCACTGACTTTGGAGATACATTTACTCAGCCAGCAGGGCTTCCAACATCTTATATTACTGGCTTGTCTGTATCCGCAACTGGGCAATATATGATTATTACTAATGCTAGTACTAGTTTTTATTCGGTTGATTATGGAAAAACCTGGTCAAACCGTGGTACAAATGGTACTAATGGTACAAACGGCACTTCTGTAGCAATGACCGCGAATGCGAGTTTTGTGATGCAAGCAACAAGCACCGGTATTTATAAATACACGAGTTTGAGTGAAGTTAATGCGTCATCCGCTTATATTGCCAACAATGTTAGTATCAATAAAACACTAAATGCGTTATATTCCTTAGATGTGAGTGGGTCAGTCTATGTTTCCAACAATCTGGATATGTCTGGCTCCATCAATGCCTATGGCATATTCAATAACGGCGATGTATTTGATTCTGGAATGGACGGTCTTTCCACCAATATGTATACCAATTTTTTCACGTCCGAAAGCAGGTCTCGGACCTACGCCGGCACAGGTGCACCAAATGTTTCTATGTCAAATGATGGAAAATATATTCTTTCTTTTTATTATACAGGAGAAGCATATTTATCCACAAACTATGGAGTAAGCTTTACCGATATATCCAATTCAACTGGTAATCAGGGTAATAGGTTTCCAGTATCTGTGTCTGCAACTGGAAAATATATGTTTTCACCTGGCAATTCAACCCCAAGTTATTATTCCACAGATTATGGGGCTACTTGGGCTATAGACCTAAGCGCAGGCCGAATGGCTGCCATGTCCTATTCTGGAAAATACATAGTAAAATGTCCTCCTGATAATGTATATACTATAAAACTTTCTTCAAACTATGGTGCTACTTACACCACTGTGACTGTTGGTTCTTCATTACCACTTGTTAAGAATGCTGCTATGTCTTATACGGGACAGGTTATTGCCCTAGTGTCAACCCAGTCTTCCGGTGTTAGAATATCCAAAAACTTTGGAAAGACTTGGACTCTACTATCCACGAATGGGACTCCATTCAGTGTAGCAATGTCTGCTTCTGGTAGATACATTCTGGCGGGTGGTAATTTATCCACGGACTTTGGAGATACATTTACTTATCAAGATGGGCTTCCAACAACTTCTATTACTGGTACGTCTGTATCCGCAAATGGGCAATATATGATTGTTACAAATGCTGGTACTGGATATTATTCAGTTGATTATGGAAAAACCTGGACATCACGTGGTACAAGTGGTAGTAATACTACTAACGGCACTTGTGTAGCAATGACCGCGAATGCGAGTTTTGTGATTCAGGCGACAACCACTGGTATTTATAAATACACGAGTTTTAGTGCAATTAATGCGTCTTCTCTTGACATAAGCGGCTCCACCAATATGAGCGGAAACTTGGCATTGACCAAAGCGCCCAGTTCCACAATGGGATCCTTTGACTTGTCTGCCGTCAATATGTCCGTGTTCAACGTTTCAGAGAAGTTTACGAATGTTACGCTGAGCGCCACACCCACACTGGATTATAGCACCGGTGGAATATTTTATATGCCGGGCGTGAATGCTGCGCTTACTACAATCAGTATCACAAATGTTCCAACCACTCTGAATCGCAGTATTTCAGTAACCCTGATACTTGCTCAGACCGGTGGCTCAGGAACCTTTTGTTTTACAACTGGAACTTTGAATATCAACGGGACCTCCGTCACCTATTTGAAACCGGACGCCACTGCTCTTGCTGCGCCATCCGCAGCGCGATCCATCATCATCAATCAATTTATTATTATATGGGCAAGTGCTACGCCAACGGTCATTGCGTATTTGTCCAGCATGGGGGTTTAAACCCTTGGAGAATTGTTTTCATTATGTGTATAAATATATATAATGAGGTCTCTGAATTCTCTCAAAAGTCGGTCAATCAATAATGATAATCTTTCAAAAACTCGTGTCGCGTTTGCATTAAATCAAACCGCCACAACGGGTGCCAGTTTAGGCGGCGGCGGAGGCGGCACATCCAATGTGGATTTGACTGCCGTAACAACCAATATTTTACCTACAACGAGCGGTTCGTTTAATATTGGTTCTTCTGGCAATCGGTTCGGGACCACATTTACAAATAATATAAATCTGAACGGAAACATAATGCCGGTTGGAAATCTGGTTTCTCATATTGGCGATCCGACTCATTGGTTTGGAAACATCTATGCCAGTCATATCAGTTGCGGTGCCAATTCAATTGCGATTGGCGGGGCAGTACTTTCAGCTAGAACAGATGGTGGTATTTCTATACCATCCGGTACTACAATCGGTGGTATTGCCCCAGGAACGATTGTTATCAAAGGCACTAAGGCACTCACAACCGATCTACCTACACCGAATACCCTTGGTGATGGGTACATTATCGGCAACAATCTGTGGGTTGCTTCCAAAAACAGTTCTACATTGGCGGATGGGTGGGTCAATGTGGGAGCATTTAGAGGCCCGCAAGGTGACCAAGGTATCCAGGGAATCCAAGGGATTCAAGGGATTCAAGGAAATGTTGGAATTCAAGGAAATGCTGGAGCTCAAGGAAATACAGGTGCCACCGGGCCCAGAGGGCCCACTGGTTTTTTGGATGCAACCGGCGCCACGTTTTCGGGGACCATCACGATTCCCGACCTGGTCATTACTGGAAACGCCGGTTTTGGAAAGACGACACCCGCTTATCGAGTGGATGTGAATGGGAGTATGAATGCCACCTCTATTTATCAGAATGGGGCCTTGCTTAGCACAGTATATGCTACCACGAGTGCTTTGAACAACTATTATTTAAAGGCGGATGTTGATAGTAGTATCAATTCGGTCCTTGGGTCTTATGCAAGGTCATCCTCTCTTAACGACTATTATTTAAAGGCGGATGTTGATAGCAGTATCAATTCAGTCCTCGGTTCTTATTCTACAAAGAATTATGTGGATGGCAAATTCACTACATTGTACGGTAATGCTACAGAGGAAAAATTGGATACATTGACCGAAATTGCGAATGCTTTACAAGGCGATGCCAGTTTTGGATTAACCGTTTATAGTAGAATTGATGCGCTGGACGCAAGCATTGGTACCATTCGTACCGATTACGCTACCACGGCGGCTTTGTCTAGTTACGCTACCACGGCATCTTTGTCTAGCTACGCTACCACGGCATCTTTGACTGATTACGCCTCTCTCATACGTGATGTTTCATTCGCAGGAAATATCCGGATAGGTACAACACGTGCGGTTTCGGTTGGAATCAATAAGACGCCATCCACCTTGTATGCCCTGGATGTCAGCGGTCCCACCTTTTTCTCGGGCAATGTGTCTCTTGACAAACGCCCCACCGACATTAGTTATGCCTATTTTGATATGTCCGCCGTGACAATGAACGTCTACAATATGTGCGAGAAGTTTGTTACAATGGCAACGCTAATCGGTGTTACCCCAATTGTCTGTAATTATAATCTTGGTAGTATATTTTATTTTCCATCAACCGGATCGTCGGTGATTACATCCGTAAGCATTACGAACGTTCCAGTGGTAGCTGGGAGAAGCGCGACAGTGACGGTCATTATTGAAAATAGTAGCAATACAGTAGTTTCCTATTTGTTACCGGCTACCTCTACCATTACAGTGAATGGCCAAGCAATCGTGTATAAAACCCAAGACGGCACCGCATTTGCTGCGCCTACTGGTCCTGCGTCGGGTTACTGGCAAGTCGTACATCAATTCATTATGTTGTTTACCGGCGCCACCGTGTCGGCAACAAATCCCCGCATCATTGGTTCAATGGCCACAATTAAATAAAATCTCCATATTATAATAATATGTCTCTCGTCGCTCTAAAACGAAAAACCGCAGCGATGCAAAATCTCAGTACTGGGCAAAAAGGGTTCTCCATTAATGGTACGCGTCGTAGCCAAGGCTATGTCGGCCAGACCTCTCTGTCTCGGTCCTTAATCAATACTCCTCACGGACAAACGGGTGCTTTTGAAGGCCACGGTGGTTGCTGTGGCAAGTTTCCTAGTACAACCAATATTCGCGCTTCTGAAACATTTAGCTTGGAAGACGAAAATGTAGTGAAGAAATCCGTATTGAGTACCGCGGGTATGCTTTCCAATCGCAACCGGTGGCTCAAACGCTCTGCTCCTTATACCTCTACAAAGTTGACCAGTGGATGGACCAATGGCCAAGGCGACTATATCGCTTATTTGAAGAAGAAGGCGGCAAAATGCGACCCTTCCCAGGCCGACAAATTGTTGGATGAGAAAGAGATTAATTCCGTTGCCACCAACAAATGTACAACCACCAACATTACACGCAAAGATGGTGCACCGGTGTTCAACAAAACCACGGTGTGTACTTTCACCAAGCCGGTCAGCGACTATATGTCGGTGTCTCAAGGTGAGCATGTATTCAATATTCATGGCAAATGTGCGGACCAAGATGTTGTGTCGTATAAAGTTGTGTCAAATACGCGGCGTTCTCCATTGATTGGCTCATAAAATCATTCCATTTGTGCACCCATCATAGAAAATCATTCCATTTTTGCACCCATCATAGAAAATCATTCCATTTTTGCACCCATCATAGAAAATCATTCCATTTTTGCACCCATCATAGAAAACCATTCCATTTGTTATAGCGTATCTTGTAAGAATCTCTGTTTATAAGTATTTAAAAATACATATAAATAATCCGAGTTGCCGGAATCGAACCAGCGACAGTTTGATAACTTCATACTTCTACAGTCAAACGCTCTACCAACTGAGCTAAACTCGGTGTGCCCTTATAAGGGGAATTTTGATTAATGTTACTTAACAAATAAATATGCGCATTTTCTTTATATTCATTTTTTCACAATATTCATATCTATCCTTGGATCCGAGCCGCCATCGCATCTATACCCGACTTCCAAATTTCGTCCTGGTTCCACGTGCCATTCGCCTCTGTAAAACAATTGTGTATCCATGGATAAGCAGCATCATTTGGCTCCGTTGTACTATTTACAAAAAAAACATTAGTCTTCTGGAAATAGAGGGCAAACATAATTTTCAGTTGCTTGACCATTTGCGTCGGCCACCGACAAAGCACCATGACAGGTCGTGGGTCAGCCACAATGGAAAGGAATCGCTCTATACGCCTCTGATATTTGGACTTTACAGTCTCATAATATTTCGGCCATTCGGGTGTGATACACTGGGTCCGTTCTTCCACAATGTCTCCCTCTCCCACTTCGGTAAATGGGAGAGGGGTGCCATCCAAAATATGGATGTGCGGATAATCATGGGGGAACTGGAATCCATATGCATCAACCAATCTGGAACGATTATGGTTATAATAGAGGCCGGTGTGATATCGTTGGAACCTCTCTTTAAAGCATGCGTTCAAAGATTGGGGCGACGACACTACCCAATCAAATGGCAGTGCTTGTTCGCGTAGATCCAAGTTCCGTAAAACGGCGGCGGGACTACAATCGTGACCAAGGGTTACAATATTATATGGCGCGGTCATTATTGTTAGGTATAGATGATAACATTTTATATAATTTTTGGGGAAAACATTTTCCTCTCACTTCCATTATTTTTATACCGTTGGACCAAAAGTTATTATAACCGTATCGTATAGATATGAATTATAATAACTTTATAAAAAACTGTAGCCATTATGGAGATATTTTAGCAATACCGTTCTTCGCTTTGTTGGTGTTTTATTTTTATAACATTGAGAACAAATCCATAATAGAATATGTATTATTATTTTTTTCTATAAGTGGGTTTTTATTAGATGTTTTATATACGTATTTATTTTTGTACCATTTTAATGCGTAAGTTGTCTACAACCCCTGTTGCCCCTGTCCCCTTTGTCCCCTGTCCCCTGTTGCCCCTGTCCCCTGTCCCAATGTTGCTTCTACAACCGTTGTTGTAAAGCCCGTCGCACATCCGCCTCTACATTTCGTATATGGATTCGCTCCCAATATTCCGAGTCGTCTTCTTTTTGTTCTGCGAGTACCCAATTTATGTCGTGTGTATTTCCGATGACAAGAGAGGCTATCTTGGCGGCCCTCTCATAATGGAAAGCCGATGTAGCAATATAAACGCCGTCGTAATCGGTCAAGTTCATAGCGCGGACTCGCAAGAAATTCTCCGCGGTATTGGTCGCATTGGTGTCCAAGATGTAGTTCCATTCGGGGGTGCCGTAAGCGGGTTCTTTCTCCGAGATTCGCGCGGCCATTTGTTCGGCCTCTGTCACCGCATTGTTAGAGGCGGGTTTGATTCCCCCGCTCAACAACCAATCCACCTGTGAATAATTGGTGGCCAATTCTACCGCCGCATTTATCCGTCCATTGAGCAAATGGGCAATGTGGCATCCAAGTAATATGATTAAAATGTGCATTTCGTAAGTTCCGGGTGTAAGTTTTGTAATATGTATGTGATTTTCTTTTTATGATGATTATAATTTTATTAAAAAGATTTCAATTTTTTAGTGTAAAATATAATAAACACCTTTTCCAATGGTATCAATTATGCGGATGGCATATGCCTCCGGAAATAGAGGCCCCATTTATTCCGCCAATATGGGCATTTCCCAATACATCTGACAACTTTTCGGAAACCACGCGGTCCACTACCACAAATATTCATAGGACACTGGTTGCGCCTCTCTTGATACGACTCAACTAAGAAATTATGTCCATATTATATAATGAGCGGCCGACAAAAACGCGATGCTTTTGCCGTGATTCATTTTGGGGCGAATCCCATCTATTTGGAATTAGAGCTCTATTTCTTCAAAATGTTGCGACAATATACGCGGAACGACATTGTGTATTTGTATTCGGTAAATGACACCCCTGCTGGGTTTGTGGATGCCGTGCGGCCTCTCGTGACCGAGGTTGTGCCATATGATGACCGTGGCATCACCTACGAAGTGTCTTTTAAAAGTGGGTACGGCAACTTCAACACCTTGCGAACGTGTAATTTCATTTTCGCATATACGCTGGAGAAATACAACAAGGTGTGTATCATAGAGTCCGACATGGTGATTATGAAGAATATAGACGCGGTCTTTGGTCTGAAAGCGCCTGCGGCACTAACCTATTTGGTAGGAGACCGCAATGTCAAATACAACGACCGCGTAAAAAACGTGGAACGAGAGGTGCTGGAAAAATGCCACGATATGGGACGAATCAATGGAGGCGTGATGTTGATCCATCCGAGCGCCGCATTGTTTGAAGAATATAAATCCAAGATTGTGGATGTTGTACAGCGCGAGTGTAAATACCCGAATGAGACCTTGTTTGAATATGTGAACCGCGAGTATTATAATTTGCCGATTCAATACAACTTGTCGCATTATTTAGCGAAAGGACAGAAGCTCGCGGAGTATCGTTTGTCGCCGAGCGACATTGTGGTGTTTCATTTCAACGAGACCAAATACAAACACATTGATATCATTAAGAACCCACTGGATGAAAATGGGGACAATTGGCTGGACATCATAAAGCGTGATAAAAAATATGATGTGAAGAAGTTGCCGATATTACATTACAAGACGACCGTGTTTGACAAGTATCGGACCACGGTTGAGCCGATGATGATAGAGGCTATCAAAAAAGTGGCTACGCCGACACCAGATGTTGTTACGAATGATTCGTTTAATAAAGATGCTTCACTAACACCTATAAAACTGGATGAAATTAGAAAGGCCTCTCCTATTGCTTCGCTTACAAAGGATGAAATCCAACCTTTTGCTACGACTAATGCTTCGCTTACAAAGGATGAAATCCAACCTTTTGCTACGACTAATGCTACGCCTATTGCTTCGCTTACAAAAGATAAAACCGCTAAGAAACCCAAGAAAACAAAATGTCCTAAGGGAACACGAAAAAACCGTAGAACAGGTGTTTGCGAACCAAAATCAGCGTCTCCGAAAACTTTTTCACCGAAAGCCTTGTCACCAACACCTTCTCTATCGTCATCTTTGGCCGCCGAACCTTTGGTCGCACAGCAATTGGCTGCGAAGCTTTTGGAAGGAAACCTTCCGACTGTGAAGCTCACAGATACGAAGCTTCCGGAGGAAGCACCTCTATCAGACACGAAAAAACCAAAGAAGTGTCCAAAAGGAACCCGGAAAAACCGCCGCACAGGTATTTGCGAACCTGTAAAATAAACCCGTCAAATAAATATATGCGCAACCCATATATTTATTGAATGGACAAACCTTCTGAAGACAAGTCTTCTGTATCGGAAGCGTATTTGAACTCTTTGACCGAGATGGAACTCATCGCTTACAACATTGCCAAATCCCATTTGGGCTCTCTTTTTACCCTAGAAAAGAGCAATCATTATTTGGAATGGTTAAAGGTGCATCATGGATGATGAAAGGTGCATCATGGATGATGAAAGGTGCATCATAGAGGATAAACTGTGATTACTGGCGTCTGGTTCTTCTACCTCCGAATCTTCGCGTGGATCCAGTTTTGGTTACCGTTTGTGATGTTTTTTTTGCCTTTTTTACAGATTTAGTTTTTGTTGGTTTTCTTATGGACCCCATGATTGACATATCCTCCTCTGCCAATCGTTTTTCCATAATAAGTTGTTCTTCTTTCCCTTTCTTATACGGTTCTGCGTGTTTCGGTTCAAATCCATATCTTTGATAGATTTCTATCAATTTATCACTTCCTTCCTTTGGTTGGTCATTCTCTTTTATTAATACCATCAATCGCACTTTTGATCGGCGAAGTTCGTCCTTGACAATATCTTCAAACTTTCCCATCAATACTTTTACTGGTGATGGGCCGCCGGTTCGGATTTCCGTGAAATTGCGACACAAATCGGTTATATATACGCCGTCATAACCGATTTGTATTGCCCCTGAGGCTTCATCTTTCGGAAACGCGCGGTCCCAAATAAATCCATACATATGTACCATAGGCCTGGCGTTATAATCTTTGACAACGCTTTTTGTTATACCCAAACACGCACGATTTGGTGCGTTTTTTTGCCGACGTGCGGCGACTCGGGTTGCCACTTCCTCTAACAAATCTGGGGGTAATGGAAAGTAATAGAAGTCATAATTGTATACACCGTCAACCGTACCCGATTCCTTGGTGCCTATTTTACTAGGTGAAAACATATATATTATAGGCTTATAAAGATGCCGCTTTCAGATTCTTAAACATTTTGTACGAACTGATTTTCTCTTCTTTATTTGGCGGTTCTTCTGCTTTTATTGTCGCTTTTGTAGTCGCTTCACTTGTAGTCGCTTCACTTGTAGTCGCTTCACTTGTAGGAGGTAAGAACAAGTTCTCTTCCTCTATTTCCAGGTCATCAAAGAAATCCGCCATCTTGTTAATCGGTTTTGAACTAAATAACATCTCGTTCGTTTGGGCGATGCTCTTCTTCGGCGGTTTCTGCGTAATATTGAACTCGCTAATTTTACCGAGACGCACATATTTGTTCGCAAACTCTAGAGGCTTCTCTTTTATCTCTTTTGGCTTAGTGGGACCTTTTGTCTCCTTAACAGGCCCCTTAGTAGCAGCAGTTCGGTGCTCTTTCAACGACTCAAACACATTGTCTGTGTTTGTCAGACTCTTGTCCACGAGTTTGGTGATGTCATTCACCTTCATCTTCTTGGACTTCATCGCCTCTTCCTCTTTTCTGAGAACGACAATCATTTTGTTCTGGGGCCTCTCTATCATATCAATGTAGAAGTCTCGGCAGCGGTTCATGGACACGTATTTCTTCGCTACATATTGGAGGATGCTATAGGGTACAATTTGTGCGTCGCTGTAGTATTCAAACGAGAGCTTGTAGGGGTTATAATAAAAGAGGATGTTGCCACGTTCGGTGGATTCATAGAGGATGCGTGTTTTCCAAAGGCGTTCGGTGTCATTTTTCTCCTCGGCGAACAAGGTCTTACGCGCATCGTAATCATAGAGGTCTGCGCAAATATTTGTGTTGGCCTCTGTGTCGGGGGCCTCTTTGTAATGCTTCACATACTTTTGGTATTTCTTGTCGTAATCCAGAGGCGGGGTTTTCTTTATGGGCTTGATTTGACCCATTGCGTATTTTGTGTAGAATACCACGCTGATATAGAGGCGGTAAAAAAACGCATATACGAGCATAAAATAGAGATTCATTGTGTCGGATAATGTATTTGTTCAATGTGTTTATATTTTTTTTGGTAACTATCGTTATATGGCGAACTTATATGGCGAACTAAAGTTATAGGCCACCCAAATCAATCATTAGACCCTTTGGTTTGTATCCTTGCTTTGGTCCTCCTGTAGGAGGCTTACCTGTAGGGGTCTTCTCTACAGCCGTGGAGACCGCATTCAGCCCCGTAGGGGGCGCCTTTTTAGGTATAAGCATCGTCCGCCGATATTCAAACAAATCCGCGATTTCCTTCTCCAAGAACGGAACCTCTATGATCTGATAGCTCCCATTGGCATTGTCCGGGTGTAAGCACACCAAACAGAGCCCCACCACTTTAGCCCCGTATTTGTCCTCTATAATCGTCTTGTACGTATTCAACTGAAGCGCATAATGCCAGAAGTTCGTGTCCGGCAAATGGCGCACGCACGCCGTCGTCGCCGTGGATCCATACGCGTTCTCCTTGACGATTTCCTTACACCTCTTCCAGTCATAGATGAGCAAGGTGCCGTCGGGGTTCCGATACACCATATCTACGGACCCGGCGATTTTCAGGTCTTCGTGGTAAATCATCCATTCTGTCCTATAGGGGAGCAGGTGCGGGTTTTCGTCCAAGAACTGGCGGAAGTAGGTGTATTCAATGCTGTCGTTGCTCACAGGGACCTGGTTATAATAACACTCGATGTCGTAGTGCATATTGGTGCCCGACGAAGAGGCGCCGTCGCGATTGGCATTCCACATCGCCTCTATTTGTTCGGCGGTCATCATGTAGTATTTGTACTCGGGGTCCGTCTTGTGTTTCCGACTATTCACGATTTGGTTAATGATTTTCTTGGCGTCAAACTTGGGGAAATGGTGGTGGTTCCACGTGGTAACGGACATATAATTGCTGTCGCCATCCACGGTGTAAATGTGGGTGGATTCTTCAAATTGGATGCGAGCGTCGCGCGGGTGGGCGTTCAGCTTGGCGAGGTAGTCAAGGACTGCGGCGGAATTGGTAGAGACAGGCATTGTAGATTGATTTATGTTATTTGTTTATCTTTTATTGCGAAAGTTCAATTTTTGAACAATTGTATTATTTCTTTTTATGAATATTTTTACGATGGGCCTTCTTATGTTTGCGTGTTTTCTTTTGTTTGCGGGTTCTTTTGCCACCGGCTGGGTTTATTGTTGCATCTCTTTTGAAAGCATTTTTGAAAGTTTTACAAGCTTTACCAAGACAGCCATCTGGTGGATTTGCTTCTACGAATCCTTGTAATAGTGGATTTCCTTCTATCTTATATATACTAATTGCGTTTTGTGAATTGTATAATGGATAACCCATTTTTGTATTACTTATTGGTATGGATGTATTTATAGATAAATTACCATTTAATATAGTAATTGTATGATCTCTTTGTATATATAGTTTTGATAAAGAAAGAGTGTCAGTTTTAAAATCATAGAAAAATAAAATATTTGGAACATTAATTTTTATACTATATAGTTCTTCTTTAGTTTCATGATTAAGCTTACTATATTTTAAATTAATATCAGCATTTGTAATTTCGTTTTTAATAGCTGGTTCATAAATTGTAAATAAGAGTTCTGTACCCATTGCAGTATTTAATTTTTCATATATTACTCTCAATATATCTTCTTTTTTAAATACACTATCGTGCTCAATCTTATCAAAATTATCAAAATTATCAAAATTATCATTTATTTTTTTAATAAAATTAGCTTTATCATTTTGTGAAAGGAGGTCGCTTTCATTAATAATAGTAGTAACGTAATTTTGCGCTTCTTCAATCATTTTATTATTATATTTTCTTTTTTTTTCTTTTGCTTCTGTTGCTTCTGTTGCTTCTGTTGCTTTTTTTTCTTCTATATACTGTAGTAATTTCTCATAATCGTCGTTTTTAATATATAACGGTTTTCCTGGTACTGATGTATTTCCATTATACGGATGGTCTTTAACTATTTCAGTTACATGCGGTTCAAAATTGGTTACAATTGTTTTATCTGAATCATAAAAAACAAATCCGGATTCAGATAAAGTTCTGTATTTATAGTTGTCTATATATTCTATTGGTATTTGTGTGTATCCCTCCATTTATATATTAACGTCAGAAAAAACATTTATCCCTACCCTCTATTCAAACTCGTATTCCACGATTTTCTTCACATTCTGTTTGATGCGTTCAAACAACCACGCGCTAAACCGCTTGTACTGGATTTCGTCGCGCGATGTAAGCAACTTCATATACATCATCTTGTATTTCTGCGCTTCTTCCGTGCGCGCGTTCAGTTCCGGTTTGGTGAGTTCCCATTTCGTGTATGCGCGAAGAAACTTGAACGCCATGTTATCAAACAATTCGTTGGTGAAGCCGGGTTTCGTCTCTTCCCACGCGTCTTCTTTCCACACATAGAATCGGCCGCGGCGGTGCGTAAACGCGGTTAAGGGCAGGTTCGGGTCATCGCGCAGCGCATCTTCCATCAGTTCAAAGATACCATTGATGATTTTGTTTTCCAGCGCCTTCTCTACATGCCGGGGCTGGACGGTGACCTCTTTTAGCCACGTTTTGTAGGCCAGCGTGGGGATGCGCGTCTCGTTCAAGTAATCCACCAAGTTGATTTTGCGCTTTTCCCGGCACGATGACGCTTTTATGGTGCGTATTTCGGCTTCCAGTCTCTCGCACTTGGCGGAGAGGTTTTTCACGAGTTCGTACAAGATACGGGCATTGGGGACGCGGTCGTTCGGTACATCCGCGGCGGTGCGGTCTTTGATTAATTTACAGCAGAGCGAGTGCTCTTTGTACTGCGTCTTGTTGCGAAAATCCACGTGGCATAAATTACAAGTTTCGGTCATTCTTTTAATTGTTTGAGATATAAATAACATTTGGATTTAATTCAATTTTTGAGGGGCCTTCGGTTAAGGGACCTTCGGTTAAGGGACCTTCGGTTAAGGGACCTTCGGTTAAGGGACCTTCGGTTAAGGGGGCATCCTTCGGTTAAGGGGGCCCCGAAGGGGCCTTTCGGAAAAACCTCCGCATATTTGTCCTGGGAAATATATATACGATGAACAGCAGCTATTACGACAATCAATTTTTATCGGGTCCCTCTGTCCAACAACACGGCAGCCATATGGTAATGAAAAACGTCAGCAAGACACTCAAAGAACGCATTGTAAATATTGATACCAAATACCGCACCGATTATGATTATTTAGACCCCGCCAACGTGAATGTCGTGTTCGGCGAGAAGTTGTCCGAGGTCGTATCCATAGAGGTGGTGTCGGTTGATTTGCCAATCACTTATTACAACATCCGCGGCGAG
>Ga0209107_10000535_pt1 | contig 21980 bp, 26 predicted proteins | sample LakErihyJuly2011_2_FD_187460 | JGI IMG/M metagenome (GOLD analysis project Ga0209107, IMG submission 187460) | Freshwater microbial communities from dead zone in Lake Erie, Canada - CCB hypolimnion July 2011 (SPAdes) (version 2) | ecosystem: Environmental > Aquatic > Freshwater > Lentic >...
TAATATAAAAATATTTATATTTTTATAAAAATATTTATATTTTTATAAAAATAAGTCTTCATTATTAAATTATTCATCATATAACCAACTAAAATAATATCTCTCATCTTTTGTATGTTTAAGATTAGAAAATTGTAAGAACACACTAGCATCTCTACATAAAGCTAATAATTCTCTCTTAAACTCAATGAATTTTGTAGTATCAAAGTTATTATTACTATAATAATATGGATTTTGTATTATTGCGTGTGTTATAAATTGTCGTTTATCGGGTTGTAATTCAAATGCGCCAATAAAATACGGACCTTGTTTTAAATTTAGTGTTTTTGGAAAAAACCCTATATAAAAATAGGTTCTAGAACTATTTACGTTTCCAAAATCACGCATTTTAAACATATCTTGAAACATAAATGTTGGAAAATAATTTGGTTGGTGTATCATATCATAACTCCATGTTTTGGCCCATTCAATTGATGACTCTGAAGTTAATAATTTTAAATCTTTAGAAGTTGATTCTCTAATATATTTCTCATATGAACTATAACTTGTTAATAATTTGTGTGTAGTTGTTTGATTATCTATTTGACTATCTATTTGACTATCTATTTGACTATCTATTTGACTATCTATTTGACTATCTATTTGACTATCTATTTGACTATCTATTTGACTATTATTTTTATAATAGTTATCTACAAAGTTAGTTATATAATTTTCTACATAGTTTTCATCAATAATGTTTTTTTTATTATGAGTTTCTTCAACATCAATATTTAATGTTATATTACGTTGTTTTATAAAATCATAAAATGATTTACTATTGCTATTGCTATTGCTATTGCTATCACTAATATTAGACATTATTAGGGCACTTCTTTTATTTTTGTATAACTTTGCTTTGTTGCTTAATTTAATACTATGTGTTAAAATAAAAGCATTATTACAAATAATATTTATAAATATTAATACAATATTATAGTAATTCATACTATAATATAATATAATAAAGTAATATTTTTAAATATAAACAATAGTATTATTTTTTAAGTATTAGTAAATTTATGGTATTAAGTTTATTAGACTATTAAATTCATTTTTTTTTTCAACACTTAATGGTTCGTAGTCAACTATATAATTTGTAGTATGCTCTTTAAATGGAGTTGTATTTTCTTGTAAGGCTAATGTTGGTGAAAAATGTATATTTTTGTAATCATTATTTTCTTGTGTAAATGAAATTAATGCTTTATTTGTTCCGCGTGCTAATAAATAATTTTGTTGCTCCTGACTAATACAAGCACATCCTTTAGATGTGCTATAATCTGTATTATATAAGCAACATTCCGGTAAGAATTTATTGTCTTGTAAAAATACTTTTGTAGGATCAATTTGAACATCATTATATGAATTTAAATTTAATTCTGGGTGTTTAAAAACCTTAGAAAGTTCTGTAATATTATCATAATTATGTTGTACAGAATTATTTGATAAATAATTATTATAACTTTCTGTAGACTTGTGTTTATGAGAATTTTTATAACTTTCAAAACCATATATTAGACCCATTACAACAAATATTGTAAACTTATCAAATATTAATACAAATATAATAATACCTACAAAAATTTTCATTATTTTATTTTTAAATATATAGTGATTGAAAACTTTTATTTTGTTTAATCTATTATTTATATGTATACCTTTTTTTAATAAATATTCATAGAATTTATGTATTGACTTATATAATTTAGATGTCATTTTTAAAAATTGCTATAATTAATATATACTAATATTATTATTTTTAAAATGCTTTTTCAACAAACCTATTAAATATTCCATACATTATACAAATAATTATTAAATATATTATAGCTACTAAAAATGCTATAGTATAACCAAATAAAACACCTATAAGCAAATATGCCAAAAGAATACCTAAAATTGGAATAGTAGTCCATAATATAAAAAATATTATAATTAATATCATTAGAGTAATTAGTAATATTAGTGGCGATAAAGCAGCTGGTATAACCATTGTTAATAACCATCCCGTCACAAAAACAACAAAAATTGCTTTAAATGATTGTATTAATAATGTGAGTGTATAATACGTTACAGTTAATGAAGATAATACTTTGGCAAAAAAATCATTTGTATTCATAAAAAAATATTTAATATTTTCTAAAATAATTTCTAGTTTATTCATAATCAATTTAAAAATTTGTAAAATCAAATTATACATATATACAATAAAGTCTTGGAGGTCTATGAATGCTCTATGTATTGACCCAAATATTCCTTCAATAGAAAGTGTCGCACTCTCTATTGGTTTTTTTGCTTGTTGAGCTAATTCCGCATTTAATGTATTTAAACATTCATTAAAATTATTAATTATATAATCTAATTCTTTACCTTTTGATTCTTCACTATTTATTACTGAAGCAAATGGCATCAATAATGGATTACATTTATCTTGCTGCCAAGAAGTTTTATATGATTTTATAGCACTTATGATGAAAAAATATAGTGCTACAAAAATCACAAGTATAAAAATAATAATAGTAAACCATATATCATTACTATAAAGTTCACTATAGCTAGCATTATCAAAATAAGTATTTATTTTGTCAACTATTTTTTGAGTAGTAGTTTCCATATTAATATAGAATACTAAAATTAAAATACATATTAATTTATCAAATAATACAAATAATTTGATAAATTAATATGTTTTATTTGTATAATTTATATAATTTGTTAAATGTTTATAATTGTCTTCCAGTAAATAGTCTAAATGCTGTTCCTGGAAGATCGCCTTTCAATGAATCTCCTAACTGAACAGATGTTGTCATTAAATATAATATTACTGTCATCATTGAACTTATTTTACCAAAAACGTCTCCTACATTAATAAAAGTATTACTTAAACCACTTATTAACATATTTAATCTATATCCTATATCTTCTACTACATTAAATGTACTTCCTTGTTGAGTATTTAATCCTAATTTTAACGATTCTAATACTTCAGTAAAAACATTTCCAGCTTCAGAAAAAGTATCAAGCGTATGAAATATAGGACTTAAAAAAGTGTTCATAAAAGTTCCTTGTGTTTCTTTTGTACATTCTTGAAATGTTGTAACAGGATCAAAACCAACTAATCCAGCAAATGGCGTTACTCCTGGATTACATTTATATTCATCCCAATTATTTCTTAATTGAACTAATCCAATGCTTAATGTTATAGATAGTTGAATTATACAAAAAATTAATACAATTAAAAAAGCATTACCTGTATCACCTAATCCCATTAAATATTATAAATATAAATATAATATAATATAATACAAATATATTTATTTTATATTAAAATAAATATAACTAAAAGAATAAAATTTGATAACATTAAACATTAATTTTGCGTATTATTTTGCGTATTATTTTGCGTATTATTTTGCGTATTACTTTGCGTATTACTTTGCGTATTACTTTGCGTATTTTTTGAACATAATGCAGCAAGTGTTTGGTTTGCACCATGAACTGTTTGTGCTTCTGAACTTTGTGCTCCACCTATTTCTGAAATAATATTTGAATTGTTATTATTAACAGAAGAACAAGCACTAATAAAAGGTACATTATTTTGTAAAACATTTGCATTATGTTGGTTATTTTCTATTGATGAAGCAATATTGTTTACAAGTTGTGATGGTGTATTGCCTTCTATTAAATTGTAATTTCCTAAATATAACATTAATAATAATAAACATATTAGTATTGTTATTACTAAATTATAAATGATGTTTAATTTATATTTTAAAACCATTAAATTAAACTAATATATAAAATTTAATATTTTAAATTTTAAAATTTTTATATTTCAAATATTAAATATTAAATATTAAAGTAATTGTTAATAATATAAATATAATGGGTGACTCAAATATTTTAAATCCACAACAAAGGTTAGATTTAGCAGCATTAATTAAAGCCAATGAAACTGATGATTGTACAGAAGAAATTCGTTTAAAAAAACAAAGTCTTCTAATCAAAAATGATGTAAAACATATGATTTTATTAAAGCAAAAATATGAAAGATTGAGCAAATCTAATCCTAATGAATTTGATGCTATATGTGTTAAGCAATGTAATTTTTTATTTAATAATTATACTGATTTGTATAATAAAGTAAAAAACGACAATTTAGATTTAAATATTTTAGAGAAAGTTTTAGATATATTAAAAAAAATAGAAGATGGAGAATTAAACCAGCACGAGGGATCATATTTAGTTGGAAAATATTTAAAAGAAATGTATATAGATAGTGCACTTAAAACTAAAGAAAAATTAGAAGCTAAAGAAAGAAATAAAAAAATTTCTAAAAAACCATTTGCTAATGTAGAAAAAAAAATAAGTTATAAAGATTATAAAATATTACATAAATTAAATTAATTCACAATCCGCAAATTTTTCATATTCATCTTCATATTGTTTAATTTTATTATTCAATTGTTCAATTTCCTCTTGAAAAGTTTTATTAGTTTCTTCTAAATTTGTATTTTCCTCTACTAATGTTTTATTTTTGTTTGTTAAATCATGAATAAAACGTTTTAGATTTCTTAATTCTTTACTTTGCGAATTAACGATATCTTGTGGAGAACAACAATGTCCATACATCTCAATATGTTCTTTTTGACTTTTAATAACCCAATTTTTATGTTTTTGACTATTAAAATGATTTTTTATAGATTGCGAATTAACTTGATATATTCTATCCATACAAGGACATCTAATTTTAGAACCATTTTCTTTAACTAATTCGGAAAATGTTCTATCACGCAATCCTTCTGTTTTTTCGTCATACTTTAATGTATACTCGCATGCGGTTTCAATAATTGTGGTATCATTATTATACATGATAATTTTTTAAAATATTATTAATATTTATAACATTTTCATAATCAATTTTATTTAATATATTCTAAAAAATACTAATAAAAACATTTTATAAAAAATATTTAAAAATATTAATTACAATAATATTATAAAAAAAAATCATTTTGTAACAATGATTTCATTATTGTTTAAGAGAATGAAGCATAGTAATATTACATATAATCCTATAACTAGAGTAACACTTATTGATAATTCTCTAATAAAAGCTTTAGAAATTGCTAAAGCTAGAAAACTTAAACTTGCTAATATTAAAGCTAAAGAAAAAGTAATTGAAATGAGTGAAAGTCATGATACAAAACCTTATATTAAATCTAGTGATACTATTAATTCTCGATAATTTTACAGATAAATTTTCAAATTCATATTTTATTAATTACTTTATAAACTTTAGCATATTATTATAATATTTATAATATTTATAATATTTATATAATATATAAACAAATGGATAGAGCACCCGCTTACATACCAACACCAACCCAACAAGCAGTATACCAACAACGTGTGGAATAAGATGCTAGGCAGTCCTTTTATAATAGAACTGGTAGAGAACCCACTCGTCCTGAACTAGAAAATGAATTATCATTTAAAACAGGAACACAGTCAAGACCGAGACCGAGACCGAGAGAAGGTGGTAGAAAAAGAAAAATTAGAAAATCACGTAAAAATTATAAATCACGCAAGAACTACAAATCACGCAAATATAGACATTAAATAATTTATACCCACATCTCTCAATTTATTTATATTAAAGCTATTATTTTTACACTATTAAGTTAAAATAATAGTTTAATAATTATAAAATATTATAATATATTAATTATGAAAAATACTAATAATTATACTTTTATTACATATGGATTGTTAACTTTATTAATAATATTTATTTACTCTATTAGTTTTAAATATAAATTCAAAACTGCACAACATTTATCATTTAGAAGTATTACGAATGTAAATTCTAATAAAGAAAATTTTAATGGTAAAAAAGATTCTAATATTATAGAAGGATTCTCAAGCACTACTAATGATAATACTATGAAAAATGATGATATATTTAAAATAATAGAAAATAAATTAAAAGGTTTAGTTCAAGAATTAGGTGGAAACGAAGGTAAAACCGAAACAAAGAAAATTCTTGTAAATACAAAAAAAATATGTGATTTAGAGTGTGCTAAATGTATGATGACTATGATGAGTGAAAAAAAAGCAATGAAAACAATTGATTTAGAAAATATATTAGCAGATGAAACAGATGAAAATTGTATAAAATGTAAAAAATATACAGAACTATCTAGTTCTATTAAATCCATTATAGACAATTTATAATAACAAATTAGACACCTATTTTATCGTGTGGTTTTCTATATACATAGCGTTCTTCAAAGTCACCTCTATTTACAGCATCCAACGTATAATTTTTGCCTCCCCAATGTGGATCCATAGGATTTACACTTTTAGTACCTGGTTGATGAAAAATTTTGTCAAGTGGAGTATTTAATCCAATATCTTGATTTTGAGAATCAAAACCATTAAACATATTAGTATTAAATACTTCATTATTATCTTTTGCAGCATCTAAAATTTCATCTTCTTTTGAATCATTTTTTAAAAAATCTTTAAGTTGTGAAGGTAATCCGCCTTCATTTTCAAATAATGATGACTTTACTTGTATTAATTCATTATTTTGTGCGTCGGTTGAATATTGTAAATATAATACTGGACAACTCATATTTTTATTATTTTGCCATTCTATAAATTTAGTATATTCTTCTAAATTATTAAAGGTTATTGGATTTACTCCAGAAGCTATAATTTTTTTAGAATTAAATAAATAATATTTTCCATCTTTTTCAATTAACATATTTGGACATTGCATATTTGATGCGTTTGTATTATTTTCCAGTGGTTCATAATATTTATAAGAATTTATATAATAATATAATCCAAGCACCATAAAACTAGCTATTATAAACAAATTTAATTTATTATTAATATTATAAAAAATATCAATATTCGTTTTCATATTCATATTATATTATTATTATATTAATAATATAATATATTATTTTTCACAAATATGTAATATTATTTTTCACAAATATGTAATATTATTTTTTACAAATAATATGTAATATTATTTTTTACAAATATGTAATATTATTTGTATATATTATTATATAATATATATAATAATACTAATGATGCCTGTTAAAATATATAATAATGATGTAAATAATGAAGAATTAAATAACTTATTAAAAAATAATACATTATTTGTAGGTGTGTTTAGTGAAACTTGCTCTCATTGTATAAATATGAAACCTGAATGGAATAAATTTAAATCACTTATAATGAAAGAAAAGTTAAATGGAACTATTTTAGAAATTAATGCCAAATTATTATCTTCTATTAATAATCCCTTAATAAATAATAATGTTGAAGGATTTCCTAGTTTATTTGTAATTAGTAATAATAAACATGTAGCTAATTATGAATTAGAAAGAACTGGTGAGAATTTTTTAAAATTCTTTAAAAAGTATATTCCTGTTATGCGTTCTAAAAGAACAAAAACTATGACTTCAAACAAGACTTTAAAGAATAGTAAAAGACTGAAAAAAATAAATCCTAATTTTATAAAAAAATCAAAAAATTATAGTTCAAAATTAAAACTTGGAGAGAATATTTCATTATGTAAACATGCTAAAAATGGTATAACTGGATGCTCAACATGTTGTTCTCAATTTAAAAAAAGAAAAACATATAAAAGATGCATAAAAAGATGTATGAAATAATTATTTATCTTATTTTTGGATTAATACATAGATCCATTGTTGGAAAAATGTCTCCAGACATACATTTACTTTTAGATGATACTTTTGCACAATGTCTTATATTATTTTGCTTACCGACATAACAATATCCGTGTTGTTCAGAACTACTTGGTTCAGGTACTTTATCTTCTTTTTTAACAATCAAATTTTTAACACTATTTGATACATCTTGTACACGATTTTCTATTTTTCTTTCATTTTTTAAATCACCTTCTTCACCTTCTTCACCTTCATTTTCGCCTTCATCTTGATTTTCATTTTCATTTTCTTTAGTTGATGTTATTTTATCTTGTTTAATAGTTGATTGTAAATAATTAATACCAGATGTTGAAGTAGTTGCTATAAAATTAATAGAATTATTAAAAATATCTGTTATAAATTTTAATAATATTTGTAAAAAATTTGATGATTCTGTTGCTATTGTTTGTGCCCCTTGTGACGTATGTTGTAATGTTGTTTTAGCAGTGTCACCTGATATCATTGCTATTACATATGCTATTGGAGATAATAATGCGGTCACAATATCTGTACCTTGTGCTAAATATTTAAATATATTAAATCCCAAAAATGCTAATAATACTATAATAAAAATCCAAAAAAAAATGCTTTTTAGAATATTTGTTTTTGGTTCATTGTAACTTGGTTGATTGTAACTTGGTTGATTGTAACTTGGTTGATTGTAACTTGGTTGGCTATTTGTCATAGCACCTAGTGGCGTATTTGAAAAAGTATTAAATGCTTCTTTAAAACTATTTGTATTAAAATAGTTATTATTCATTATATATTATTTTATATTATTATAGATTAATAATAATTTATATTTGTGTAATTATAAATTATTATACTATTTATATAGGAATATTATGAAATTAAATACAAAGAAATTTAAAAATACATATAAAAATACATCTAAAAATATATCACTTAAATCTAGACAATTTATTAAATCTAGACAATCTCTTAAATCTAGACGATTTCTTAAATCTAGACAATCTATAAAATTACATTCTTTTTCACCACTATTAAATAAACAATTAAAAATACATTCATTAAAAACATTAAGACCTAATTCTTTAAAATTATGTGATGGTTTGTTGAATTTAAGAATAAATAAAAATGATCCTATGTCTTGTAAATCCTATAATAATTCTAGTGTTCAACAACTATTACTTCATAATTTAAAATCATCTAAACATTTAGACGTGTCAAGATTTATACCACCAGTCCAATTATTATCAAATTGTTGGTTTAATACTATGTTTGTAACATTTTTTTTTAGCGATAAAGGCAGAAAATTTTTCAGATTTTTTAGAGAATTAATGATAACAGGTAAAAAACTAGATTCTACTTTGATTCCTTCTAATATTGCCAAACTTTTTTTTATTTTAAATTTATTTATTGAAGCATCATATAATCAAACTAGTAAATCACATGAATTATTTAAAACAATGAATGCTTTAACTGATAAATTAAATACCAATTTTTTCATATACCACATATATCAAATTATCAACAATAAGCCAAATTCAATAAATCCTAATATATTATTTAATAACAATAATAAATTATATGATATACCTAACATAAAAGATGCTGGAAATCCACTTACTTACTATGAATCTATTTTGAAATATTTAAATTATGATACTTTAAAATTTATGAAACAAACTTTTACTAGCAACTCAAATGTTAAAGAAGTTATTACAAAAAAATTTCAAAGTTTATCAAACATTATATCTGATATAATTATTATAGAAGATTTTCAGAGCACATCTACATATGAAACTTCATATACATTAATGAGTAGTAGTAATGAAGTCATTACTTATGTATTAGATTCAATTATTATAACAAATAAAGATCATTTTGATCCTGCCGCAAATAGTCATTTTGTAAGTCTTTTAACAGTAAATTCTCAAGAATACAAATTTGATGGAAGTAGTTTATCAAAGTTACAACGCTTTAATTGGAAAAAAATGATAAATACTAATAAAAATTGGAATTTTAAAGAAAATCCAAAATATGTTCCTGAACGTTATAATTTTACAAAAGGTTACAAAATAATGTTTTATTATAGAACTTGAATTGTGTTATAAATTATAATACAGAATAAATTTAAAGATTTAAGTTTATTATATAATATACTAATGCCAAGCGAAAATGTAGTTGAAAATTATTTAAAAGAAAATATTGGAAAAAATTTATCTTTACGAAAACTACATAAAGATTTAAAAATTAGTCGCAGAAAAATTATCTCATTTGTTAATAAATCCAAAAATATTAGTATTGTAAAACCATTAGATGTAGGGTCAAAAGCTTTTTTTTTACATGTTTATACATATCATAAAAACTAATTAAAAATTATTTAACAAGTCCATTTTTTCCATTGTTTTTTCTAAATTTGATTTGCCTAAATTATTAAATAAATAATCTGTTTTTGGTGATTCTTCATTTTTTTTTATTTCTTTATATATTGTATTTATTTTCAATACAATAGCTTCTGTTTCTTCATGCTTAGTTATAATAGCAATAGTAAAATTAATATTTTCAATTAATAAAGCAAAAGCAAAATATATAATATATTTTCGTTTTCTTTTAACACTATTATTGTATTTAATAATAAATAATTCAAATAAATTTTTTATTATTTTATGTTTTAAGTTTAAATCATTATTAGTATGTGTTATAGTATATTTTTTATCTATAATATTAGGATCACTATAATAAAATAAAATGTCCCATATTATCCATATTATATCATGAGTATTTCCTGGTGGAGCATAACTTCTATTTTCGCATACACATTTTTTCTTTTTTTTTATACATATATTTTCATATTCTATTATCCATTCATACCAATAATAAACATTTATTATGTTTTTATTTATTAAATTATAAATAAGTTCATTTATTGGTATTATTAACTCTTTAGGGTCATCTTCTTTTATTATTTCTTCTATGTAAGTCACATTTGGAGCTTTAAATTTCTCACTCATACAAGTCAAATCAAAAGAATTATTTTTATCTAATTTAACATCACTTATTACATTTTTCTTATTAGAATAACATAATACACATATTATTTCGCAAAATAATTTCCTTATTTTTTCATTATTTCTTAGTGCTAATATATTTTGACTATAACCACTTTGTAAAATACTTATAAAATTATTATAACGCATATTTAAATACAATGTTAATTTAGGATTACCATTATGTATATATTTATATACATAATATAATATTATGTCCCATAAATCTAAAAAATGACCAGCACATATAAATTCGGCACTCCAATAGCACGCATTTTCTATTTTTTCATCATATAAATTTTTTAATAATTCTAAACGGGCTTTTGATTTTTGAAATTTTGAAAAAGTAATATTTCTAAAAGAAACACGTATATCGTTTATATGATTAGTATCCATTATTTTGGGTTATAATATTATTAATTTTAAGTTACATAAAAAATATAATATTAATACATAATAATAATAATATTATTATGAAATTATTTTCATTTTTAACAAACATAACAAGAATATCAGCGGAGAGAAATATTTATGTACTATTAAATGAAACACTAAAACACTTTCTTAAATTGTCATTATTACACAAACTGTTTTTACTTATGCTTATATTAGTATTTATATATTTAGTAAATAGAAAACCTCTAATTTATGAGAATTATGACGATATGACATCAAATAAAAGATTTGATAGTAAATTTGATGATGCTGTATATGATGCTTTTTACACAAAATATTATGATAAAATTTATGAAAATAAAGAGCGAGATGTAGAACAATTAAAAATTATTGTAAGTTATGCTAAAAATAAAAAGTTTGTTAAATTTTTAGATATAGGTTGCGGAACTGGATATCATGTACATTTGTTAGATAAAATGAAATATGATGTTGTTGGATTAGATAAATCTAAAAGTATGATTACAAAAGCACAATCAAAATATGCTAATTGTGAATTTATAGAAGGTGATATACTTAAAAATAATTTATTTGATTATAATTCATTTACACATATATTATGTTTAAATAAAACATTTTACATTATTAAAGATAAAGACACCTTTTTTGAAAATTGTGCATTATTATTAAATCAAGACGGAATGTTAATAATACATTTATTAACACGAGAGAAATTCAAACCTTTTATTCTTCCTAAAGATGATACTATTTTATATAATCCAGAAAATCATAATATTCCTATTGTTAAAAATATTATAAAATTTACTTCTAATTTAGAATATGTGTGTAATTATGAAGTATTAAATAATGAGACAAATGAGACAAATGAGACAAATCAAGGTACTATTGATAATTTTAATCAACCATATTCATGTTATAAAGAAAAATTTGAAAATTTTGATACTCATAATATTCGTATAAATTCAATTAATTTATATATGCCTACTATTGATGAAATAATAAAACTTGCTAAAGCAAAAGGATTTGTCATGAAAGATAAAAAACCATTGGATTTTATTGGTCACCCTAATGAATATTTATTTATATTTAAAAAAATAACATGATCTTAATTAAGCATTTTATCGAACATATTTACTTGCTCTAGCAAATGAATCTAATACAAATAGTATAAATATTCCCAAAAATAAATATAATATTAGTTCTTCCGTAATGTAATTAGTTTTTTCATTGTGTTGCTCTTCTAATAAATGAACTATATAATCTAATTTAGACAATAGCTTATTGTTATCATAATTATGGGAATCAATATTTTGAGATAATGAATTATAATTTAATTTATAACTATCACTATAATTAGATAAATTATTTTTTAATAAATTTGAACTATTTAATACATTTGAATTTTCTAAATTAGAAGCATTATTCGTATTAGAAGCATTATTCGTATTAGAAGCATTATTCGTATTAGAAGCATTATTCATATTAATATAAGTATTACTATTGCTATTGTTATTAGTATTAGAATTTTGTAACTCGTTGTTAAAAAAATTATTTTGTGGTATATTATTTCCAGCTTCTCTCATTTTTTGTATTTTTGATAATTGCTCATTCAAACTATCTGTAAAAGATGTACTTATTGATTCGTCGATGGTGTTAGATTGGTAATTTGTATTAAAGTTTTCATCTTCTTCATTATTTTCGTGAATTTTTGACATTAAATTCCCTAAACTGGTAATCTTATTTTTTAATACTTCATTGTTTTTAGTATTTGTTATGTTGCATTCATCAAATTCTACACTTTTCTTATTTTTTAAAGTTTTACTATTAGATTTTTTATATAATTTAGATTCTGATAAATTATTATTTTCAGAATCTAATGGAGCCGGATTTAATTGAAACATATTATATACTATTATAAAAAAATAAGATTATATTATTTTCAAAAACTACTAAATAAAAGTATTTATTTTGTATTAAGTTATTAATTAAGTTATTAATTAAGTTATTAATTAAGTTATTAATTAAGTTATTAATTAAGTTATTAATTAAGTTATTAATAACTATGTTTAGTATTTATTCTTTAATAGTATTTTTTTCATCATATATTTTTGAGAAATTAAATTATATTTAATATATAATAAATACATTAATAAATATGTATGATTTATTTAAAAATTATAAAAAATTTTTAAAAAAATATAAATTTGATATTTTTATGAGAGATTTGGGTACTAATAAATTATTAATTGGTGTGTTTATGATTTTTATAAATATTGGTTCACGTTATATTGAATTAAAATTAACAAAAGGACAAGAAATGATACTCAAAAACATTGCTCGTGAAGTATTAATTTTTACTATTGCTTTTATTCATACTAAAGATTTAATAATATCATTTATTATAACAGGTGTTTTTATTATATTGGCCAATTTTATATTTAATGAAAAATCTAAATATAGCATTTTGCCAGAAAAATATAAAAAATTAGCTCTACTAATAGATACTAATAATGATAATGTTATTTCTGAAAATGAGATAAATAAAGCATATGATATATTAAAAAAAGCACGTGGTCAAATAGATAATTATAATAAAATAAAAACACTGGAATCTTTTAATAATATGAATTATTAGTCAATAATGTAATAATATTTTAATTATATAGTATAATATACAATATAATTATGAGTTATAATCCTGTGTTTTCAACAAATAATTATAAAATTCAAATAAATATTTTATATAATACAAAAACTGCTAAAGATGATGACGTTGCTAATGATGATAATACTACTACTAGTACTAATGATGATAGTTTAGATAATAATTTTTATATTATAGAAAATATGAATGATATTTTAATAGAAGAATTTTCTACAAAAATAAATTATGACTATTTTAAAGCTAATTATAACGGTGATGATAATCCTTTATATATTGTAAATGATTCTTATTACCTTGATACAAATGTTATAAATAATATTAGAAAAAATAATAGTGCTAAATTTCCTAGTTATAATAGTAGTACTAATATAAATGTTAGAAAAGCTGACTTTAAACATTTATATGATAGATTTAAAGAAAAATATGAAAAAAATAAAAAAACTTCAACATCTGATTCAACACCTGATTATGAAAATAAATTACTTACAATTTTCAAAGATACATTTAAAAAGGTTATTGACTCATTAAAAGATAAAAAAATATCAATGCCAAAAAAAATTCCTGACATAGTGAACTTAGAATACTTATTTACAAATGAAGATTTTATTGGTAATGATATAGTAGGTGGTGAATTATTTTATAAATATATACAAAATACATATGACACTACAACAGATAAGGTGTTAAAAGAAGCACTTCAATTATTTTATAATATTGCCAATAGTAATATTGCTAATAAATTTAAATATGAATATTTTTTGAGTACAGAAATAATCAATAATATTTTTAAAATTATACAAGAAAATAGTAGCAATGACCAATCTCAATATCCATACGGTAGACAAAAACCTAATTTAAATAATAATGAAACAAAAGAAAATATTTATAATAAATATTTTAAATATGTATTTCCTAATAAGAAAGATATAAATAATTTAAGTGATCCAGATAAAGATAAAATTTTGATGTTTAATAATGTTTATTATATAATTAAAAATATTTATTTACTGGATAATACTATTATTAATGTCACTAATTATAAAGTATCAAATAATAAACAAGAAGATAAAAAGAAATATTATATTAGTCAAGTTAGTTTGCTAGATTTAAAAGATAATATTACTCATTTTGAAATTGAAAAAAATAAGGTAATAATTTATCTAAAAGCAACATTAAAATATATTATAGAAAATCCTATATTACAAATTAATTATTTAATAGATGATTTAGAAAATGTTAGACAAAGTTTTTTGCCACAATCTAATATATTACTACCTAAGGATATAAATACTAATTATTCCAGTTATGATAAAATATATATTCATAATAATATTAAATATGTTGAAAATACTCAAAATATAGATACTATTGTAGCAGATGCCCGCAAAAAAGACTATATAAAAAATAAAGAAGAACTATTTTTAAATAATAAAGCATTAAAATTATTTAAATATTTTTTCAAAAGAAAACTAAAAACTGTATCGGATAAAATAGTTGAGAAAAATATAATATATTTAATACGTAATATTTTTAAATTTTATAATAATAAAGAATTTAAAAAACATTATATAGCAGACACATATATTCAAAAATTTGACAATGATTTGCCTTCAAATGAATATTATAGTATTACTAAGGGCAATACTATAGAAGATAGTGATAAATATAAAATAATTTTAAATTTATTAACAAAATTATCAACTAAAGATCCAGTACCTCTTGTATCTGTTGTAGGAAAAAGCATTTTTAAAAAAATTGAATCATCTGATGCGCGTTTGAGTGAAAACAAAATATACAAAATAAATGTAGTATTTAGATGTTATTTAGATAAAACAGGAAAAAAACCAACTTTTGTACGTACATTAGTGGCCGAACAATGTTTGTCTAGAGCACAAAGACTAGATAATGCGTTTACAGATTCATTATATAAAACATTTAACTTACCTGAAAATTACTTATATAATAAACTTGCTAATATTACACGTAAACAAAAACCTAATGTAGTACCAACAAATAAAGTGTTAGAAAACAAAGTATTAGAAAACAAAGTATTAGAAAACAAAGTATTAGAAAACAAAGTATTAGAAAATAAAGTTAATCCATATACTCAAGAAGACATTATGCTCAATAAAAAAGGAGGAAAAGTAATAAAAAAATATAATCATAGTAAAATTATTACACTTAAACATAAAAATAGTGAAAATGTAAAATTTATTAATAACAATATTTACCAATAATATTTACCAATAATATTTACCAATAATATTTACCAATAATATTATTATATTTTATATATATAAATTATGATGGATATTTTAAAGACTTTTAAAAAAAGATTATCATTTAAAAAACCACTTGACTCAATATTATTTATAGTTGCTTTGTTAATAATATTTTATTATTTTAATAAATATGTATTAACAAATATGAATGTTGAAAATTTTGAAAATGATGGAAAAAAGAAAGTAGTATATTTTTATATGAACGGTTGCCCACATTGTGAGTCGTTTTCTCCAATATGGGATGAGTTTACACAAACTTCTCCATTAGGTACCCATAAAATAGAAAGTGCGGATGCCGGACAAATGATGAGCAAATATAGCATTTCTGGTTTTCCTACTATAATATTATTAGATGAAAATAATAATAAATTAACAGAGTTAGAAGGAGATAGAACACTTGCGAATTTAAACGCAATGATTAGTTAATATATTTAAGAAAATTTATTCTAATTTTATAAAGTATAAAAAAAATTGATAGCATTTATATTTTATAATATATTTTATAATATATTTTATAATAAAAATGAATTCTTACTATATTGAAATCTTAACTGATTCTGATTTATGTAATGAAACATATAGCCTGGATATATTAAAAAAATATATTAATAACTTAAATAAAAAAGTTGTGCTTAGCACACAAAAATTAACAGCACAATTTTGTATAAAATATATTTTAGATACTGCTATTGATTCTGGAAGTGAAACTCGCGGTGTTTATACTAAAGAACATATTATAAGAAGGCAACCACATATTACTAGTGAAGAATTTGATAAATACTATTTGGAGTATGTTAATGTAGCACCTGTTGTTAATGCTGGTCCTGTTACTGCTCCTGATGCTACTGTTGCTCCTGTTATTCCTAATTCTGTTGCTTCTAGTTTTAAACCACATTGGGGTAAGTAATTAAGTATTTTTGAAAAAAGTATAAAAAAAATTGATATTAATAATTATTAATTTAAATTTTTAAGATTAATTATATATATATATATATATATTATATAGCAGTTAAAAAATGCTTGCTAAGTTACATGATTTGGTTTTGGTTAAAATTGTATCACGACCATCTAAATTATGTAAAACTCCTTATGTTGCTGATATAGAACTTCAAGATGGTTCAATAGTTCAAGCACATTGTGCTTCTATGGGTTGTTGTGGATTATCTGAAAAAGAATCTTATGTATATGCGTCCCCTATAAAGTCTAATTGTAGTCAAACTAAATCTAAAGTGTGCTCTTATAAAATTTATTTGGCAAATTATTGCGAAGAAAAAATTATTAATACGCAATTATACATTAATAAGCAATTAATTGGTGTTGACCCAAAATTAGCCGAGACTTTGGTAGAAAATGCGTTGACAAAAAATTATTTGAAAACATTGACAAATATTAAAACCTATAGGCGCGAAGTTAAATTACTTAATTCGCGTTTTGATTTTGCTGGAATAGATGAGCAAGGTAAATATTTTGTGTTAGAAGTTAAGAATGTTCCTCTTGCAGATTATGCTGATGTGTCTTCAAGTGATCGCAAAAAAATGATTAAGAGTGGGGACTTTACTAATATTCCTATTAATGAAAAAATATCATATTTTCCAGACGGATACAGGAAAAAGAAAGGAGCGGTTGTAAGCGAACGTGCCTTAAAACATATTAATGAATTAGCAGAAATTACTTATTCAAAAATTATTAGACCTATTATTTGTTTTGTTGTTCAACGAAGCGATGTTACCAGTTTTCAAGTATCTGTGCTAGACCCTATTTATAAAGAAGCGTTCAATGAAGCAATTAAAAAAGGCGTAGAAGTTATTGTATTAGTTGTTTCATGGAATGCTGAAGGAGAGGCTACTTTTGTAACTTGTGATTTGCCTATTAATAATTAAAGTTTATGTAAGTTTAACTGTAGTTTATTATAATATGATTGATCTTCATCAGATACATGATCATTATCTTTAAATTTATTTATATGCTCATTAAAGAGTTTTTTTAATTCTTTTACTGTTACATTTGATTGTAATACTAGTGGTAATGGTGTTGTTAATGGTAATAGTAATGGTGCTGATGTTGAAGTTGATGCTGATTCTGGTGCTGATGTTGAAGTTGATGCTGATTCTGGTGCTGATGCTTGTAGTGATGCTGGTAGTTCCGTTGCCTTAATTGCTATCATCACTTGGAGCTGTTCTAATTCATCTCCTATCCGTAGAGGAGATGTTTTAGTTAGTAGTGATGGTTTTAATACTTGGGTTGATGTGGATGCTTGTACTGATGTTGATGTTGATTCAGATGCTGGTACTGATGCTGATGCTGATGCTGGTACTGATGCTGATGTTGATGCTGATGCTGATGCTGATGCTGATGCTGGTACTGATGCTGATGTTGATGCTGATGCTGATGCTGATGCTGATGCTGGTACTGATGTTGATGTTGATGTTGATGCTGGTCTTGATTCTGATTTGTTTTTCTTTATTTTAATTTTGTTCCAACAGGCAGTTGAAAATTTACTTGCTAGGTCGTTTAAAATTTCAAATATCAAATTGTTAAACTTGTCCTTATTTATCCGCGATTTATTAATTTCAATACCTATCTGAGTATCTAGATTGGTATTAAATGTCCATACATGTCTAGATGCTCCTTTTGCATTTTGTAGACCGTAATCACCACCGACAGGAACATGAATCGGAAATCTCTCAATAATTTTATTTACACGTTTTATATAATGTCCACCATCATTAGAATTCTTTTTCCAATTTTCATTATAAGTACTTGTACCAGTAATTTTACCAACCTTAGTATATCCTAATTTAGAGAGATCTCCAATTTGTTGGTTGCCATTTTTTTTATCTTTATAAACTAGTTCTTTATTTCCATTTTCAAATTCTACAGCAAACTTAGAATCAGATTCATTTTTCCATACTGATAAATCATATCTTTTAATATGTGTAGCATTTTTTTCATCACTCACATTAATAGCTGCGAGATCAATCAGTACTTTGTCATTAACTTTAAAAGTAATCTTAATACCTTTTTCTAAATAATCAGCATACATACGAGATAAATTTTCTTTTTCTAATGTAAATTTTTCTATTAAATTAGCAACAACCGAGTCAGGACACTCCAAAATCTCAAGACTACCATGATGTTTGTTTATCGCATATTTATGCCATACCATAAAGTTAGTATTTGTTGCTTCACCAGCACAGACTTTATAAGTATCATCCTTTTTAGTTGTTGGATAATCTAACTCAAGTTGATTGATTAAACCACCATTAATCTTGCTCAATCGTAATGCTTTGCCTTCTAGGCGAGTAAGTTGACTACTACCAATATTACCACCCATACCAAACCTTCCAATTTTATTATCATTAGCTTGTTTTCGATCAAATAAACGACCAGATCTTTCTAAATCTTTTACTGATCTTCCTCCCGCATTATCTGCAATTATAGCAAGACTTTTGTTACTCTCATGTGGATATATCACACGAATTTCAATTTCTGACGCTTTAGCATCAACTGCATTATCTATAAATTCACAAATACAATCCATATCAGTAAACCCCATATCACTAAAATCTTCAAGACATCCAGAAGGACTCCATTCTTTCGACATAATTTATAACTAATTTTAAAACAAAATAAAATACAATAATAATTATTTCAATTTTTTTTTAAATAATATTAAAAAAATTGAAATAATTATTTGTTAACATGATAATAATATTATTTTTATTATGTATAATATTTTATTATTAGCATTGAGTTATAGTTTGCCTCCATTAAATAATGTTTATAAAGGATCAATTAGCTTTCCATTATTGGGTAAGCAAAATATAGAATTTGAACGATTAAAAAAAAATACTTCACAAGTCAGATTAAGTGGACTAATTAATTGTAATGGTTATATTTATAATGATGAAAATGATGAAAATGATGAAAATGATGAAAATGATGAAAATGATGAAAATGATGAAAATGATGAAAATAATGAAATTATTAATAAAACAAGTATGAACTATGAGTTAGATGAGTATCTTTTAAATATTATTCGCAAATATAGATGTTCAATTGAAGCACCGTATTATGATATGAAAAATGACACTATTATATTTATATTGAAAATAAATATGCTTGGACTAACAAAAAGTATTAAATTGCTTAATACTAAAACTAAAAAACTAGGTTAAATTAAGTTATAATAGAAGTAACATTCATAATTTTATTATAATAACTATGAACTATTATATGCGCAATTATTGGGGCAACAAACCATAATTCTCCTAAGTTATTATTTAATTTGCTATCCAAATTAGCATTTAAAAATGGAATGGCAAGTAAACTTGTTCCAATACCTATTAAAAATTGTTGCGTTACTCGTATTTTCTTTTTATAAATAGTTAAATAATGTCTAGGAGTATGATATAGCGTTAAATAACATTTACTAATAAGTGGTTTCTTTAGCCACGCTAAGTGAAATAATGAAGTAAAAGAATATTTATAAAAGTTATTTTTAATCTTAAAGTCATCAGCAATATGATAAATAGAAAAAATTATTAATAATATTTTACGTTGAATATATGAGCAATAATATATACCTAATCCACTAAAAAAATTGCTAGCTAATGTTGCATAAGGACTAACTATTAAACTAGTTGAACCATGTCCAAATGTTGGAACTAATAAAGGGTATTTAATTAACATTATTATTACTATTATTAGTATTATTATTAGTTATAATATTAATAATAATGTTAAACATATAAAAAAACATTTTTTATACAAAGTATAAACTCTTAATTATAATTTGTCCAATAATTCAGAGTTTTCTTTAGTAAAACCACTTACAAGTTCAATTGGCAATTCTCTAAAATCTACTAATTTTTTATTTAGTTCATATTTTTCATAAGCATTTTCTTTTTTAAGTGCTTCTAAAAACAATTCGTTATTTTCGTAATATTTTTCGCAAGTTTTTGGTCCACATTTCTTAAAAATGGGCATAATATTATCTGATTTATCTCCTAGCACAATTTTATAAAATAAATTTTTTTGCGGTTCACTAAATACTTTCTTAGCTTCTTTTAAAAATTTGTTTTGAAAATTTACAATTTCAGTGTTATCATCTAAAAGTTGTAAGTAATCATGGTCGTTGGCAATAATATATATTTGTGCGTCATTATATTTATTGCGAATATGGTTTTTAGTAAGTGCAATAATATCATCAGCTTCTAAATTAGGAAATTGTAATACGGCATTTGCGCCGGCCTCATATAAAAGTTTGTTGCTATCTTGATAGATATGCTTGAAAAATGGTCCTCCATTAAATTCCTCACCTTTGTCTCGCGTACCTTTATATTCTGAAAATAAAGCATTTCTCCAAATGTCTTTACGCGGGCAATCACGAACAGCAATAATAGTGGTTTTTTTCTTATGTATTTTTTGCTTCTTTTTAAACCCAGTTAGCGATTCGCTAAATGTTTTCAAAAACTTTTCTACAAACTCTTCATTTTCGTATGGATTAGTTAAAGGTAATTCAGGATTAGAGTGTCCCCACCATTGAATAATAGCAAAATATCTATAAAATATCCAATAGCTTGTATCTACTAATATGAATATTTTTGGTTCTTGATTTTGCATTTGCACTTGCGTTTTATCCATTATAATATAATTATGTGTCAAGTATTTATATTAATCACATATAATAATAGCATAATATATCAATTTTTTTTATATATATACAAATTATTTAAAGTTATTTTTAAATTTTAATTAGATGATTTATGAATAATAATACATACAAAAGCGGAATCCTTGT
>Ga0209107_10000536_pt1 | contig 21955 bp, 20 predicted proteins | sample LakErihyJuly2011_2_FD_187460 | JGI IMG/M metagenome (GOLD analysis project Ga0209107, IMG submission 187460) | Freshwater microbial communities from dead zone in Lake Erie, Canada - CCB hypolimnion July 2011 (SPAdes) (version 2) | ecosystem: Environmental > Aquatic > Freshwater > Lentic >...
GTCTGAGGTGTCGTCACCGGCGACGGACATCCCACCAGACTGCGGCAACCGCTGCACCAGCAATCCCACAGCGCGGGCATCATCGGCACCGAGCCGCACCGTGGTCGGGAGCTGCTCCGATTGATCGAAGTACTGCTCGAGCGCGGCGGCCAACGAGTCGCCGCCGAGCGGCACGATGCCTTGGTAACGCGCGCCACCCTGCGTCGATTCGACGGTCACGGCGAGCTGCCCCCGACCCACCAAGGACGGGAAGTCCAGCTCCGCCCCAATGCCGTCGCGCTCACCCTCGAAGGACGCCGCGACGAACCGCACCACCGCACGCACGCGCAGGTCGTGGGTGCATTGCGCGACCAACAGGCGCACTGCACCGTCCCCCTGCAACTGCAAGGTGAGTTCGCCCTCAAACTTCAGGGTCGCAGCGAGCAACACCGCCGCCGCTGAGGCTTCGCCGAGCAGTCGGCGAACGGACGCGGGGTGATCGGCATGCTCGCGCAGTTCGAGCCACGCAGGCCCGAGCCGCACAAACTGCCCGCGGACGGACTGATGTTCGACGGTGAAACGCAAGGCGACATCGAGGGCTGCCTCGGGGCCACCCTCTAGGCGGTCCGTCTCAGCGGGCGCTCCAGGCGCGCCCTCTGCTGCGTCGTTCATCCGGCGAGCTTCGCCTTGAGGAGCTCGTTGAGCTGCGCAGGGTTCGCCTTGCCGCCGGTGGCCTTCATCACTTGGCCGACGAAGAACCCGAATAGTTTGTCCTTACCGGAGCGGTAGTCCGCAAGCTGGCCGGGGTTCCTCGCCATCACTTCATCGATAGCCGCCTCGATGGCGCCCGTATCGGTGATCTGGCGCAGGCCCTGCTGCTCGATGACCGCGTCCGCCGAGGCGCCGCTCTCCCACATCGCCTCAAAGATCTCTTTGGCGATCTTACCGGAGATGGTCGCATCGACGATGCGCAAGACCAGACCGGCGAGGTGGACAGCATCCACTTTCGCCGCGCCCACCTCGAGGTTGTCGCGATTGAGGAAGGCTGAGAAGTCGCCCATCACCCAGTTCGCGCAGAGTTTAGGATCGCTGCCGACACGGCGCAGGACATCCTCGTAGAAGGCTGCAAGCTCACGGCTCGCGGTGAGGACACCCGCGTCATAATCGGAGAGGCCGTAATCGCGCACGAAGCGCGCTGCCTTGTCATCCGGCAATTCAGGCAGCGTGGCGCGCACTGCCTCGATGAAGGCGGGTTCGAGCAGCACCGGCAACAAGTCGGGATCGGGAAAGTAACGGTAATCGTTGGCCGCCTCTTTGGAGCGCATCGAGCGCGTCTCGCCTTTATCAGGGTCGTAGAGCCGCGTCTCCTGCACCACCTTGCCGCCGGATTCGATCAGCTCGATCTGGCGCTCGACCTCGAAGTTGATGGCTTTCTCGACGAAACGGAAGGAGTTGAGGTTCTTGATCTCGGCACGGGTACCGAACTGCTCTGCGCCCCGCCGCCGCACTGAGACGTTGGCATCGCAACGGAAAGAACCTTCCTGCATGTTGCCGTCGCAGATGCCGAGGTAGCGCACCAAGGTGTGCACCTTTTTCATGTAGGCGATGGCTTCGCGTGCGGAACGCATGTCCGGCTCGCTGACGATCTCGATGAGCGGAGTGCCCGCGCGGTTGAGATCGATGCCGGTGAGTCCCGGTAAGCCCTCGTGCAGCGACTTGCCGGCGTCCTCCTCGAGGTGGGCACGCGTGATGCCGATGCGCTTGCGCACACCGTCGTCGAGCACGATCTCGAGCATGCCCTCCGCCACGATCGGCAGCTCGTATTGGCTGATCTGGTAGCCCTTCGGCAGATCTGGGTAGAAATAGTTCTTGCGGGCAAATACCGAGCGCGGCGCGATCCGTGCGCCGATGGCGAGACCGAGGCACACCGCCATCCGCACCGCCTCACCGTTCAGCACCGGCAGCACACCCGGGTAGCCGAGATCGACGAGGTTCGCTTGGGTATTGGGGAGGGCGCCGTATGCGGTGGCGGAGCCCGAAAAGATCTTGGAGCGCGTGGCGAGCTGCGCGTGGATCTCGAGACCGATGACGGTTTCCCATCCGCTATCCGTGCCCGCCATGTCCGTGCCCGCCATGTTCAGGCCCACGCCGACGGCGCGCGAAGGTGCCAATCGGTCTCCTGTTGGTAGCGATGCGCGGCGTTCAACATGCGCCCCTCGGAGAAATGCGGGCCGATCAGCTGCAGGCCGACGGGCAGGCCACCCGCGAAACCACAAGGCAGCGACATCGCCGGCAGCCCCGCGAGGTTCGCGCCGATGGTGTAGATATCATTGAGGTACATGGTGATCGGGTCGTCGCACTTGGCGCCGATGGCGAACGCGGTCGTGGGCGAGGTCGGCCCGAGCAGCAGGTCGCAGTCCGCGAAAGCCCGGGCGAAATCGGCGCTGATGAGCTGTCGCACGCGCTGGGCCTTGAGGTAATAGGCGTCGAAGTAGCCGGCCGACAGCACATAGGTGCCGGTCATGATCCGGCGCTTGACCTCGGCGCCGAAGCCCTCACCGCGCGAGCGCGAGTAGAGGTCTGCGAGGTTCCGCGGGGCGTCGCAGCGATGACCGAAGCGCACACCGTCGAAGCGTGCGAGGTTCGAGGAGCACTCGGCGGGTGCGACGACGTAGTAGGTGGGTACGGACAGTGGCAGGTTCGGGCAGCTGACCTCACGGACCTTGACGCCGAGACGCTCGTAGACCGCGATCGCCTCGCGAATCCGCTGCTCGCAACCGCCGTCGAGGCCCTTGTCGAAGAACTCGCGCACCACGCCGATGGTGAGACCTTCGAGGGAGTCGCCGAGGGTGGCCATGTAATCGGGCACGGGGGAATCGACGCTGGTCGAGTCGCGCGGATCGAAACCCGACATCGGACCGAGCAACAGCGCCGCGTCCTCGGCGCTGACGGTGATGAGCCCCGCCTGATCGAGGCTCGAAGCGAAGGCGATCATGCCGTAGCGGCTGGCGCGACCGTAGGTCGGCTTAATGCCGGTCACACCGCAGAGCGCAGCGGGCTGACGGATGGAGCCCCCGGTATCGGTGGCCGTGGCAGCCGGCACGAGACGGGCCGCTACGGCCGCCGCGGAGCCGCCGGAGGAGCCGCCGGGCACCAGCGCGGGATCCCAAGGGTTGCGCACCGGCCCGAAGAAGCTCGTCTCGTTCGACGAGCCCATCGCGAACTCGTCCATGTTCAGCTTGCCGAGCATCACCGTGCCTGCCGCCTTGAGGCCGACGACGACCGTGGCGTCGTACGGGGACACAAAATCCGCAAGCATCTTTGAGCCGCAGGTGGTGCGCACCCCCTCGGTGCAGAAGATGTCCTTGTGGGCGATCGGCACGCCGGTCAGCGGGCCCGCCCGGCCGGCGGCCCGAGCGTCATCGGCGGCCTGCGCGGCGGCCAAGGCGCCCTCGGCTGTGACCGTGACGAAGGCGTTGAGGGCGGGCTGGCCGGCAGCGATGCGATCGAGACAGACCCGGGTGAGTTCGACGCTCGAGTATTCCCCGCGGAGCAGCCCGCGGGCGAGCCCGGCTACGGTCGGCGCGGGCAGTGGCGGCAAGGCGCTCATTCGATCACCTTCGGGACGAGATACAGGCCGGCTTCGGCTGCTGGCGCATTGCGTTGGTAGAGGTCGCGACGGTCGGTTTCGGTGACTTCGTCGGCACGCAGCCGCTGGGCGAGACCGGGCAGCGGATGCGCCATCGGGCTGATGCCCTCGGTCGGCGCCCGGTCGAGATCGCCCACGAAGGCGAAAATGCGCGACAGGGATTCGACATAGACCGGGATCTCGGCCTCGGTGAGTTCCAGGCGGGCAAGCCGGGCGATGTTCTCGATGTCGGTGCGCGTCAGGCTCATGCGGGGACCCCGGCAAACACGGCCAGCAACCTTGGCGTGGAAAACATGGGAAAACCGGCATCAGCCGGGCCACGAATGATACACCGTCGCCTTGTGGAAGCGCGCGCGGATTGGTAAATTTCACTGCCTTTTCTCACTCCTTGCTTCAGGATCTCGGCACCCCAGATGTTTAAACGCCTGCGCGGCTATTTTTCGAGCGACCTCTCCATCGACTTGGGGACGGCGAATACGCTGATCTATGTCCGCGATCGCGGCATCGTGCTCAACGAGCCCTCCGTGGTCGCCGTGCAAGAGGACTACAGCCGAGGAGGTAAGGTCATCGTCGCCGTGGGCGTCGAGGCCAAGAACATGCTCGGGCGGACGCCTGGGCACATCACCGCGGTGCGACCTTTGAAGGACGGCGTGATCGCCGACTTCACCTACACCGAGAAGATGCTTCAACACTTCATCGGCAAGGTGCACGACACCCGCCTGCTGAAGCCGTCGCCGCGGGTGCTGGTTTGTGTGCCGGTCGGCTCCACGCAGGTCGAACGTCGCGCCATCCGCGAATCCGCAGAAGGTGCCGGCGCACGCACCGTCGCCATCGTCAGCGAGCCGATGGCCGCGGCGGTCGGCGCGGGCCTGCCTGTCCAGGAGGCGCGCGGCTCGATGGTGCTCGACATCGGTGGTGGTACCTCCGAGGTCGCGGTGATCTCCCTGAACGGCATCGTCTACGCGCAGTCGGTGCGCATCGGCGGAGACCGCTTCGATGAAGCGATCACCAACTACGTGCGCCGCAATTACGGCATCCTGATCGGTGAGACCACTGCCGAGCGCATCAAGATCGAGATCGGCTCGGCTTACCCCGGTCAGACCGTGCGCGAGATCACGGTGAAGGGCCGCAACCTCTCCGAAGGCGTGCCGCGCGCGTTCACGCTCAACAGCAACGAGATCCTCGAAGCACTGCAGGATCCATTGCAGGGCATCGTCAGCGCTGTCAAACAAGCCCTCGAGCAGACTCCGCCTGAACTCGGTTCCGACGTCGCAGATCGCGGCATCGTCATCACCGGCGGCGGCGCGTTGCTGCGCGACATCGACAAGCTCATCACCGAGGAGACCGGCGTGCCCGCGGTGATCGCCGAAGATCCGCTGACCTGCGTGGCACGCGGTGGCGGTCGTATCCTCGAACTGATGGACGAACTCGGGCCCGGCAACTTCGGGCTTGAGTAGCCTCGCCGCCAGCCGCGATCGGCCGCAGCGCGGCGTACCCATCGGGCTGCGCTTCTTCGGCTATGCAGCGCTCGCCCTCGCGTTGATGTGGCTCGACCAACGCGGTGGCATCCTCGATCGCGTGCGCTACGGCCTGCAGGCCATCGTCTATCCACTGCAAATCGCGCTCAACTCACCCGCCGCTGCCCTGAACTGGACGTACGATATCTTCGCGCAACGCGCCGTGCTGCAAGCGGAGAACCGTGCGTTGCGTGATGCGCTGCGGGCCAGCGAGATCCGGGGCATGCGCAACGCAGCGCTCGAGCGGGAGAACGCGGAACTCCTCGGGCTGCGCGGATCGGTTCGCGGTAAAGCATCACGATGGCTGCCAGCCCGCGTGATCGACCAAAAACTCGACGCCCAACGCCATCGGCTGACCGTCGATCGCGGCGAGCGCAACGGTGTGACGACCGGACAGATCGCGGTCGCAGCGGGCGGTATCCTCGGGCAGAGCCTGCGCGTTGGCCCCTCGAGCACCGAGATCATCCTGCTCTCCGATCCGAGCAGTGGCGTGCCCGTGCAGATCGTGCGCACCGGCGTGCGCACCCTCGCCATCGGCTCGGGCAAGCCGGGCGAGTTGTCGCTGCCCTACCTGCCGCTGCAGACGGACATCATCGACGGTGACCTGTTGGTCAGTTCCGGTCTCGGTGGCGTGTTCCCTGCCGACTACCCGGTCGCCAAGGTGACCGAGGTCCGGCGCGACAGCGGTTCGCCGCTCGCCGTGGTGCGCGCGAGCGCGCTCGCGGCGCTCGACCGGGATCGCGTGGTGGGGTTCTTGTGGCTCGACCCGGTGCCAACGGCTGCCGAGATGCCGCCATGACGGAATCACGCAGCTCGGTCGTGCTGTCGACGCTCGCCGCTTTCGTGCTGCAGGCGGTTCCACTGGCCTCGGCTCTCGAGATGCTGCGGCCGCCGTTCGCGGTGCTTTTGGTCATATTTTGGTCGCTGACGGCACCGCGCGTCGGCGGGATCGCACTCGGCTTCTTCATCGGACTCGCCATCGACGTCTACCAGGGCGTGGTGCTCGGACAGCATGCGCTCGCCACCGCGTTGGTGGCCTACCTCGCCGTACGCCAGCACCTGCTGGTCCGCACCAAGCCGCTCCTCGAGCAGTCCTTGTTCGTTTTTGCGCTGCTGTTGGCGTGGGTCGCGACCTGCTGGCTCATCGAAGCGTTCAACGGAAGTTCGACCGGCGACGTCACACGCTGGGTGACAGCGCTGACCGGTGCGGTCATCTGGCCTTTGATGATGATCTGGGGCGCATCGCGTACCGCCGGGACCCGTTGAGCGATGGCGGTACGGGGACGCATCAAGGACCTATGGCGCGAACAGCGCCTGTTCGAGCAACGCGCCATCGCAGCAATCGTCTTGATCGGATTGCTTACAACGGTGTTGGTGTCACGGCTGCTCTGGCTGCAGGTCAAGCGCTACGACCACTTCACCGACCTTGCGCAAGGCAATCGCGTGCGCGTCGAACCGCTGCCCGCGCCGCGCGGCATGATCTACGACCGCGCCGGGGCGGTGCTCGCCGAGAACCGTCCCGCCTATCAACTCGAGCTCGTCCGGGAACAGGTCAAGGACCTCGAAGCCACGCTCGAGGGTCTCATCGGCATCGGCGTGCTGGACCTCGACGAACTCGACTTCGCGCGTCGCGCCATCCGTTCGCGCCGGCCGTTCGACAGCGTACCGATCAGGTTGCGGCTTAGCGAAGAGGATATGGCGCGCTTCGCGCTGCACCGACACCGCTTCCCGGGCGTCGACATCCGCACGCGATTAGCGCGGCACTACCCGCAAGGCGAGACGGCGGTGCATGCGGTGGGTTATGTCGGCACCCTCTCGGAATCCGATCTCGAACGGGTCGATCGCGAGGAATACGCCGGTATCTCCACCATCGGCAAGATCGGGGTCGAGGGAACGTTCGAAGATGCGCTACGCGGACGCAAAGGATCGCGGCAGATCATGGTCAACGCGCAGGGACGCTCAGTGGACCGCGAAACGGTACTGGACGAGCCGCTGCGCACGATCGCGGCGAAGCCCGGGGCCGACCTCTACCTGACGCTCGACCTCGAAGTGCAGCGGGTCGCCGAACAAGCGGTGCAAGGACAGCGTGCTGCCATCATCGCGCTCGACCCGCGCAACGGCGAGGTAATTGCGCTCGTGAGCCGTCCCGGATTTGATCCCAACAGCTTCGCGCGCGGCCTGACCCGCGCCGAGTTCGCGGCGCTCAACGAGGATCTGGACCGTCCGCTGTTCAACCGCGCGCTGCGCGGCACCTATCCGCCGGGCTCGACGATCAAGCCTGTGGTCGCACTCGCGGGTCTCGAGCACGGTCTCGTGACACCGACCACGACCCGTGCCTGCCCGGGTTGGTATTCGCTGCCGGGCAGCAGCCATCGTTTCCGCGACTGGAAGCGCAGCGGCCACGGCAGCGTCGCGCTGATCGAAGCGCTGGCGCAATCCTGTGACATCTACTTCTACGCGCTCGCCGCCCAACTCGGGGTCGAACGGCTGCACGAGTTCCTCGGGCGTTTCGGCCTCGGCGGACCGACCGGCCTCGATGTCGGCGGCGAAAAATTTGGCCTCCTACCGTCACGCGCATGGAAGCGCAGCGCCTTCAAGCGCGCCGCGCAACAGGTCTGGTTCCCCGGCGAGACGGTGATCTTCGGCATCGGCCAGGGCTACCTGACAAGCACCCCCATGCAGCTCGCCCAGATGACCGCCGTGCTCGCGATGCGCGGCGCGAGCCACCGGCCCCGACTGGTACGGGCTCTGCGCGACCCGGTCACCCGCGTCGAGACACCGGTGCCGCCCGCCCCGCTGCCCACAGTCCGATTGCGCGATCAGGCCGATTGGGAGGTCGCGGTGCAGGGCATGGTGGCCGTCATGCAGGGCGGTACCGCAAGCCGGGCTGCTGCGGGAGCGGAATACTCGATCGCCGGCAAGACCGGCACGGCGCAGGTGTTCAGCATCGCCCAGAACGCCCGCTACGACGAATCGACCATCTCGGAACGGCTGCGCGACCACGCGTGGTTCATCGCCTTCGCACCGGTGGACGCCCCCCGGATCGCCGTCGTCGTGCTGGTCGAGAACGGCCGCAGCGGCAGCGGCACGGCGGCGCCGATCGCCCGCTTGGTGATGGATGCCTACCTGCTGCGCAAGTTCCCCCCAGCCCCGGGCGAGGACGTGAGCGCCGCCCCGACAGCAGATACCGGAAACGGGGAGTGACGAGAATGCGTGAAGATGTGGAGAGCACGGCCCGCCGTACGCTCACGCGCAGCACGCGCATCTTGGGCGCACTGCAGCTCGATGGACCCCTGGTGCTCGGCCTCGCGCTGATCGTCGTGTATGGTCAGTTCGTCCTCTACAGCGCCTCGGGCGGCGACTGGAGCGCGGTCGTGCGCGGCTCGATCCGGCTCTGCATCGGTGCACTCGCGATGTTGGTCTGCGCTCAGATCAAGCCCGGCCAGCTGCGCCGTCTGTCGCCCTGGCTGTACCTGGTCGGGCTCGTGCTGATCATCATCGTCGATGCCATAGGCTATATCGGCAAAGGTGCGCAACGATGGCTGGATCTCGGCCTGTTCCGCTTCCAGCCCTCCGAGATCATGAAGCTCGCGGTGCCGATGGCCTGCGCCTGGTACCTGCGTGAACGCTCACTGCCCCCGGACGGCAAGACCTTGCTCGTCCTGGCCGGGCTCATCTTGGTACCGACCTTGCTGACGATCCTGCAACCGGACCTCGGTACCGGCCTATTGATCCTCATATCGGGCGGACTCGTCGTGCTGTTCGCCGGGCTGCAAGCTTGGATCATCGCGCTGCTCGGCGGCGCCAGCGTCGCAGCAGCCTGGGGCGGCTGGTACCTGTTGCACGACTACCAACAACAACGCGTGCTCGCCTTCCTCGATCCGCAGTACGATCCGCTCGGCGCGGGCTACCACATCATCCAATCCACCATCGCGATCGGTTCGGGCGGCATCACCGGAAAGGGCTACCTGCAGGGTACGCAAGGACAACTGGAGTTCCTGCCGGAACGCTCCACCGATTTCGTATTCGCCGTGATCGGCGAGGAACTCGGGCTGCTCGGTGCACTGTTGCTGCTTGCGCTCTACCTTGCCGTGGTGGCGCGGGCGCTCTATCTCGCCTCGCAGATGCATGACACCTTCGCGCGACTTCTGTCCAGCAGCTTCGCGACCATCTTCTTCGTCTATGTATTCATCAACGCGGGTATGGTGAGCGGACTGTTGCCCGTGGTCGGTGTGCCGCTGCCGCTCGTCAGCTACGGCGGGACTTCCATGGTGACCCTATTGGCGGGGTTCGGTATGCTCATGGCACTGCACGCCAACCGGAAACTTGCCGCCTGATGATGCGCCGCATAAAAGACCTGGTCACCGCCCTGCCGTTGCTGCTGCTCACCGCGTGCAGCATGCCCAGCGGCATCGCGCAGACTCCCCCGGCTGCGACGCCCCCGGCTGCGACTCCCCCGGCTGCTGCGGTCGTACCCGAGCCGCCGACGCCCTTCGATCTCGGCCGTACCGACATCGCCGGCTGGATCGACGAGGTCGCCGCACGGCATTCGATACCCGCCAAGGACCTGCGCGACCTGCTCGCGACCGGTCAGCGACAGCCGGCGATCCTCGCCGCCATCAGCCGCCCAGCCGAGAACGTGATGACTTGGTGGCAATACCGCGAAAAACTCGTCTCTGAACAGCGTATCGCGGAGGGCGCGGAGTTCTGGCTGATCCACCGGCAGAGGCTCGATGCGATCAGCACGCGCACCGGTATCGATGCGGCTTATCTGGTCGCGATCATCGGCGTCGAGTCCTCCTATGGACGCCGTGCCGGCACTTGGCGCGTGCTCGATGCGCTGATGACCCTCGGCTTCGACTACCCGCGACGCAGCAAATTCTTCCTCGCAGAGCTCGAGCAGTTCGTGCTGCTGGTGCGCGACGAACGTCTCGACCCTGCAGCCGCGCTCGGCTCCTACGCAGGTGCGATGGGCTCGCCGCAGTTCATGCCATCGAGCTATCGCCGCTTGGCGGTCGACGGCTCGGGCGATGGTCGGCGGGACCTGTTCACGGACTGGGATGATGTGTTCGCCAGCGTCGCCAACTATTTCGTCGCGAGCGGCTGGCAACGCGGCGCGCGGGTGCTCACAGAAGCCACCGCCCCGGAGACGGTCTTCGCGGCTCTCGACCGCCGTAACCTCGACCTCAAAGATACCGCTGCGAGCCTGCGGGCACGCGGTGTGAGCTTCGATCCGGCCGTCGCCGCCGACACGCCGCTGATGCTCATCCCGGCGGAGCAGCGCGACGGACCGGGTGTACGGGTGGGGTTCGCGAACTTCCGCGTCATCACCCGCTACAACCGCAGCATCCTCTACGCGATGGCCGTGCATGACCTCGCCGACGCGCTCAGAGCACGGACGGACGCCGCCGCACCCTGATGCACACCGAACGCAAGGCACATCGGTGCTGGCTCTGGGCACTGCCGGTGTTCGCGGTGCTCCCGGGATGCGGTCTGCTGCAACGCACACCCAATCCCCCGGCTGCCGATACGGCAGTGCCCGCGCCGCCGCGCGACCTTGCCGCAATCCCGGACGCGGTACCGCGCGACGAGCCCCGCAGCCGTTACGGTAACCCCGAGACCTATGAGGTCTTCGGCAAACGCTACAAGCTCATGAAGTCCGGTAAGGGCCATGTAGAGCGAGGTCTGGCCTCGTGGTACGGCCCAGGCTTCCATTCCGAACGCACCTCGAGCGGTGAACCGTACGACATGTATGCGATGACCGCCGCGCACAAGACCTTGCCGATACCGGCCTATGTGCGGGTCACCAATCTCGAGAACGGCCGATCGGTCGTGGTACGCGTGAACGATCGAGGTCCGTTCGTGAACGAGCGGATCATCGATCTCTCCTACACCGCCGCCTCGAAGCTCGACATGCTGCGAGCAGGCACGGCGAGGGTCGAAATACGCGTGCTCGACGCTCGGTCGAGCACCGCTCCGGCGCCGTCGGACACAACGTTTCAATCCATCGCCCTGACGCCCCCCCCACAGATCGTTACTGGCGCGACCACTGGCGCGACCACTGGCATCCGGTTCTTGCAGGTCGGCTCTTTCGCATCGAGTGCCAATGCCTCGGCCTTGGTGTCGAGGCTCACCGCCGCGGGCATCGCTGGAGCGAGCGTCCGCGAAGTACAGGTCGGAGACCGGTTGCTCTATCGTGTTCGGGTCGGACCGGTGGTCGACGCCGGGCAGGCAACCCGACTCACGGCGCAGCTGCGCGATGCCGGGATCCCGGACGCCCGTCTCGCACCGGAGTGAGTCGACCGTCCGGCAGCCGCTACAATACGCCGCCCTGATACACATCACCCGGAGATCCGCTTGACGATTTCATTGAATTTTGCCGTACCCACGATCCGCCACATGCTCGTAGCGCTGGCGAGCGCTCTCTTGCTGCTCGATGCACCGATGGCCCAAGGCGCTGCGACGGCCTTGCCTGCGTTGCCTGGCCCGATACCAGCACGCCAGTTCATCCTCATCGACCAAGCTAACGGCCGGACGCTCGCCGCACAGGACGCCGAGCAGCGCGCGGAACCGGCCAGCATCACTAAATTGATGACCGCGATGGTGGTGTTCCGGCAGATCGCAGCCAGCCGTCTGCGCCTCGAAGAGCCGGTGACGATCAGCGAGCGTGCGTGGCGCGCAGAGGGCTCGCGCACCTTCGTCGAGGTCGGCACGCAGGTGCCGGTCGAGGTGCTGCTCAAGGGCATGATCGTGCAATCGGGCAACGATGCCGCGATCGCCCTCGCGGAGAAAGTCGCCGGTTCGGAGGCTGCTTTTGCGACGCTGATGAATGCCGAGGCCAAGCGGCTCGGCATGAAGGACTCGAACTTCACCAATTCCACCGGCTTGCCGGATCCTGCGCTCTATTCAAGCGCACGCGATATCGCGCTGCTCTCGCGGGCGCTGATCCGTGAGTTCCCAGAGCTCTATCGCTTCTACTCGCTGCGCGAGTACGAGTGGGGCGGTATCCGCCAACCGAACCGCAACAGCCTGCTGGCACGCGACGCGGGCGTGGACGGGCTCAAGACCGGTCACACCTCGAGCGCCGGCTACTGCCTGGCAAGCTCTGCCGAACGCAGCGGCACACGGATGATCGCGGTGGTGCTCGGTGTTGTCTCCCCCAAAGTGCGTGAAGAGGCGAGCCTGACGCTGCTGGAGCACGGCTTCCGGCACTTCCAGACCGTGCGCCTGCGCCGAGCCGACGAGGTCATCCTGCGGCCACGCCTCTACAAGGGCGCCAGCGACCAGTTGGCGGTGGTACCGGCCACAGAGGTGGCGGTCACCACGCAGCGCGGCCGTGCCGGCGCGCTGCGCACCGTGCCGGTGCTCGAACCGCGGTTGATCGCGCCGATCACTGCACGGCAGCGTGTCGGCGAACTGCAGGTCCAGGAGGACGGGAAGGTCATCGCGCGGATCCCGTTGGTCGCGCAGTCGGCGGTGGCCGAGGGTGGCCTTTGGCCGAGGCTGCGCGATACTGTCTTGTTGTGGTGGCAGTGATGCCGCGTCCCAGATCGCTCTTGGTAGAGCCTCATGGCTGAGCCGATGCCCATCTGCCACCTCGACGGGGAGTGGCTGCCGCTGCGTGAAGCGCGGATCTCGCCGCTCGACCGCAGCTTCCTCTTCGGCGACGGCGTGTATGAAGTCGTGCCGGTGTTCGCGGGGCGTCCGTTCCGCTTCAACGAACATTTCGCCCGCTTGACGCGCAGCGCCGACGCCATCCGGCTGCGCGACCCGCACAGCCGAGACGGTTGGCGGGCGCTGGTGCACGAGCTCATGGCCCGCAATGGTGGCGGTGATCTCTACACCTATGTGCAGGTCTCGCGCGGCGCGGAGTTCGGCCGCAGCCACGCGCCGTTGCCGGTCGTCCCGCCCACCGTGTTCGCTTTCTGCGCACCGCTGCCGCAGCTGTCGCCCGAAGCGCGTGCCGACGGCCTCGCCTGCATCACCGCCGAGGACACCCGCTGGGCTCGCTGCGACATCAAATCCACGGCCCTCCTCGCCAACGTGCTGCTGCGACAGTTGTCGGTCGATGTCGGCGCCCACGAGACCATCCTGCTGCGCGAGGGTGCGCTGATGGAGGCCAGCACCTCGACCGTGCACATCATCAGCGGCGGCCGCTTGGTCACGCCACCCGAGTCGCAGCGCATCCTCCCGGGGACCACCCGCAGTGTGGTCGCAGAGCTCGCCGACCAGATCGGTCTGGCACGCGAGACCCGCGAGGTGTCCGAAGCCGAGCTGCGCCGGGCGGATGAGATCTGGTTGGCGTCGGCGACACGACGCGCCTCGCCCGTCACGCGTCTCGATGGCGCGCCGGTCGGTACCGGTCGCCCGGGCCCTGAATGGCACCGCATCGACGCCGCATTCTCGGAGTTGATCGTCGATCTTGCAGGACAGCCGTGGTGAACGGCCCGATCGACGAGGCCCTAAGCCCGCTGCAGTTCCCGACCGACTACCCCATCAAGGTGGTCGGACGATCCGAGCGCAGCCTGCGGACGCGCATCGACGGCGTGTTCGAGGCGCATGTGTCGGACCTCGATCCTGCTCGCATCAGCGAACGCGCCAGCGGCGCCGGCAACTTCACCGCGATCACCTACACCATCGTCGCGCAGAGCCGCACCCAGGTCACCGCACTGGTGGCCGAGCTCGCCGCCACCGAAGGCGTCTTGATGGTGATCTGACCGGCCGATCAGCGGCCGATCAGCGAGAGGAATTCGCGGCGCGTATCGGCATTGGTCTTGATGCTGCCCCGCAAGGCGGAGGTGACCGTCGTAGCGCCCGTGTGGCGGACCCCACGAGATTCCATGCACATGTGGCGACATTCGATTACCACTGCCACGCCCCGCGCCTTGAGGTTGTTGTCGAGCGCATCGGCGATCTGGTTGGTGAGCCGTTCCTGGACCTGCAGCCGTCGGCCAAAGATCTCGACCAACCTCGATATCTTTGAGAGCCCGAGGATGCGCTTATCGGGCACATAACCGACATGGGCCTTGCCGAAGAACGGCGCGAGGTGGTGCTCGCACAAAGAATAGACGGGGATGTCGCGGACGATCACCATCTCATCGACGCTCTGCGCGCCGTCCTCGAAGGATTTGAGGATATCCTCCGGGTTCATGCGGTAGCCGCGGGTGTATTCCTCCCAAGCCTTCAGGAAGCGTGCCGGGGTCTCGAGCAGGCCTTCTCGATCGGGATCCTCGCCGATGTAGCCGAGCAATCGGCGAACGGCCGCGAGATCTTCGGGTGTATGGGTCGGTCTATCCATGGCAACGGCTCTCCAAAGATCGGTGCAGTTCCGGGACAAGCACGCCTGCCACAGCTGCGATTTCACGCGGTCCGCCAAGCGCCGCCAACTGGGTCATCGCCAGCCCTTCGAAGCCGCAGGGGTTGATCCTGCTGAACGGGCCGAGATCCATGTCGACATTGATTGATACGCCATGATAACTCGCCCCACGACGGACCCGTATACCGACGCTCGCCAGTTTGGCGCCCTCCACATACACCCCCGGGGCACCGGGCCGAGTGGCCGCCACGATGCCGAAACTGGCAGCGGTGGCGATCACCGCCTGTTCGAGGGCTGTGACCAGATCGCGCACGCCAAGTCCTGCACGGCGCAGGTCAATGAGCGGATAGACCACGAGCTGCCCGGGGCCGTGGTAGGTCACCTGCCCGCCGCGATCGACCTGCACTACCGGGATGTCACACGGCGCGAGCAGGTGGGCGGGATCCGCGTTCATGCCCAGCGTGAAGACCGGCTCGTGCTCGAGCACCCAGAGTTCATCCGGGGTATCGACTCCGCGCTGATCGGTGAAGGCCTGCATCGCACGCCAGGTGTCGAGATACCGGGCGCGGCCGAGTTCACGGACGCATAGGGGAAGATCCCGCATTCACCACACCGGCGTTGTTACCCGCGAGCGCCTGCTCGGCGCGATAGCTCGATCGCACCAACGGCCCCGAGACGCATTCGCGGAAGCCTCGCGCCAGCGCCCACTCCCGGTAGCGATCGAACTCCTCCGGCGCCACGAAACGCGCCACCGACAGGTGGTTCACGGTCGGCTGCAGATACTGGCCGAGCGTCAGCAGGTCGACTTCGTGCGCCCGCAGGTCGTCCATCGATTCGCGCAGTTCGTCATCGGTCTCGCCAAGGCCGAGCATGATGCTCGACTTGGTGAGCACCTCCGGGCGGCGCCGCTTGGCATGGGCCAGCACCCGCAGCGTCTGCTCGTAACCGGCGCGCGGATCGCGCACCGGATGGGTCAAGCGCCGCACGGTCTCGATGTTCTGTGCGAACACTTCGAGACCCGAGTCGACCACGGTATCGATATCGGCCGCCACCCCCTGGAAATCGGGCACCAAAGCCTCGACGGCGGTCTCTGGCATCAGCGTCTTGATCTCCCGCACCGTGGCCGCGAAATGTGCAGCGCCCCCGTCGGGCAGATCGTCGCGGTTGACCGAGGTGAGCACCACATAACGGAGGCCCATGAGCTGTACGGTGCGCGCCGCATTGCGCGGCTCTTCAGGATCGAGCCAGCCACGCGGGTTGCCGGTGTCGACGGCGCAGAAGCGACAGGCCCGCGTGCAGACCTCGCCCATCAACATCAAGGTCGCGGTACCAGCGTTCCAACATTCGCCGATGTTCGGGCATTTCGCTTCTTCGCAGACTGTGGCGAGGCGGTGCTCGCGCACCGTCTGGCGCACGATCTCGTAACGGGCGCCACCGGCGAACGGCGCCTTGAGCCAACGCGGCTTGCCACCCGGCACCCGGACCGGTGCGGCGGCGGTCGCCTTGATGCCGTCGCGGATCGCGTTGAAGCCCTGTGGGGTGCGATATTTCAGGCCGCTCGCAGGGCGCGGGGCCGGGTCGCGGTCTTCGTCCATGGGGAATAGTGTACGCGCCGCTGGCGCGCCTCGTCGCTCGTCCGTCGTCAGCCGACGGCACCGCCTCCGAGGCGTTCGTCGAGTTCCCGCAGTCGCTCTGGAGTCCCGACATCACACCAAAGCCCTTGATAAAGCCGTCCCCGCAGCCGACCCGCCGCCCCCGCCCGGCGCAGCAGCGGCAACAGCGGGAACCGGCCATCGGTGGAACCCTCGAAGAACTCGGGCCGATACACGCCGATCCCGGAGTAGGTGTGACGCGGTGCATCACCCGGCGTGGTGAGCACGTCGAAGCCGCCCTCAGCACGCGCCACGAGACCGAAATCGCCTTGCGGATGATGTGGCGGATTCGGCACAAGGACGAGGCTCGCGAGTGCGCCGGTGTCGAGCGGTGGCAACTGGGCAAAATCGTGGTCGGTCCAGATGTCGCCGTTGACCACAAGGAACGGTGCTGCACCGAGCAAGGGCAGGGCGCGAAATAGGCCACCACCGGTCTCGAGCGCCGAATCACCCTCGTCGCTGTAGCGGATGCGCACACCGTGGTCCACACCGTCGCCCAGCGCCTCGCGGATCCGCTCACCCTGCCACGCAAGGTTGATGACCACATCGACGATACCGGCACGCGCCAAGGCGACGAGATGCCACTCGAGCAAAGACCGACCGCCCACCTCGAGCAACGGCTTCGGACGATCGTCGGTGAGCGGACGCATACGCTCACCACGTCCCGCCGCGAGGATCATCGCCTTCACGGCGCCGACCGAAGGGTAGAGGCGATCCGCGCCCGATCGTTGGCTGCCGCGAGCCGAGGCAAAGCGAGTCGTCGCAACCACGCGCCGAGATCCGACAGTTCGGGATGGCGCGCGCAGGCATCGAGCGTGTATTCGAGCGTCAGCGACAGGTCATCGAGGTAGCCGAGCTTACCGTCGCGCCAGCAGAGCCGCGCGAAGATGCCAAGCACCTTGATGTGGCGTTGGACGCCGATGAAATCGAACCACCGCAGGAACTCGCGGTCGCTCGAACCGGTGAGGGCGGCACCGCCGTTCGCACGCAGTGCAGCACGATGTCCGCGCAGCCACGCCTCGACCTGCGCGCGGGGCCACCGGACATAGCAGTCCTTGAGCAACGATACGAGGTCGTAGCACACCGGGCCGGCGAGCGCGTCCTGGAAGTCGATGATGCCGGGGCCTGCCGCCGGCAGCACCATGAGGTTGCGCGAATGGTAATCCCGGTGCACGAACGCCACAGGCTGCGCGAGCGCCTCTGCGCGCAGCACTTTGAATGCCGTTGCCAGCACGTCGAGGTCCTCTTCAGTGAGCACGAGGTCGAGGTGCTGCACCGCGAACCACTCGGGCATGAGCTCGAGCTCGCGCTGCAACACCGCATCATCGTACGGCGGCAGCCGAGCGGCCGCGTCGCCGCCGCGCAGTTGCAAGGTGCACAGTGCGCCGAGGGCTTCTCCATAGAGCGCATCGGCGCGGGAACGATCCTGCAAGGCTGCCAGATACTGTTCGGTGCCGAGGTCCTCCAACAGCAGGAGACCGCGCGATTGATCGACCGCGTGCACGGTCGGGACATGCAAGCCGATCTCGGCGAGCAGACCCGTGACGTGCAAGTAAGGGCTGATGTCCTCGCGATCAGGCGGGGCATCCATGACGATGAGGCTGCGCCCGTCGGCGAGATGGGCGCGGAAATAGCGGCGAAAACTCGCGTCTGCCGAGGCCACGGAGATCCGCTCGAGGCGATGCCCGAGTTCCTCGCCCACCCAGCGGGTGAGGATTGCCAAGCGCGGATCGGAAGAGGTCATGAAATCTGCAGGGTGCGAGAGGGGCTGCCATTATAATGGTGCACCCATGTCGCTGCCGCCTCGCCACGCGACCCTTTTTCCGGCCCTGCCCTATGCGCTGCTGGTCATGGTGTCGTGTGCGGCGATGTCACCGTCGCTGCAGGCCGAGGAGGTCACCCCGCCGCCCCTAGAGAGCCGTCCGCTGCGCTGCCCGGCGCCCTCGTCAGTGCGCGAAGCACTGCTCGCAAGCACCCCCCCAGACGCGCCGCGAGCCGCAGGGGGGGCGATCCGGGCGACGCCGACGGCGGACACCGAGCCTCGCATTGAGATCAGCAGCGATTCCGCAGTGCTTGGGTCCGACGGCGACGCGGTGCTTACCGGCGATGTGCGCGTCACCCAAGGCGAACGCATCCTGTCCGCAGAGGACGTCACCTACGATGCCAAGACGAACCTCTTTAAGGTCGACGGTATCGTCCGATACACCGACCCCTCGCTCGAGGTCGCTGGCCGCGGCGGACGCTACGACCCCGCCGGTGGTGCCGCATTCGAGGACGCAACCTTCGAGTTGCCCGAGCGACCGGCCCGCGGGGCGGCGGAACGCCTCGAGTTCGATGCAGACGGCGACATCCGACTGCAGGAAGTCTGGTTCAGCACCTGCCCCGCCGCGAACCCGGACTGGCGGATACGCGCCCGCAGCATCGAGCTCGACATGGTCGGACGTAATGGCACCGGCCGCGATGCCGCAGTCGAGTTCATGGGCGTGCCGATCCTCTACCTCCCTTGGATCTCGTTCCCGGTCGGCGACCAGAGAAAGAGCGGGTTCCTCTTCCCGAGCGTCGGATTCAGTTCGCGCAGCGGTGTCGAAGTCGGTGTGCCCTACTACTTCAACCTCGCCCCCAACCACGATCTCACCTTCGATCCGATGTTCCACGGACGGCGCGGCGTCGATCTCGGCGGCCGCTACCGCTACCTCACCGAGCGCCACGCAGGACGACTGCAGGCGCGGGTACTGCCGTCGGACATGCTGAAAGACAACGAGCGCCATTGGCTGCAATGGCGGCACGATGGCGACCTCGGATCCGGCTGGCATATCGATGTCGATGCGCAACAGGTCAGCGATCCGGAGTATTTCGAGGATTTCTCCCACAGCGGATACGACTCGAGCACCACTTTCCTCGACCAGGTGATGAGCGTCTCGTACGAGGATGAACGATGGGCGTTGCTCGGTGAGATCAGGGATTTCCAGACCATCGACCGAGCGCTGGCGCCGCTCGACCGTCCTTACGCCACATTGCCGCGACTGCTCGCCCGAGGCGATCTGGCTTTCGGATCCGATCACCGGCTGCTCGCAAGCATGGACGCCGAGCTGGTCCGCTTCGACCGCGATGTGGGGGTCACCGGCTGGCGCCTCGACGCCCGGCCCCAGTTAGGGCTCTCGTTCGATCGGCCGGGTTGGTTCGCCAGACCTGGCGTCGCTTGGCGCCATACCCGTTACGATCTCGCGGGCGTGACCCGCGGCCCGGGTTCGCTGCGTCGGGACCTGCCATCAGCCTGGGTCGATGTCGGATTGCGTCTCGAGCGACCGGCCGTCGATGCGGCTGCGCGACGGGTCACGCTCGAGCCCCGCATGCTTTATCTTTGGACGCCGTTCCGCGACCAAGAGGCCTTGCCGATCTTCGACACCGCCCTGCCCGATCTCGACTTCGGTCAGCTCTTCAGCACCGAGCGCTATGTCGGTGCGGATCGGGTCGCTGATGCGAACCAACTGAGCCTGGGCGCGACCACCCGCGTCTACGACGATCGCGGGCGACAACTGCTGTCGGCGACGGTCGGCCAGATCAGGTATTTTGAAGCATCGCACGTGCGGCTCCCCGATGAGCCAAGCCCGCGTCGCCGCGAATCTGATCTGGTGGCCGAAGTGAGTGTGTCGGCTTGGAGCCATTGGACGGCCGATTTCGGCCTGCAATGGAACACCCGTGACGAGCGTCGTGAGCGCAACAGTTTCCGGCTGCGCTACAGCCCGGACCCGGTACGCGCCCTGAACCTCTCCTACAACTTCCAGCAGGGCGGCCTCGAGCAGGCCGAGGTCTCAGGTGCCTGGCCGCTCACCCAGCGCTGGAGCGCTTTCGGCAAGCTGGTGCACGATCTGCAATCGGATGCTGGTCTCGAGCATTTCGCGGGCTTGGAGTTCCGCTCCTGCTGTTGGCGGCTGCGAGCGGTTGGCCGACGCTATATCTCGAGCCGCACGGGCGAGCGCGACACCCAGTTCTACCTGCAACTTGAACTGAACGGCCTCTCGAGTGTCGGAAGTGGGGCTGACGCTTTCCTCGACGAGGCATTTCGTGGATACTCACAGTCAAGCGTAACCCGCTGACTTCCAACCGTTTTTCGGAACCGACGCCCATGCTGACCTCACCGACTTTCCATCTGCCCCGCCACTCCGTGTTCGCGCTGGCCGGCGCGCTCACCCTAGCGTTGACGCTGTCGCTCGCAAGCGGTCCCGTCCATGCCCAAGCGCGCACGCTCTCAGACCGCGGCGAGATGCTCGATCGGGTCGCTGCAGTGGTCAACGACGGGGTGGTGCTCAGCAGCGAACTCGATGAACAGGTCGCCGAGATCACAACGCGCATCAGCGGCCAAGGCATGGAGATGCCGCCCGCCGCTGTGCTGCGCCAACAGGTGCTCGACCGGCTGGTGCTGCAGGAGATCCAGATGCAGCGTGCGCAACGCGCCGGTATCCGTATCAACGACGAGGCGCTCAATTCAGCGCTCGCCGATGTCGCGCAGCGCAACGGCATCCCTCTCGCAGACCTGCCCAAGGTGCTCGCCTCGCAAGGTGTCGACTACAACGCCTACCGCGAGAGCGTACGCCGCGAGATGACCACCCAAGTGCTCAGGCAGCGCGATGTACTGCAACGCATCAATGTCTCCCCGCGGGAGATCGAGCAGTTCATCGCCAAGGACAAGAACCGCCCCTCCGAAGCCAATGAATACAACCTCTCTCACATCCTCATCGCTGTGCCGCAGGACCCCTCGACGCAGCAACTCGAGGAAGCCGCGCGGCGCGCCGAGGATGTCAGTCGCCGGGCACGCGCCGGTGAGGATTTCGCCCAGCTCGCCATCGCCAACTCCAACAGCCAGACGGCCTTGGAGGGCGGTGCGCTCGGTTGGCGTCGCGGTCCGGAGATCCCCACGGTGCTGGCAGACCTCGTGGTGCCACTCAAGGCCGGTGAGACCAGTGAGCCCCTGCGCACGCCCTCGGGTTACCACATCGTGAGGCTCAACGAACTGCGCGGCGAAGCGGCGCAAGGTCTCGTGGAACAGACCCAAGCACGCCACATCCTGCTCAAGCCCACCGAGATCCAGGACGACGCCACGGTCGAGCAGCGGTTGCGCGCGGTGCGCGAGCGCATCCTCAAGGGCGAGGACTTTGCCGGTCTCGCCAAGACATTATCTGAAGACCCGGGGTCTGCGACCGAGGGCGGCGACCTTGGCTGGACCACTCCCGGTACCTTCGTACCGGAGTTCGACAAGGCCCTGGCGGCCCTGCAGCAGGACGAGATCAGCCAGCCGTTCCGCAGCCAGTTCGGTTGGCACATCGTGCAGTTGCTCGGCCGGCGGCAATTCGACAACACCGAGGAGATGCGGCGCCAGCGCGCCTTCATGCAGCTCCGTGAAAGCAAGGCCGAAGAAGAGATCGAGCTTTGGCTACGGCGACTGCGCGACGAGGCGTATGTCGACGTCAAGACCTGACCGTCCGCGCCTGGTACTGACCGCGGGCGAGCCCGCAGGGATCGGTCCCGAGATCTGCGCCCAGTTGGCTGCCGGTGACGCCGGCGGGCCCATCGACTGCGAGATCACCCTGCTCGGCGATCGGACGCTGATCACGCAACGCGCGCAGGCTGCAGGTGTGGATCCAGCACGGCTCCACATCGAACATCACCCGCTTACCGTCCCCTGTACGGCGGGGCGTCCCGACCCGCGCAACGCCGACCATGTGCTCGCGCTGCTCGATGCCGCGCTAGCAGGACTGCGGGATGGTCGCTGGGATGCGATGGTCACGGCACCCGTCCAGAAAAGCACCATCGCTGCATCGGGTGTGGCGTTCTCGGGACACAC
>Ga0209107_10000538_pt1 | contig 21913 bp, 21 predicted proteins | sample LakErihyJuly2011_2_FD_187460 | JGI IMG/M metagenome (GOLD analysis project Ga0209107, IMG submission 187460) | Freshwater microbial communities from dead zone in Lake Erie, Canada - CCB hypolimnion July 2011 (SPAdes) (version 2) | ecosystem: Environmental > Aquatic > Freshwater > Lentic >...
ACCCGCACGAACCCCTCCCTGATTCAGGTGGGTGTTCTTAAAATCTCAGTTTTCCCCGCATTCCCTCCCCATATCGTCTCCCGTAGGATGCCCAGCATGAACGTCGAACAAGCCCGCTTCAACATGATCGAGCAACAGATCCGCCCCTGGGATGTCCTGGACACCTCGGTGCTGGGCCTGTTGTCGGCCGTGCGCCGCGAAGATTTCGTCCCCGCCGCCCACCAGGCCCAGGCCTTCATGGACCTGGAACTGCCCCTGGGCAACGGCCGCAGCCTGCTGGCCCCGCGCGTCGAAGCCCGCCTCGTCCAGGACCTCAACCTCAGCAAGCGCGACACCGTGCTGCTGGTGGGCGCGGCCACCGGCTATGTGGCCGCCCTGCTGGCCCACAAGGCGCAGCGCGTGATCGGCCTGGAATCGGACGCCGCCCTGGCCACTGTGGCGCGCAACAACCTGCGCAAGGGTGGCGTGAACAACGCCGAAATCGTCCAGGCAGATGGCAGCCAAGGCTTTGCGGCCCAGGCCCCGTTCGATGCCATCTTGCTGGCTGGCTCGGTGGCCCAGGTGCCCCAGACCTTGCTCGACCAGCTCAAGGTCGGTGGCCGCCTGCTGGCCATCGTCGGTGACGAGCCGGTGATGCAAGCCACGCTCTTCACCCGCGTGGCCGACGGTCAGTTCAGCCGCCAAGAGCTGTTCGACACCGTCGCCAACCGCCTGTCCGGCTTCCCCGAGCCGAGCAAATTCCACTTCTGACCCCTCCGTCCCGGCATGGCGTGGCCCCCCGCCGCGCCGCCCTGCCTCATCCCAAGGATCCCAAGATGTCCACGCGCGCGCCCCAGTTCCCGAGCTCACTCCGTTCTGTGGTTGCCGCCTGGCGCCCCGTGGTCCGGGCGGTGGCCTGCGCAAGCTTCGGCCTGGCCCTCACCGCCCTGCCCTTGAGCGCCCGGGCCGAAGGCCTGCTGGAGTTGCTGGACGCGGCCAAAGGCTATGACGCGGCCTACCTGAGCGCGAAGTCGCAGGCCGAGTCCATCCAATACCAGGCGGCACAAGCGCGGGCATTGCAGCGCCCTTCGCTGAACCTGCAGGCGGGCATCAACCGCAACCACCTGGACTCCAGCGCGCCCAGCATCATCAACCCCCTGACCGGCGCCCCCGTCAGCTACAGCAGCAACTCCACCAGCCGCAAGGTGGGTCTGGCGGCACGCCAGGCGCTGTACAACGCCGGCAACACGGCCAAGATCGACCAGGCCGAACAGTCGCTGCTGGCGGCAGAAGCCGACCTGCAAACCGCCACCAACGACCTGACGGTGCGCATCACCCAAGCCTATTTCGACGTGCTGGGCGCGCAAGACGTGCTCACCACCTCGCAGGCCAACAAGGCCGCACTGGCCGAACAACTGGCCGCGGCCAAGCGCAGCTTCGAAGTAGGCAACTCGACCATCACCGACACCCGCGAGGCCCAGGCCCGCCACGACCTGGCCACCGCTCAGGAAATCGCCGCCGCCAACGACCTGCGCGTCAAGCGCATCGCGCTCGACCAACTCGTCGGCCGCAGCAACGTCACGCCCACCCCCCTGCGCACCCCGGTCAACCTCGACGCGCTGTCGCCCGGCCAGGTGGAAGACTGGGTCGGGCAATCGGCAGCCTCCCCCAGCGTGCGCAAGGCCGAAGTCGGCCTGCAAGTGGCCACCCTCGAAATCGACAAAGCCCGCGCAGGCCACCTGCCGACGCTGGACGCCGTGGCCAACGTCGTGCGCAACGACATCGACTCCAGCAACACCAACGCGAAGATTTCCGGTGGTGCCGGCACCAGCAGCTCGATCGGCCTGGAGCTGAACATGTCGCTGTATGCAGGCGACTCCGTCCAGAACCGCATCCGCGAAGTCCTGCAGCTCAAGGCGAAGGCCGAGCACGACGTGGACAACGCACGGCGCTCCGTGACCCTGGGCACCCGCCAGGCCTATTTCGGCGTGCAATCGGGCCTGGCGCAGGTCAAGGCCTACGAGGCCGCAGAATCGTCTGCCAAGCTGGCGCTGGAAGCCACGCAACTGGGCTACCGCGTGGGCGTGCGCATCAACAAAGACGTGCTGGACGCACAGACCCAGCTGGCCAGCACGCAGAAGGACCTCTACAAGGCCCGCTACGACGTGATCGTCGGCTCGGTCAAGCTGCGCCAAGCCAGTGGCACGCTGAAGGCAGAAGACCTCTCCGAGCTCAACAAGCTGCTGGCGAACTGAAGCCCCGCGTCACGCCGCTTCACGGCGAGGGCCGCTCCGGCCCCTGCTGCTCTTGGGCGCGGGCCGACAGGTAGGCGTAGAGGTCGGCGATGTGGACGGTCACGCTGGGCTCGCCCTGCCAGGCTGGCATCGTCAGGGCGTACTGCCGGCGCTGCAGAAGGTCTTCGAGCAAGGCGTCCAGGGCCGGATTAGCCCGGGTGTCCTTGGCAACAGGCAGGCCCCAGTCGTAGCGGTAGAGCACCGTGCTGACGAACTGCCGCGAACCCATCTCGCGCACCCTGGGCAGCAGGTTCGGGCCGCCCGCCGAGCCGGTGGCCGCCGCCCCATGGCAACTGGCGCATTTGTCCTGGAAAAGGCGCCACCCGCGATAAACCGACCCTGGCGGCGTGGCGGCTTTCGCGACCTCTTGGGCGGCTTGCCGGTTTTGCCACTCGATGCTGCAACCCGTCAGGGACAGGGCCAGCAAGACAGTGGTCGCCCCCAAGCGGCCCAGGCGAGCCCTCTGCTGGGCCCTCGTCTGGACATGTGCTGCGCGTCTCAGCATCAACGTGGACATCGTGACCATGTGCCTTCCCTTTCGCATGTCGATGGGCATGGTGCATTCTGCGCGCGACGCCTGCCGACTTGGGAAGCGGTGATCGCCCTCCGTTTGTCCGAGATCATGACTTGAGCGGGACAGGCTGCGCGCTGTGCACACCCCATTGCCCGCGCCATGACGAAATCCGCATCGGTCAGCAACGGGGTCCACTTTCCTGGGTTGTTCCCCGGACGCACACCAGCTGTCAATGGACGACCCCGGACGCAATCGGACGACAAGAAGTGGATTTACCCAGGAAAAAGGCCTCCGAGCGGATGAACTCGGAGGCCTTTGAAATGCTTGGTGCCGGCTGTCGGATTCGAACTGACGACCTACCGCTTACAAGGCGGGTGCTCTACCAACTGAGCTAAGCCGGCGCAAACTTCAATGCGAGATTCTAGCGTGACTGTCAGCGTTCATTTCACGCGACGCAAGGCCGGACGACCGCCACCTGACGGCGGCTCGGGCGGCGGCGTGTCTGCGTCATCGCTCGTCTGGGCCTGAGCAGGTTTGTCCACCGCCTTGACAGGCGAAGGCCGCTCCTTGGGTGCCTTCTGGGCCGGCGCCAAACGCAATCCACCGGCAACAGGCGCACTCGCGCCAGGCGATGGTGTCGCGTCCAACGGCACCTCGGCATCCACCAGGTGCGCATCGTCACCTGCGGGCGCCGAAGCAGGCGAATCCACGCCCTGACCACCCAATGGCGTGGGCACGGGGAAAGCCATGCCTTGCCCGTTCTCACGCGCATAGATGGCAATCACGTGGTCCACGGGCACAGAAATGTCGCGTGCCACACCACCGAAGCGCGCCTTGAACTCGACGAACTCATTGCCCAACTGCAGCTGGCTGGTGGCCTCGAAACTGACGTTGAGCACGATCTCGTTGTTCTTGACGTACTCCTGCGGCACCTGCACCGAGCGGTCCACGTACACAGCCAGGTACGGCGTGAAACCATTGTCCGTGCACCAGTCATGCAGGGCACGGATCAGGTACGGCCGTGTGGACGACCCCTGGGAATCTTGTTCGATGGACATGCTCGGTCAGGCGATCAGTCAGGCGAGGAAGGTCACTTGCGCATCACCTTCTCGGAAGGCGTCAGTGCCTCGATGTAGGCCGGACGCGAGAAGATGCGCTCAGCATACTTCAACAGCGGCAGCGCATTCTTCGACAGCTCGATGCCGTAATAGTCCAGGCGCCACAGCAGCGGCGCGATGGCGACGTCCAGCATGGAGAAGTCGTCGCCCAGCATGTACTTGTTCTTCAGGAAGATCGGGGCCAGCTGCGTCAGGCGATCGCGGATCTGCGAACGGGCCTTCTCCAGCTGCTTGTCGTTGGCCTTGACGCCACCGCGTCCTTCCAGCAGGTTGACGTGGGCAAACAGCTCCTTCTCGAAGTTGAGCAGGAACAGGCGCACGCGGGCGCGGGCCACCGGGTCACCGGGCATCAACTGCGGGTGCGGGAAGCGCTCGTCGATGTACTCGTTGATGATGTGCGATTCGTACAGGATGAGGTCACGCTCGACGAGGATGGGCACCTCGTTGTACGGGTTCATCAGGGCGATGTCTTCGGGTTTGGCAAAGATATCGACGTCACGGATCTCAAAATCCATGCCCTTTTCGAACAGAACGAAACGGCAACGATGCGAATAAGGGCAGGTCGTACCGGAGTAAAGCACCATCATGGCGGTGGGCTCCTAAGAAGCTGAAAAGGGATGCGCTTCGCAGCACAAACAACGAAGCGCAGTGGCCGCACTCAGCATGCCACTGCGCTGTGGGGCCCTCACCGGCTGACCGGCAAGGACCTCGGGATCACTTCACGTCTTTCCAGAACGCCGCATTCAGGCGCCAGGCGATGAAGGTGAAGATGGCCAGGAAGATCAGCACGCCCGCACCGATGCGGGTGCGCTGGGTTTGCATGGGCTCGCCCATCCACTGCAGATAGGCCACCAGGTCAGCGATGTTGCTGTCGAACTCCTGCGGCGACATCTTGCCGGGGGTCAGTTGCTCGAAACCATCGAACTTGTGGATTTTCTTCGCGGGGTCGTGCGGGTCGGCCTCTTCCACGAACTTGGCAGCGCGCTGGCCTTGCAACTCCCACAGCACGTGCGGCATGCCGACGTTGGGGAAGATCAGGTTGTTCCAACCGGTCGGACGGGCCTCGTCACGGTAGAAGCTGCGCAGGTAGGTGTAGAGGTAATCGGCACCAGAGCCGCTGGCACCAGCGCGCGAGCGGGCCACCAAGGTCAGGTCAGGCGGCACAGCACCAAACCATTCCTTGGCGTCCTTGGTGTCCAGAGACACCTTCATCAGCTCGCCCACCTTGTCGGTGGGGAACAGCAGGTTGTCCTTGATCTGCTGCTCGGTCAGGCCGATGTCCTTCAGGCGGTTGAAGCGCATGAAGGCCGCTGCGTGGCAGTTCAGGCAGTAGTTGACGAAGATCTTGGCGCCGTTTTGCAGCGCTGCCAGGTCGGTGACACGTTCTTTGGGGAACTTGTCCAGCACCAGGCTTTCGTTGGCATGCACGCCCGACATCAGCGCCAGGGTGGCCAGCAAAGAGGCAAGGAGTTTTTTCATCTTTGTTTCCTGCTTCAGTGGGGCTTGAACGTCACGCGATCGGGCACTTGCTTGAAGGTACCGATCTGGCTCCAGAAAGGCATCAACACGAAGAAGCCGAAGTACAGCAGCGTGCCCACTTGCGACACCACGTTGCCAATTTCCGAGGGAGGTTGCACGCCCAGGTAGCCCAGGATGCAGAAGTTCACCACGAACACGGCATAGACAATCTTGTGCCAGCCCGGACGGTAGCGGATGGACTTGACCGGGCTCTTGTCGAACCAGGGCAGGCCGGCCAGGATCACCACAGCGCCACCCATCACGGCCACGCCCCAGAACTTGGCTTCGAAGGTCTTGAGCAGACCGATCACCACGGCAGCGACCACCAGGCCTGCGACCTTGGTTTTGCCATCGCCCTTGCCCTTGACCAGGTTCAGCACCGCGCCCAGGCCGATGATGATGGCCAGCACGTTGACCATGTCGTCGGTGGTCGCACGCAGCATCGAATAGAACGGCGTGAAGTACCAGACCGGAGCGATGTGCGGAGGCGTCTTGAACGGGTCGGCCGGGATGAAGTTGTTGTACTCCAGGAAGTAGCCGCCAAATTCAGGCATGAAGAAGATCACGGCCGTGAAGATGAACAGGAAACCACCCACGCCCAGCAAGTCGTGCACCGAGTAGTAGGGGTGGAAGGGCACGCCGTCCAGCGGATGGCCATTGGCATCCTTGGGGCCTTGCTTGATTTCCACGCCGTCGGGGTTGTTCGAGCCCACTTCGTGCAGCGCGATGATGTGCGCCACCACCAGGCCCAGCAGGACCAGGGGCACCGCGATCACGTGCAGCGAGAAGAAGCGGTTCAGCGTGGCATCGCCCACGACGTAGTCGCCGCGGATCAGGATGGCCAGGTCCGGACCGACGAAGGGCACGGCAGCGAACAAGTTGATGATCACCTGGGCGCCCCAGAAGGACATCTGGCCCCAAGGCAGCAGGTAGCCCATGAAGGCTTCGGCCATCAGGCACAGGAAGATCAGGCAACCGAAGATCCAGACCAGCTCACGCGGGGTGCGGTAAGAGCCGTAGATCAGACCGCGGTACATGTGCAGGTACACGACCACGAAGAAAGCCGAAGCCCCCGTGGAGTGCATGTAGCGGATCAGCCAGCCCCAGGGCACATCGCGCATGATGTACTCGACCGAGGCAAAGGCCAGGGCGGCGTCCGGCTTGTAGTTCATGACCAGGAAGATGCCGGTCACGATCTGGATCACCAGCACCAGCAGGGCCAGGGAGCCGAAGAAATACCAGAAGTTGAAGTTCTTCGGTGCGTAGTACTCCGACAGGTGCTCTTTGTAGAGCTTGGACGCCGGGAATCGGTTGTCCACCCAGTTCAGGAGCTTTTCGCCAGCGCTGGCGCCGGCAGGAGCTTGTTTCATTTCAGCCATCGTGACTTCTCCGGTCAGGCCTTCTTGTCTTCACCGATCAGGAGCTTGGTCTCTGACAGGTACATGTGGGGCGGCACTTCCAGGTTGTCCGGGGCCGGCTTGTTCTTGAAGACGCGGCCTGCCAGGTCGAAGGTCGAACCGTGGCAAGGGCACAGGAAACCGCCCGGCCAATCGTCCGGCAGGGAAGGCTGGGCACCAGCCTGGAACTTCGATGAGGGGGAGCAACCGAGGTGGGTGCAGATGCCCACGGCGATCATGACGTCCGGCTTGATCGAGCGGTGCTCGTTGCGAGCGTACTCGGGGGTCAACTCGGCGGGCTTGCGCTCGGACTTGGGATCGGCCAGCTGGCCGTCGATCTTGCTCAGGCCGGAGACTTGCTCGGGCGTGCGCTTGATGATCCAGACGGGCTTGCCGCGCCATTCGACGGTCATCATCTCGCCCGGCTTCAGGGCGCTGATGTCGGCCTCGACGGCGGCGCCAGCAGCGCGGGCACGTTCGGAAGGCTGGAAGGTCGAAACGAAGGGGATGGCGGTGGCCACGCCGCCTGCACCGCCGACGGCGCAGGCCATGGTCACCCAGGTCCGACGGCTTTGATCCACTGGCTGATTGCTCATGGGTATCCTCGAGGACTGGTGATTCGATGACATTGAATGGGGGTCAACTCGACATTGTAAGGGACACAACCCCCCACTTTGTCGCCCGACGCCACCTTGTGCCAGAAGGCAGCCCGCGCTCGTGGTGCGACATTTCCACCACACTGGGGCCAGTTTGACCCAGCCCATGGCTCAGGACTTGCTGGGCGTGTGTCCCAAGTCGTTCTACATTGAGCGTGATTTTTCACGCACCAAGCCGCCAGATTTTCGCGGCACACCGAACAGGAGCAAGCAATGGGTTTTTTCAGTGAGTTCAAGGAATTTGCCGTCAAGGGCAATGTGGTGGACCTGGCGGTCGGTGTGATCATCGGTGGCGCTTTCGGCAAGATCGTCGATTCCGTGGTCAACGACCTGATCATGCCGCTGGTCGGCAAGGTGGTCGGCGGGCTGGATTTCAGCAACTACTACGTGGCCCTGGCTGGTCAGGCCGCCGGACTGACGCTGGCCGATGCGAAAAAGCAGGGCGCCGTGTTCGCCTACGGCAGCTTCATCACCGTGGCGTTGAACTTCGCCATCCTGGCGTTCATCATTTTCCTGATGATCAAGCAGATCAACCGCCTCAAGCGCGAAGAGCCGGCCGCGCCCGCCGCACCGGCCGTCACGCCGGAAGACATCGTGTTGCTTCGTGAGATTCGTGACAGTTTGAAAAAATGACGCAAGACGGCCGAGGTCCGTCCGATAACCATCGATGAAAGGCAATCCCTTGTGGACGGCCTCCCCTCCCCGATGCACCTGACTGGACCGGCGCCGTGAACGACCCCCGACTCGACCCTGTTTTGCATGCAGCCGCCAGCCGCATCCAGGCGGCGGTGTCGGCGTCCGTCGAGAAAGCGCTCGTGCAGCTGGGGCCCCTGACCCTGGCCGCCACGAGCAACCAGGCCCGCCAGCAGCTGATGACCTGCGAGCGCGAGCTCAAGCTGAAGTCAGGCCGCATCCTGCAAGCCTTCCAGCGCGAGCTGCAGGCGCAGATCGACAAGCACCAAAGCCCCGACGCCACCGGCGCCCCGGCACCCAAGGGCGAATTGGACTGGGACGCACTGTCCCTGGTGGACAACCAGGAAGTCGAGCGCGGCGTGTGGGCCGACCGTCTGGCGCAGACCCTCACGCAGGATTGCGAAGAGCACCTGAAGTCGCTGTTCGCGCACATCGCCACCCTCCTCAAGGACACAAGCGCCGACAGCAACCCGCTGCGCCCCCAGGCGGTGGCGAAGGCCCTGCTGGAAGCCCTGGCCAGCGCGGAGTGCGACGAAGACACCTGCCTCACCCTGGCAGGACAGATGGGCCGCGTGCTGGGCCCAGAGCTCAACATGACCTACGGCCTGATCGTTCAGGACATGCGCCAGCGCGGCATCCAGGCCCAGGGCATGTCGGTGAATCGCAGCCGCGGCACCTCCAGCGGACACGGCGCCTTCAGCCCCTCGGCGGCAGGTGGGCTGCACTCTGATTTCGGGCCACTGGGCAGCAAGCCGGGCGCATTCGCTGCCACCCTGCCGGGCGCCATGGGCATGCCCAGCGGCATGGGCGGCCCTCGCAGCAGCGGTTTTGGCCAGGCCGAAGCGCAAGCCCACCAACGTGCGGCCCAGGCCCTCAGCCACATGTTCGGCATGCACCTGGCCACCTCGCCCATGGGCATGGAGGGCAGCTTCCTGAGCAGCCAGGCCGACGGCCTCGGCCACGGACCGACTGCACAGGCTGCCCGCGCAGATTTCCAGCATTTGCTGCGCCGCATTGCCGTACAGTCCGCCTCGGCCTCTTGGTTCGGGGATGTCGCCGGCGGGGCCGCGCCTCACGTGGGTGAAGGTGGCGTGGCTGAGGGCATGGCCACATCGGCAGGCTTTGCAGGCCCCTTGATGGCCCCCAACCTGATCCGGGCACACCGCGAAGAGCTCGTCAAGGCCACCGGTGGTGCGGCACTTGACCAGATGGTCATCGACATCGTGGCCGCGCTGTTCGACCAGGTGCTGTCCGACCCGAAGGTGGCGCCGCAGATGGCCCGCCAGATCGCCCGCCTGCAGATGCCGGTGCTGCGTGTCGCGCTCGGCGACATGAGCTTCTTCAACACGCGCAAGCACCCGGTGCGGCGCTTCGTGAACCGCGTGGCGACGCTGTCGGCGTCCTTCGACGATTACGAGCAAGGCCCTGGCCTGGCCTGCCTGGAGCGCGTCACAGCGCTGGTCAACGCCATCGTCGATGGTGACTTCGACAACATGTCGGTGTACGAGTCCAAGCTCGGTGAGCTGGAGTCCTTCATCGACACGGAAAGCACGCGCGATGCGGCAGAGCACGCGGCCGTCGCCGCCCTGCTGAGCGGCAAAGAGGCCGATCTGCGGGTGCAACAGCGCTACATGCAGATCCTGCAGCGCGAGCTGGCCGACATCGAACTGCCGGCCTTCGTGCGGGACTTCATCACCCAGATCTGGAGCCAGGTCCAGGTGATGGCCTCGGCGCGCGATGGCGCGGCCTCACCGTTTTCTCAGCGCATGAAAAAAGCCGGGCACGAGCTGGCGCTGAGCGTGCAGCCCAAGGGGCATCCGCAGCTGCGCAAGGCCTTCCTGCTGACGCTGCCGCAGTTGATGCGCGACATCAACGAGGGGCTGGGGCTGATCCAGTGGCCCGAAGAAGCCAAGCAGGCCTTCTTCGCCCAACTGCTGCCCGCCCACGCCGAGTGCCTGAAAACCGCACCGCACCACGACCTGACGCAGCGCATGCTGGAGCAGCGCCTCCACAAGGTCGAGCAAATCGCCATCCCGAGCCGCGAAGAAGCGGCCAACGACCCGCTGCCCGCGCCGCTGGCCGACCTCTCGGCCGTGCCCACGCTGACGGTGGTGGCCGCGCTCAGCCGCGAGGAAGTCCAGCAGGCAGGCTTCGTGCCCGAGGCCGTGGTGGCGCAGGAAGCCAAGCTCGACATCGACCTGGCGCTGCCCGGCGACCCCGACCCCTCGCTGAGCGAAATCGACATCAACCTGGACGCCCCGCCGCCGCCGGCCGCTGGCGCCCAGCTTGTGCACCACATCCAGAAGGGCACGGCCTACCAGATGCACATGCAGGGGCAATGGAAGAAAGTGCGCCTGACCTGGATCAGCGAAGGCCGCAACTTCTTCATCTTCACGCACGGCCACACGCACAAGCAGACCATCTCGCTGACGGCCCGCACGCTGGCCAAGATGTGCGAAGGCAACCGCTTCAAGGCCTTCGAGCAGTCCGAGCTGATCGAGCGCGCCACGGTGCGCGCCCGCCGTCAGCTGGCCGCCCTCAGCGCCGACGCGCGCACACGCACGGCCGCCTGAACCTCGGCCAGGAAACTCGGCCAGGAACTTCGGCCAAGAGGTGGGCTGGACACTCAGACGCGCACGCCGCGCCCCGACAGCAGCAGACGCGCCATCTCGACCGCCTGGCCGAAGCTGGACGCATCGGCGCGGCCTGTGCCTGCCAGATCGAAGGCCGTGCCATGGTCAGGGCTGGTGCGCACGAAGGGCAGCCCCAGTGTCACATTCACGCCCTGGTCCAGGCCCATGTACTTCACAGGGATCAGCCCCTGGTCGTGGTACATCGCGATCACCACATCGAACTCGCCGATGTGCTCGGGGGGTGCGTGGCGAGCGCGCATGAAGACGGTGTCTGGCGCCCAGGGGCCCGAGGCGTCGATGCCTTCGGCGCGTGCCGCCTCGATGGCCGGGCCGATGATGCGCAGCTCTTCGTCACCGAACAAGCCGCCCTCGCCAGCGTGCGGGTTCAAGCCCGCCACGCCAATGCGCGCCCGCGGCTGCCCCCAGAGCTGGGCGCTGCGGTGGGTGATGCGCAGGGTTTCCAGCACGGCGTCGAAGGTGACCTGCTCGATGGCCTGGCGCAACGACACGTGGATGGTCACCAGCACCGTCTTGAGCTGCGGATTGGCCAGCATCATGCGCACTGGCGCGATGGGCTGCCCCGGCGGCGTGCCCTCGGCCTGCAACAACTCGGTGTGGCCAGGGTAAGGCTCGCCCGCCAGGGCCAAGGCTTCCTTGTGCAGCGGCGCCGTGACGATGCCCGCGGCGTCGCCAGACTGCGCCAAGCGGACCGCGGCACGGATGCACGCCGCTGCGGCCACGCCGGCGCGGCGGTCCACCCGCCCCCAGGGGGCCTCGATCAGATCGGCTGGCAGCCCAGGCGGCGCCCACACGCCCATCTGACCGGGCAGAAGCCCACCGCCATCGGCCCACGCGGCCAGACGCACCACGGCGGGGCGATGCGCAGCAGACAAGCTCGCCACCGCGCGCTGCATGACCTGTGGGCAACCCACCACGGTGGCGGCATGGGCACCCTGTCCCCACCAACGCGCGATGATTTCCGGGCCGACACCGCAGGCATCGCCCATGGTCAACGCCAGGCGAGGCGCCCCGGTCACAGGGGTTTCGGCAGCATCCACAAGGTGGTCGGACATGGGCAAGCGCAAGGTGCAGAGGTCAATCCAGCAGACGATTCTCCCCCCAATTGGCCGCACCCCACCCGCCGAGGGGTCTGGCGCGCACGGTCCTGGCGCACCGATTGCTACACTGTCGCCATGACTTGGTTGGACGACGTGAAATGGGACGAACGCGGGCTGGTGCCTGCCATCGCCCAGGAAGACAGCACCGGTGACGTGCTGATGGTGGCCTGGATGAACCGGGAGGCCCTGGCGCGCACGGCCGAAACCGGCGAGGCCGTGTATTTCAGCCGCTCGCGACACAAGCTGTGGCACAAGGGCGAAGAGTCCGGCCACATCCAGAAGGTGCACGCCATCCGCCTGGACTGCGACGCCGACGTCATCCTGCTGCGCGTGACGCAAACCGGCCACGAACCCGGCATCGCCTGCCACACAGGCCGACACAGTTGCTTCTTCCAGAAGTACGACAATGGGCAATGGGTGACGGTGGACGCCGTCATCAAGGACCCGACACAGATCTATTCATGACCCGCGACGCATCCACACACGACGTGCTGGCCCGAGTGGCCGAGGTGATCGAGTCGCGCAAAGGCGGCGACCCAACCACCAGCTACGTGGCACGCCTGTTCCACAAAGGCACCGACACCATCCTGAAGAAGGTGGGCGAGGAAGCCGTGGAAGCCGTCATGGCCGGCAAGGACCTGGCCGCCCAGGCCTCGGCCGAGCACCGCAAAGCGGCGGTGGGCGAGTTTGCCGACCTGTGGTTCCACAGCATGGTGGCGCTGTCGCACCTGGGTCTCAGCCCTGCCGACGTGGTCAATGAGCTGGCCCGACGCGAAGGTCTGTCGGGTCTGGAAGAATTCGCCTCGCGCACCGCCGCTGCCAGCGGGTCGGGTGCCCAAGGCAAACCGTGATTTGCAAACCGTGATTTTGGGCCTGTGAGCCCGCCTGGAGAGAAAAATGGGATCGTTCAGCATTTGGCACTGGTTGATCGTGCTGGTCATCGTGGTGATGGTCTTTGGCACCAAGAAGCTCAAGAACGTCGGCAGCGACCTGGGGTCGGCCGTCAAGGGCTTCAAGGACGGCATGAAAGAAGGCGGCACAACCGCCGACGCATCGCCGGCGCCGCAACAGGTGGTCAATGAAGCCGCCCGCCGTGACGCCAACACCGTGGACGTTGACAGCAAGACCAAGTCCTGATGCCGTCGATGACGCGCCCTGCCCTGGCGCCATCGAACAGCGCACCGGCCGTGGAGGCTGACCAGCCATGATCGACTTCGGCATCGACAAGCTCGCCCTGATTGGCGCGGTGGCGCTCATCGTCATCGGGCCGGAGCGCCTGCCGCGCGTGGCCAAGACGGTCGGCGTGCTGCTGGGCAAGGCACAACGCTATGTGTCGCAGGTGCAAAGCGAGGTCAACCGCTCCATCGAGCTGGAAGAACTCCAGAAGGTCAAGCAGGGCCTGGAAACGGCCGCGCACGACTTCGGCCACTCGGTGCAAGCCGGCCTGCACGATGCCCAGTCGGCCCTCAGTGGCACTGCGGCCGACGGTGAAGCCAGCAGCGCCACCAGCTTCTACAACGACCTGCCCGCACCGCCCTACCATGGCAGCGGCGTGCCCGTGCGCAAGAACTGGCGGCTCAAGCGGGGCGCCACACCGCTGTGGTACAAGCAGCGCCAAGGTGTGCGTCGCCATGTGCAATCGGGTGCCGCCCGCGTGGCGCGCTTCCGTCCGCGGTGACACCCGCATCCGCATCCCTTCCAACCACCGTCCCAGCCGCTTGCCCCTGAGATAGCCCCACGTGACCGACCCGACCCCCGACCATGGCACCGACCCCAGCCGCCCGGACGGCAGCGAACAGCCCTTCGTCAGCCACTTGGTGGAGTTGCGTGACCGGCTGATCCGCGCCGTCATCGCCATCGGCGTGGCCTTCATCGCCCTGGCCATCTACCCCTCGCCTTCCGGTCTCTACGACCTGCTGGCCATGCCCCTGATCGAGCACCTGCCCAAGGGCGCCACGCTGATCGCCACCAACCCGATCTCGCCCTTCATGGTGCCGGTCAAGGTGACGATGCTGGCCGCCTTCATGCTGGCGCTGCCTGTCGTGCTTTACCAGGTCTGGGCCTTTGTGGCGCCAGGCCTGTATGCCCACGAGAAGCGACTGGTGATGCCCCTGATCATCTCCAGCACGGTGCTGTTCTTCACGGGCGTGGCGTTTTGCTACTTCTTCGTGTTCGGCAAGGTGTTCACCTTCATCCAGAACTTCGCACCCAAGAGCATCACGGCCGCGCCTGACATCGAGGCCTACCTCAGCTTCGTGCTCAACATGTTCATGGCCTTTGGGGCCGCATTCGAGGTGCCGGTGGTGCTGGTCATCCTTGTGCGCATGGGCATGGTGACGGTGGAAAAGCTCCGGGACTTCCGCAGCTACTTCATCGTGATCGCCTTCGTGGTGGCCGCCGTGGTCACGCCGCCGGACGTGGTCTCGCAACTCGCGTTGGCCATCCCGATGTGCCTGCTGTACGAAGTCGGCATCTGGGCGGCGCAGCTGTTCGTCAAGCACACGCAAGCGCCCCAGGAAGACAGCACCGCGGCGCCCTGAACATCACTGAGCGTCTTCGTCGTCCTCTTCGCGAGCCTGGGTGCTGGCCTTGGGGCGGCGTGCGGTCACCACCGTCACGGTGAGCTGCTCCTCGCCACGCTGCACACGGATCTGGGCCGGCTCACCTGGCTTGAGTGCCGCCACGGCATTGAGCAACTGCGCGGTGTTGCCCACGCGGACGACGCCCACCGTGGTGACCACATCGCCCGGCTTGAGCCCGCCGCGCGCCGCCGGGCCATTGCGCAACACGCCGGTGATGAGCACACCGTCGCGCGTTTTCAGGTTGAAGGTCTCGGCGATCTCGGGAGAAAGGTCGCGCGGCTCCACGCCGATCCAGCCCCGGGTGACCTGGCCATCGCGGATCAGGCTGTCCATCACCTGGCGGGCCGTGGACACGGGGATGGCGAAACCGATGCCCATGTTGCCGCCCGAGCGCGAATAAATGGCGCTGTTGATGCCAATCAGGTTGCCGCTGGCATCGACCAGCGCACCGCCCGAATTGCCCGGGTTGATGGCCGCGTCGGTCTGGATGAAGTTCTCAAACGTGTTGATGCCGAGCTGGTTGCGGCCCAGCGCACTGACGATGCCGCCAGTGACGGTCTGGCCCACGCCAAAGGGGTTGCCGATGGCCAGCACCGGGTCGCCCACCTGCAAGGTTTCGGAGTTGCCCAGGGTGATGGCGGGCAGGCGCTCCAGGTCGATCTTGAGCACGGCCAGGTCGGTGTCGGGGTCGGTGCCGATGACCTTGGCCTTGGCGTGGCGCCCATCGGTCAGCATGACCTCGATGTCGTCCATGTGGTCCACAACGTGGTTGTTGGTCAGCACATAGCCTTCGGGCGAGACGATGACGCCCGAGCCGATGCCCGACTGCGGCTGCTGACCCTGCTCGCCGTAGAAATACTTGAACCACGGGTCGTTGCGGTGCGGGTTCTGCGCGCTGGAGTTGTTGGTGAAGACGCTGACCACGGTGGGCGCGGCCACCCGGGCGGCTTCGCTGAACCCCTGGCCCGCCACACGCCCTTTGCCGGCTGGCGCGCTGACCACCGACACGGAGGCGTCGGGCAGCGACTTGCGCCACGTCATGTTCAGGATCCATTGCGGCTTGAACGTGGACACCACGAACAGCACCGCGACGGCGACCGTCACCGCCTGTGAGAACATCAGCCAGGTTTTGCGCATGTGGACGTCAATCGCCGAGAAAGGGCCTGTCGTGATCGAAAGAGAAGCTCTGGTGTCGCACCTCCAAGCCTTGCTGGAGGTGGACCGTTTCAAGGATTATGGGCCGAATGGCCTGCAGGTGGAGGGGCGCACGCAGGTCCGCAAGGTCGTCACCGGCGTGACCGCCAGCCTGGCCCTGATCGACGCGGCCATTGCCGCTGGCGCCGATGCCATCCTCGTGCACCACGGCCTGTTCTGGCGTGGTCAGGACGGCCGGGTGACCGGCTGGATGCGCCAGCGCCTGGGGCGCCTCATCGAGCACAACATCAACCTGCTGGCCTACCACATGCCGCTGGACGCGCATGGCTCGCTGGGCAACAACGCGCAATGGGGACAGCGCCTGGGCCTGGTGGCCGATGGCCGCTTCGGGGAGCAGGACCTGGGCTTCATCGGCCCCACACCAGCCGGGCTCACGCTCGATGGCCTGACGGCGCACATCGCCCAGACCATGGGCCGTGAGCCGGTGGTCGTTCCGGGCGACGGCCGGGTGCTGCGCCGCGCGGCGTGGTGCAGCGGCGGTGCCCAGGGTTACTTCGAGCAGGCGATTGCCGCTGGCGCCGACCTCTTCCTGACGGGCGAGATCTCGGAGCCCCAAGCGCATTACGCCCAAGAAACCGGCGTGGCCTTCCTGGCCTGCGGTCACCACGCCAGCGAGCGTTACGGCGTGCAGGCGATCGGCGACCACCTGGCCGCGCGCATGGGCCTGGCGCACACCTTCATCGACGTGCCCAACCCTGCCTGAGCAGGCTTGTCCGGCAGCCATGCGATCCGGTTGACAAGGCACCGGCTTGCCGTATTCTTCACGGATCACAACCAAAGCAGGACCCTCGAGACCATGCTGTTCGCGCCCCGACCAGCCTGGGCTGGCACCTGGGTGTGCGCGGCATGGCTGGCATGCTGCCCACATGCCGTGTCGGCGCCCTTGGCCACCCCCCTTGCCCCACGCACGGCAGCCCCTTGGTCCTGCCACACCCACGTCGCCATCGCGGGAGACACGCTCATCGGCCTCGGGGAGCGCTACCTTGCGCACCCGCTGGAGTGGCCCTTGCTGGCCCGACTCAACCATGTCGGCAACCCGCGCCGCATCCCCATCGGCAGCCCGCTCTGCGTGCCGCTGGAGCGCATGCGCTCGGCCCCCCGCACCGTTCAGGTGCTTGACGCGGTGGGCGACACCAGCGCACACCCTGGCGACACCCTGCAGGCTGGACAGCGCCTGAGCACGGGCGGCAACGGCTACATCACCCTGCAACTGGCCGATGGCTCCGTGATGAAGGTGCAGTCGGCCACCGAAGCCGTGCTGCAGTCATCCCAGGCCCATGAACCGGCGGGCATCCTGCGCACGGCGTGGCAACTGCTGCGGGGACGCATCGAATCCCTGGTGACGCGGCAACCCGCGGCCCCCCCGCGCTTTCAGATCCAGACCCCCCAGGCGACGCTGGCTGTGCGTGGCACAGAATTCCGCGTGACGGCGCAAACAGACCGCACCCTGGCAGAGACGCTGACCGGCGCCGTGGTCGTGCAGCAAGGACCTCGGCAAGCGCTGGTGTCGGCCGGCCAGGGCACCCTGGCCGATGCGCAATCGGGGCTGACGCCGCCCCGCCCTTTGCCTGCGCCCCCCGACATCGCCGGGGTGCCCACGCTGTTCGAGCGCCCCTTGATCCGCATCGCGCTGCCGCCCTTGGCACCGGGCCACGGCTACCACGTGCAGGTGGCCGACGATGCCGACTTCCGCCGCGTGCGGGCCGAGGTCGACAGCACCGAGCCCCTGGTGCGGCTGGCCGATCTGCCCGATGGCGGCTACCACTGGCGGGTGCGCCTCAGCGATGCCTCCGGCCTGGCCGGCGCCGACGCCGTCGGACAAATGCAACTGAAAGCCCGCCCGGAGCCACCCATCCCGACCGCACCCCTGAGTGGCGCCAAGCAGCGGACACCCGCCATCGCTTTCAGTTGGGCCCAGCATCCACGGGCCCACCACTACCAGCTGCAAGTGAGCCGCAACGAGGCTTTCACCGACCTGGTGGTGGACCAGACCCACCTGTCCGAGCCACAGTTCAGCCTGTCCCTGCTGCCCGATGACTACCTGTGGCGCCTGCGCACGGTGGCCTCGACAGCAACACCCGGCGCGCCCGGCACCGATCCGGGCCCCTGGGGCGACGCCCAGCGCCTGGCCGTGCGGGCGCCTCCGGCGTCGCTGCCTGCCCCGACCGTGTCCGACACCGCCTTGCTGCTCCAGCCTCAAGGCGAGCCCGGCCAGCGTTTCGAATTCCAGCTGGCCCGTGATGCCGCTTTCCACGAGATCCTGGCCGAAGCCAGCGCGCCGGCATCGGCCACCCCGTCCCCCGTCAGCCTGCCACGCCCGGACGAAGGCGGTCGCCTGTACGTGCGCTACCGCGCCATCGACCCCGACGGCTACATCGGGCCGCACAGCAGTGCGCAGACCATCGAGCTGCCCCCCTGCCTGCGCAGTGGCAGTGGCGCCTGTGTGCGCAGTGGCAACGGCCAGCCCCTTCAGACACGGCCATGAGCAAAGCAGCGAGAGGCAGCCGCTGGTTGACGCTCGGCCTGATGGCCGTCACCGCCGTCGCCTGCCTCGGGCAATGGACCTTGCCGCTGGACCGCGCCATCCATGACCTGGCGCAGCGCAGCCGTCCGGCCCATGACAGCGACGAGGTCGTCATCGTGGCCATCGACGATGACAGCATCGACGCCGTGGGCCGTTGGCCCTGGCGCCATGGCGTGCATGCGCAGGCCCTGCGGCAGCTCGCCCAGGCGAGGCCACGCGCCGTGCTGCTGGACTTGTTGCTGGCCGAAGCCGATCCTGATCCGGCGCAAGATGCACAGCTGTCGAGTGCCATGCAGGCGCTGGGCAACGTGGTGTTGCCTGCAGGGCTGCTGCCGCAGGCCACACGCACCGAACCCTGGCTGAAGCCAGCGCAAGCCCTGGGCGCGCACGCGGTGCTGGCCCACAGCGATGCGGCACCCGACGCCGACGGCCGGGTGCGCCACGCCGCGCTGTGGGCGGGCAGCGCGGCCAATCAGCTGCCCCACCCTGCCCTGGCCTTGCTGGGCCTGGGCGGCACCTGGCCCGACTCCGTGCCACGCCAGGCCCCTGGCCCCACCCCTGACGATGCGAGCGAGGGCGGCATGGGCCACCTGAGCGGTTGGTACCGCACCGGCCTCGTGTCGCCCGACCTGTCACGCACCGGGCGGCCGCGCACCGTGTCCTTCTCCGCGCTGTTGCGAGGTGAGGTGCCCGAGCGCTGGCTGCGCGATCGGTTCGTCGTCATCGGGGTGACCGCGCAGGGCATGGGCACACGCCTGCCCACGGCCCTCACGCCCCGCGAAGGCATGCCCGGCGCCGAACTCATCGCGCGGGTGACGCAGGCCCTCGCCCATGGTTGGCTGATCCAAACCCTGCCGCCAGCCTGGAACGCCGCCCTGTCAGCCACCTGGGTCGGCGCCTTGCTGTGGGCGATGCGCAGGCTCACCCCGGGTCGCGCCCTGCTGGCCTGTGCCGCCGTGGCCAGTGGCGCACTGGCGGTGTCCTGGGCACTCCTGGTCTGGCACAGCACCTGGTGGCCCCCCTTCGCCTTGGTGGCGGCCGTGCTGCTGTGCTACCCCGTGTGGAGCTGGCGCCGCCTTCAGGCCACGGCCCTCGCCCTGGAAAATGAGCTGCAGACCCTGGCCGCCGAGCCTGGCCTGGGCCCGGTCACACAGCCCGGCGAGCGTGGCACGGTCGACTTCATGCGCCAGCGCACCGATGCCATCCACGAAGCCAATGCACAGCTGCGCCAGGCCCGCGCACTCCTGGCCCACACACTGGCCGTGCTGCCCGATGCCGTGTGGGTGCTGGACACCCAGGGGCGGATCACGCAAGCCAATCAGCAGGCGTGCGCCCTGATGCAAACACCCGAGGCCACCGCGATCGGGCGCACGCTGGACGAGGCCCTGGCCGGCTGGACGCCCGCAGATGCCCCGCAATGGTCGATGCTGCTGCAGCAGGCGGGCCGGCAGCGCCAGCCACTGAGCACCGAGGCTGGCAACGCGATGGGCGGTCAGCGCCTGGTCTCGCTGCTGTCCACCGAGCAAGGCCACATCGTGTGCGCCACCGACGTGACGGCCTTGCGCCAGGCCGAGTTGCAGCGCACCGAGCTGCTGGGCTTCATCGCCCACGACATCCGTTCGCCACAGGCCTCCCTCATTTCTCTGGTGGAGTTGCACCGCATCGGCGGCAACTTGCCGCTGGAAGAAACGCTGACCCACGTCGATGCCATGGCGCGCCAGACCTTGGCGCTGTGCGAGGAGCTGTTGCAGGTGATGCGCGCAGAAACCCGCGCCCTCACCCTCGTCAACGGCGACCTGATCGCCTTGGCCGAAGGGGCCATCGGTGAGATGCAGTTGCAAGCGCAAGCCAAGGACATCGCCCTGATCGGTGACTGGGCGCCAGGCACACAGCAGCCGGCACGCTTTGACGACTACCTGCTGCACCGCGCCCTGGTGAACCTTCTGAGCAACGCCATCAAGTTCAGCCCCAACGGTGCACAGGTGACGGTTGCGCTGCGCCGACAGGCCGATGCCCACGTGCTGTCCGTGCGAGACCAGGGCCCCGGCATCCCGGCATCCGAGCTCGGGCGGCTGTTCAAACGCTACGAGCGGGTCGAGCAAGGTCGCCCCTCCCAATTGGCCGCGGGCATCGGGCTGGGCCTGGTCTTCATCGACACCGTGACACGGCGCCACGGCGGACACGTGCACGTGATCAACCAGCCCGGCGTGGGGGCTTGCTTCGAGCTGTGGCTGCCCGTTCAGGCGCCGGGTGAGGACAGCACCGTCGCGACAGCCTGATCAGTGCGCCAGCACCTGCTCCAGCTCGGCGAAGCTGCGCGAGTGCAGGTCGGGCTCGATGGTCGTGTTCATGGCCATCTCCAGCCGGCGCGCCGAGAACAAACCGCGCAACACCGTGCCGCCGTCCTTGCGCTGCGTGACCAGCAGGTAGCGCAGGCCGTGCTCCTGCAAGGTCGCAGCGATGTCGCCCAGGTGGGCGGTGCGCACATCGGCCAAATCCACCGTGTCCCACTGCGTGACCGGGGTCATGATGTCGGCCAGCGTGAGCTCACGGTGCGGCACATGGTGGTGCGAGGCCCGCTGCACCGGGCGCTCGCCCTGGAGGTCGTCGGCCGTGACCATGCCCGCCAGTTCGCCATCGGCGCCTGACACGAACACCATCCGCACGCCGGCGCGCATCATCAGGTGCAAGGTGGCGTCCAGGCCATCGCGGTGACTGGCGACCACGCAGGGGCTGTGGTGGAGGTCGGTGAGCAGGCTGAGGGCCGGATCGTGGGCCTGGGCGGCGCGCTGCACCTTGGGCAGGCGAGGCGCCAGCCGGAGGGCCTGGAGAGGCAGGGGCTTGTGGCCATGGCGTTGGGGCATGTCGCACTCCGTTCGCTGTGTTACACGGACACAGATTACGCCTGCGCAAGGCGGCTGTGCGCCTGCGCCGTGATGCCCCTCACGCCATGGGTGCGATGGAATTCACACTTGCTTCACATGGCCTGAGGTGCCAGGCGCATGCGCGGTGTGCGTCAGAGGCGCACCGGGATGCCCCGCGCGGCCATCACGGCCTTGGCCTGGGCCACGGTGTACTCGCCATAGTGGAAGATGCTGGCCGCCAGCACCGCATCGGCGCCGCCTTGCTGCACGCCATCGGCGAGGTGGTCCAGGTTGCCGACACCGCCCGAGGCGATCACGGGCACACCCACGGCATCGCTGACGGCGCGGGTCAGGGCGAGGTCGAAGCCCGACTTGGTGCCATCGCGGTCCATGCTGGTCAGCAGGATCTCGCCGGCGCCGTGCTCGGCCATCTGCGCGGCCCAGGCCACGGCGTCCAGGCCGGTGTTTTTGCGGCCACCGTGGCTGTAGACGTCCCAGCCCGGCCCCTTGGCGACCAGGTCATCGCCCTGGCGCTTCTTCGCGTCGATGGCCACAACGATGCACTGCGAACCGTACTTGTCGGACGCATCGCGGATGACCTGCGGGTTGGAGATCGCCGCCGAATTGAAGCTGACCTTGTCCGCGCCGGCATTGAGCAGGCGGCGCACGTCTTCCACGACGCGCACCCCGCCCCCCACCGTCAGCGGAATGAACACCTGCGAGGCCACCGCTTCGATGATGTGCAGGATCAGGTCGCGGCCATCGCTGGTGGCGGTGATGTCCAGGAAGGTGAGTTCGTCGGCGCGGA
>Ga0209107_10000539_pt1 | contig 21873 bp, 30 predicted proteins | sample LakErihyJuly2011_2_FD_187460 | JGI IMG/M metagenome (GOLD analysis project Ga0209107, IMG submission 187460) | Freshwater microbial communities from dead zone in Lake Erie, Canada - CCB hypolimnion July 2011 (SPAdes) (version 2) | ecosystem: Environmental > Aquatic > Freshwater > Lentic >...
CTCAAATGGATATGTTTATTCATCTTAATAATTTGCCTTATGGTTTAGAATATCTTGAAAAACGACAAAGTGCAGAAGATTTTTCACAACAATACTACAACGAAACATTCGGAGGTAACAATGAATGACAAAATCAAACACTTATTGTCTACTGCGTATAAAACCGATTCAATAGCAAAAAATAAATGGCGTATTGAAAACCGAGAACAACTAAGAGAACAAAGAAAAAAAGAACTTAAAGAACTTATGGAAAAAGATAAAACAATGACAAACAATAAAAAAATAATATGAACAAGAAATTTTCAGAATGGTACGGACAATTAAAAACAAAATCTAAGCAATGACAAACAATAAACAACAAACTTACACTATTGAACAAATAGCCAAGCAAAACAACATTGCTTTGTATTTGAACGCCAAAGGTGAAGATAACACTGGGTTTTCATCTCGTGGAAATAGTCTGTGTAATGCGGAGATTTATATAAGTAAGTGCGACAATAAGGAAATACAAAAAGCAATTTTTTTTCATGAATTAGGACACCTGCTTCAAGATAAAGAGAATTACTCATTTCCGCACCAATTTCACTATGAACTTGATGCTTGGTTAACTGGATTGAAGATTGGTTATGATTATGGTTATTTTATAGAATCTAATATATTCTTTGAACTACTTGTACCAAGTCTAAAATCATATCAAATAAAAGGAATTAAATATAAGAAACTATGACAAACGATAAACAACAAACGGCAATAGGAATTGTAAACCATAAAATTGATAACTTAGAATGGGCATTTCAATTTAATAATGATGTACCAGTAATGATTGCTGAATACATTAATGGAAAAAGAGAAATGAACCTTACAATTGGTGATACTAGTACTTCAAACATTGTATTTAGTGATGGCAATGGAAACACATTTAAGATTTTTGCAAGGGAGAAAGGAGGTAACAATGAATGATAAAATCAAACACCTATTAGCCACCGCTTATAAAACCGATTCAATAGAAAAAAACAAATGGCGTATTGAAAACCGAGAACAACGAAGAGAACAAAGAAAAAAAGAACTTAAAGAACTTATGGAAAAAGAAAAAACAATGAGCAACAATAAACAAAGTAGCATTGAGTGGTTGGTTGAACAAATCAAAAAAGACATCAATTTGAGATTGAGAGGATTTGATATTGACAAAGCACTTGAACAAGCCGAAGCAATGCGAAAGGATGAAATTAAAAATGCTCAAATGGATATGTTTATTCATCTTAATAATTTGCCTTATGGTTTAGAATATCTTGAAAAACGACAAAGTGCAGAAGATTTTTCACAACAATACTACAACGAAACCTACGGAGGAGGTGAGCAATGACAAACAATAAACAACAGACGGCAATGAAACTATACACAGAAGAACAATTGCTAAACACTGCTGAGGCGATTAGAGATTACCTTAAAAATTACCCAGAAAAATTCCACGAATCAATGATTAAGAAACATCTAACAGCATTAGCACCAATCACCACAAAAAGAACTCTCATCATCTACAACACCAAAGAAACAACAGAAGAAGAAGCAAGGCATCTATTAGAGATTCTAAATTGTGATGATTCAACTTTATGGGACAACGCAGACCATTGCGGAGTGCAAGTATTTGAAGTACCAACATTTAAAACAAAATAAAAATGAAACAAGAAGAACCAAGCAACGATATGTGCGAATGCAAAATCCCACAACCACAAATCAAAGTCAGTGAAAATGGAACATATGCTTACTGCACAAAATGTATAAGAACAATTAACGTCAACGAGAAATGAGAGAACTATTAGAGCGTTTGTATGTGATACAAAAGAAGACGCACGTAAATGAGTACGGAACATACACACTTAAGCGACTCAATCCATATCACCCATTAACATACATCGTTATTCCAATGTACTATGCTTTGGCTATTGCTATGTATGGTTTCGTGGGCTACAAGCAAGAAATGGATTCTGACTTTTTTAGATGGCAATAATCTTTAACACCAACGAGAAACGGAAAACGCTATGATAAAATTCAAAGTAGGTGATAAATTAGAGGCACTTTATTGGGATAAAGAAGAATATGGGTTACAATATGTAACTATTACTTCAATTAACAAAGAAACAAAGGTATATCATTGGGAAGCAGATGATGTGATGATTGGATTGGGTGGTAAAATACATTCAGGATACTTTTTTCACGAAGCAATAGAATATAAAGAAAATAAACGAAACCTTTAACACCAAAGAGAAATGAGAACTCCGCCCGCTTATGGCGCATTAGGATTCAGCAAGCGGCAAGCTACCGCTCTGATTAACGGAGTCTTTTTTTAACCCAACTGTTGCATTTTTTGCAACAACTCAAAGTGTAAAATGAAAACCAAACAAAGTGTAAAATGCAAGACCAATTTATGAGGATAGCGATGGCGCAGCTCCGTAGCACCTACCCCTTCAAGCCCCAACGCAGAGCAGTAGCTGCTCGGATGTGGGTAAAGTATTTAGACCGCAAAGCGATGGCTCAATGGTATAAAGACCAAGAGGCTAATTTATGATTAGACCCTTTGTGCTTGCCTTCCACAAGCAGAACTCGGGTGTATCACATCACAGGGTATTTGCACCCTTGATATGCCACAAGGATGTAGATGTCTTTTTTATTGAGAAGATTACGGACATTGACCCAGAGACGTGGGCAAAGGTCACCCACATCTTTACCTCAAGGGTATTCCCAGTAGAGCCGTTTGAGGACTTTGTAAAGCTCTGCCGTAAGGAGGGCATCAAGCTAATCGTTGACAATGATGATTGGTGGGTGCTGCCTCCTACGCATCCTTTGCTTGGGGTGTACTCGGAGCAGATGAAGATGAAGATTATTCGCTCTATGAAAGCGGCTGATGAGGTATGGGTAACTAACAAGCACCTTGCCTCAAAGGTCAAGAAGTACAATACCAACATCCGAATCATACCCAATGCCATCAGCGTTCCAACGTGGCAGGTAGAGCGTAAGCCAAGCGAAGAAGTACGCTTTGGGTATATCGGAGGCAACCACCACGCATTAGACGTAAGAGAATCCACCATCAATCTTGAGGGTTATGAATCTTATGTTGCGGATGTTGATGGGTATGCGGAAATAATGAAAGCAGCATACAAGCTCCCAACGATGCCACCAACACACTACCACAAGCTCTACGAGTTCTTTGACGTGAGCCTTGTACCGCTTACGACTTCCGAGTTCGCCAAGTGCAAGTCACACCTAAAGATGTTGGAGGCGGGCTTCAGCAAATGCGCTATGATAGTGAGCAACACGCAACCCTATTCACCCTACATCACGAAGGATAACTGCATTGCCATCAAACACCCAAGCGAATGGGCAGGAGCAATCAAGAGGCTAAAAGAAAACCCCAACCAAGTGGCTGACCTAACGGAATCGTTATACGAGTATGTGCAGGACTTCACGATGGATAAGATAAACGAACTCCGATGCTTTACATAGTCACGCCCTGCTCACGCCCTCAAAACCTTGTAAGGCTAAAACAACACATCCCATCCTATGCAACGTGGGTGGTGATGATGGATGCCTCCACCAATTACAAGGGAGCAACAAGCGCATCAATCACACACTACTCCAACCGCACAGGTGATTGGGGACACCCCCTACGCAATGAGTTTCTTGAGTTGTATGCTGATTCCTTTACCAAAGAGGATTGGGTTTACTACCTTGATGATGACAATGTACTGCACCCAAAGTTCCTTGAGGAGTGGAGCAACCTGCATTCACTTGACTGCTCTATTGTGACGTGGGGACAAGTTGGCAGGCTACGCCCTACCGACCAACCAAGAGTCGGCAACATAGACACCGCCTGCTATATGTTCAAACCTCACGACCTGCCAAACCTACGCTTTGAAATGACGTATGAGGCCGATGGTACTTTTGCTCAAGCAGCATCCGAACAGGGAACACTTATCTGCGTAGAGCAGTACCTTTGCTACTACAACGTACTAAAATGAAAAACTCAAAAGACATAGACGGGTGGTTCAATCACCAAGCAGCATACGACTACCTCCTTGCCAATATGCCCAAAGACGGCACGTTCGTAGAACTCGGGGCTTGGCTCGGTAAGTCATCGGCCTACCTATGCGACAAAGCAACATCCCAAGAAATCACAATCATAGACTCCTTCAAGGGAACGGCAGAGTACATAGACTCCTTCTATCAGCTTGCAAAGACCAAAGACATATACAAGCTCTTTACCGAAAATATGGGTGAGCGCAAGTACAAGGCAATCAAAGCAACATCCAAATCAGCATCAAAGAAGTTCAAGGCAGAATCTTTAGACGTGGTATTCATAGACCTTGACCATTCCTATGAGGCGGTAAAGGAGGATATAATGCTATGGCTACCCAAAGTAAAGAAGGGCGGCTACATCGCAGGAGATGACTACCACGAACATTGGAAGGGAGTAATCCAAGCGGTAGATGAGCTACTGCCCCACGCCACGTTCATAGATGACTGTTGGATTTATCAAAAGTGAAAAACCATACGAAGGTCTATCTAAAGGCATTTGGCTACGATACAAATTCGTGGATTGCCTGTGAGGTCTGTGGAGGTACTGCCGTTGACATCCACCACATAGAGTCCAGAGGGATGGGTGGAAGCAAGCTCGCTGACACCATTGAGAACCTGATGGCCTTGTGCCGAGCCTGTCACGTTGCTTATGGCGATATTAAAGAATGGAAGGAGCGACTTCAAGCAACACACAACCACCACCTCGCAAAAAGGGTTATTTAGACATAAACCGAAAATAACGGAACTAAACGGATATGAAAGATGACAAAGGCAGGTTCATCGCAGGCAACACAGGCCGCCCTGCGGGAACACCAAACAAGACCACGAACAAAATCAGAGAGGCATTCCAAACCCTCATAGAAGCCAACCTTGAGAATATGACTATATGGCTCACGCAGGTTGCAGCAGATGACCCGAAGGGCGCACTTGACCTCTTGAACAAGATGGCAGAGTACACGACCCCTAAACTCGCAAGGGTGGAGAACTCACACGAAGTATCGGATGAGCTAACCAAAATCAAAGTAGAGATTGTCCGAACTAAACCTAAAGAGTAGCGAACTCTTTGAGAAGAACTACACCGCACCAACTCGCATTGTAGTCAATCAAGGCGGCAGCCGTTCTGGTAAGACCTACTCCATTTTGCAGATGCTCATCGTGATGGCGATGGAGGATAGGGGCAAGGTGTACTCAATCGTGCGTAAGTCCCTGCCGTCTCTGAAGATGACGGCCTATCGTGACTTCTTTGAAATTCTAAATGCCAACGGCCTCTACGATGAGGCACGACATAACAAGAGCGACTACACCTACGAGCTGAACGGCAACCTCTTTGAGTTCATCAGCCTTGACCAACCGCAGAAGAAACGGGGTGCAAGACGTGACTACCTATTCTGCAATGAGGCAAACGAACTCACTTGGGAGGACTTCTTCCAGTTGTTGATTCGTACAACCGGTAAAATATGGGTTGACTACAACCCCTCTGATGCGTTCCATTGGATATACGACAAGCTGCTGACAAGAGATGACGTGACGTACATACAAAGTACCTACCTTGATAACCCGTTCTTGGATGCCTCCATTGTAGAGGAGATAGAGAGGCTGCAACATACGGACAATGACTACTGGAGAATCTACGGATTAGGAGAACGTGGTATGAGCAGAGCCACCATCTTCCAATATGGGCAGGCAGAGATACCAACGGATGCCACGCTCTTATGTCACGGGATGGACTTTGGGTACACCAACGACCCAACTGCACTTGTGGCGGTGTATAAGTCGGGGGACAATCTTTATGTGGATGAGCTTATATACCGCACGGGTATGACTAACCCCGACATCAGCAACGTACTGAAGTCCCTAAACCTTGACAGACGTACGGAGGTATTTGCTGACTCTGCTGAACCCAAATCTATTGAGGAGCTGCATCGTATGGGATGGAACGTGAAACCCACGCAGAAGGGCGCAGATAGCATCATAGTGGGCATTGACGTGCTGAAGCGGCACAAGCTATTCGTAACACCACGAAGCAGCAACCTAATCAAAGAACTTCAGAACTACAAGTGGGTAGAAGATAAAAACGGCAACCTGCTAAATATCCCCATCAAGGCATTCAACCACGCCATAGATGCGCTGCGCTATGCAACGTATAACAAGTTGAGCCGCCCTAACTTTGGCAGGTATGCCATACGCTAAAAATAAAAGGTTATTTTAATACAATGAAACTCTTTGTACCCAACCAGATGAACGAGATAAAACTCGTTGACTACCAAAAGTTCATCCGACTTGAGGGAGATGATGAGTTTCTTGCTCGCAAGTCGTTAGAAATCTTCTGCGGTATGAAGATGGATGTCATCCTCCAGATGAAAGCCTCAAGCCTAACGAAGGTGAACTCCATACTGATGAAGGCGTTTGAAGAACGCCCTGCCCTAAAGCAGCGTTTCTTTATTGGCAAGCAGGAGTTTGGCTTTATCCCAAGCCTTGAGGAGATAACCGTTGGCGAGTTAAACGATGTTGACCAATACATCTCTGACTGGTCGCAGATGCACAAGGCGATGGCGGTTCTATTTAGACCGGTTGTTTCTACGTTTGGTCAGCGATACGACATAGAAAAGTATGAGGGTTCTGCCAAGTACGCAGGGCAGATGTTGGAGATGCCCCTTGATATTGCGATAGGTGCGATGCTTTTTTTTTGGACTTTAGGAAGCGATTTGTCGCAGGCTTCCCTGCAATCTTTAGCGATGGAGAATCAGATGAGTTTAGCCCCGCTACACAATTTTCTAAACGGTGGAATTGGCTTCCAATCTTCTACCAACTCTCTGGAGGTGACCCTTTGAAGTTCGACCAAGTATCACAAATGTCAGCAGCATTCGCATTCACCTACCTCACCTTTGACAAAGACCGCATAGAAACCGAGAGCAAGATTCTGCAAAAACAACTAAAACGATGAGACAGTTCTACGACATCACCACCAAGCTAAAAGATACCCTTGACGCTCATAGCCAAGTAAACGTAGTGACGTTTGGCGATGTCTTTGATGTGGACTTAAACAAGCAGACCATCTTCCCTCTGTCGCACATTATGATAAACCAAGCCTCCTTCGAGGGGCAGGTGGTGCGAATGAGCGTTAGCCTTATCTGTATGGATGTGATTGATGAGACCAAAGAAAATCCTCGCGCACAAGCAGAGCCGTTTTACGGAACGAGCAACGTGCAAGACATCCTAAACACGCAGCTTGCGGTCATCAACGATGTGGTGCAGGAATTGCGCAGGGGGCAGTTGTACTCCGACCTTTACCAGTTGGATGGCAACCCAACGTGCCTACCCTTTACAGAGAGGTTCGAGAACCTGCTTGCAGGATGGACTGCTACGTTTGACGTGCTGCTTGCTAACACCGAAATCAGCGTCTGCTAAATGCAAGTCCGTCAAGATTTGGTAAAGGCAAGCCTTGAGAAGTTTGCTAAAGGCGTTGTTCAACAGGCGAAGTCAAACCTCACACGCGGCAAAAAGAACGTCACAGGCAACCTTTACAATTCCTTGCAGTACGAGATAGAGGCTAACCCCAACTCCCTTGCGCTGCGGTGGAAGATGAATGAGCTTGCGCCCTATTGGAAGTTCCAAGACTATGGTGTGCAGGGCAAGTCATCCAGTACAAAAGCACCCAATAGCCCGTTCCGGTTTGGAACAGGTAGCGGAATGGCGGGTGGCTTATCCCGCGCCATAGAGAAGTGGGTTGCTGCACGAAGGTTTCAGTTTAGGGATAAGAAGGGCAGATTCTTGAGTTACGACTCTACTGCGTTTCTGATAAGCCGCAGCATCTACAACAAGGGTATCAAGACCACAAGCTTCTTTACCCGACCATTTCAGCTAAAGTTTGAACAGTTACCCCAAGAGATTGCACTGGCATACGCTCTGGAGCTATCTGACTTCTTACGCTTCACATTGCAAAACACAAAAGAATGAGTACACCTGTATTTTCTACACCGAGCAGCCTTGCTATGGCAAGAAGCCCACAATTTATCACGGCAAAGAATAACGCCCTTGCGCTTGACACGCTCACAGAGATGGACTTAAACCTGCGAATTCGCACAGGGGTTCTTGCTGCATCGGGTTCGTTTAACTACTCTTTGAGTAAGGACTACTCCATAAACCAAGTAATCAACTTTGAAATCAGCGACCTCATACGCTCGGAGTTCTACCACGACTTCAGCGTATGGAATGACATAGGCTACACGCAGAGTCCGCAGGGCGAGGCATTGTGGGTAGTTCCCGAAGGCTCTGTGACATTTTCTAATAACGGAGCAGCCCCTGCCAACGCAACCTTCCCCGATGAATCACCAACCGCATACGCATACCTAACAACTGATGGATGGGCAACTCGTGATAACATCGCTCCTGTTGCGGTATCACAACCCGTACTCGCTACGAGCCGCAATAGGCAGGTGCTTGTCGGTAACTACGAATCCCTTGCGATTAACAATAGCAATGCTAATGCACTTGCTAAAATCGTTATTAGTTGGCAGAGTGGTGATGAAGATGATTTTTATGTGAGTGCCGTAAGTACTGCACCACCAACAAGAGCAACAAACGACTCCCGAAACCTTGTAATCTACGCAGGAGTAGGCGCAGCAAACCTTGAGAACAATCCCTTTTTACCTTCCGAGTTAAAGCCAAGCGCACAACCCAATGGTGGAGTAGGGCAGTACTACGATGTGATTCTAAAGAACGCATCTAATACCACGATTGGAACGGTGCGATACTACGTTCAATGTGAGGCCAAGTACGACCCTGTGCAGGTAGCATTCATCAACCGGTTTGGCGTTGCTGACTTTATCACATTCTTCAAGCGCAGCGATACTCGTGGTAACTTCACGCAGGACTCATACCAAAAGAGCATCTACAACGATGGCTTCACCACCCCTTCTCTGGAGATAGGCAAGTACCAATCTTTTAACGTCAACTCTCGCAACACCCTAACTCTAAACACAGGGTTCGTTGACCAAAACTACGATGAAACGATTGAGGACATTCTGATGAGCGAGTATGTGGCGGTCTATACCAATAGCAACTGGGTGAGTGCAGTTCCCAATCGGGGAACGATAGAGTACCAAAAGAGTGTGAATACGAAACTTATCAATTACACGATGTCCTTTGACTTCGGCTTTGATGAGCGCAGTTTGGTACGATGAACAAGGTTGATATTTACGTTAATGGCTTTCGCCTTGACATTTTTGACGATGAGGAGATTAGCATCAACTTATCGGTGCAGAACGTGCAGGACATCAGCAAGGTGTTCACGGACTTCACGCAGGGGTTCACCATACCTGCAAGCCCACGCAATAACGAGATACTTCAGCACTACTACAATGCCAATATCACAAGTTCCGTTATCACTACCGAGACGGGCGGTAGCCCCGTATGGAATAGCATCGGCATCACTTGGAATACTTTTAACACAACTTGGAACTCTGGCGCATCAAGCACCTCTGTTGCCAATACTTTTGATGCAAGGCTACGACAGGAAGCAAGAATTGAAATCAACTCCTTGCCATTCCGCACGGGGGTCATTGAGGTAGAGAACGTGCAGCTCAAAGGCACAGAGCCTTATGCGTACACGCTGACGTTTTATGGGGATGTTGTAACGCTTGTTGATTTGTTTGGCGAGGACTACTTATATGACGTTGACTTCGCAGAGTTCAATCACGAGTACAGCGATACTGTTGTATTTAATAAGCTAACTACCAATGATGATACAGGCTTATTTTATCCGCTATGCAGCCCTGTAAAGAATTGGGTTTATGATTCCAACTCTGCCAACCACGATGACACCAACATTGCCTTCCACAATGTCAATGAAGAACACGGCATACATTACTATGAGTTAAAGCCTGCGTTAAAGGTTCAAGCTATTCTTAATGCAATAGCAGCTCAATACGGAATCACGTTTACAGGTTCATTCTTATCTGCTACTCCGTTTGTTGATTTATCTCTATGGCTGCATCGCTTTGAGGGGTATCTATTTGCAGGAGGCAACGACATTGCCTATCAGTTAATAAATATGAACCGCAATACGGGTAGCGGTTCGCAGTTTAATTTAAGTACTGATACTTGGAATGTTCCTGCGGGACTTTCAGCAGGAAGACCATATAGCCTTTCTATCACAATTCAAAATGCATCAGAGAATTATGAATTGACCGCTTTCTCAAATGGCATACAAATAGGAACTATTTTGGTAAATGCACATCCTTCTACAAGTGTTACGACATTGATGCAGCCCGTATTTGCTGCGGATGGTGCAGCCGTACAATTGTTTATCAGACCGCAGCAGTCTACTGCAATGACATACCAATGCACGGACTACACGGCTACCAATTTATTAACTTCCGTTGTAAATTTCTCGGTAGACCAAACTGCATCTGCAACCTACTCCTTTCAAGTGGTGGTGTCTGATATAATGCCAGAGATAAAAGTAAAAGACTTCTTGGCAGGTATTCTGAAGATGTACAATATGGTGATTGTGCCGACTACATCCACAACCTTCTTGCTTCAACCGTTGCAAGATTGGTACGCAGCAGGCACAGACCAAAACTATCAGACCTATCTTGACATAACGGAGTATGTGGTCAACCGACCCCCCCTATACAGGGAGATTGAATTTAAGTACCAACCTACTGAAGCAATCATTGGCTTTCAATACTTGCAGACAAACAACGTAGGCTTTGGGGATTTGAACAACACCTTTGCTTTTGATGGCGATGAGTTTTTGGTAGAAGTGCCGTTTGAATGTCCATTATTTGAAAGGCTGACAGACTTGCATACGGGTGTTTTAACCAACGTACTTGTTTACAAGAGCATCACAAGCGAGGCAAACGAAGATGGTACGTTTAACCCGTACTTGGGTGCGCCTGTTTTGTTCTATGGGTACTTTGATAACTATGACTTTTCAGAGACAAACCCTGTTGCGTTTGTAAACGCTGATAACACCACAAGCGAGGAGGTCACCGTTGCTTGGTATGCAAATACTTCCAACCGCTACTCAAGCGCAGCAGACTCACATTCTATTTGCTTTGGCGCAGACATAGACCCATACCACCTGCAATCGGTAAACCAAAGCCTTTACTTCAACGAGTATAGCGACTACATCACCGACCTATACGCCAAGAGCCGTAGGTTGTACAACGTAGAAGCAGTGCTGCCGATTGGCAAAATCATCACGCTGAACCTTCAGAATGCAATCATCTGGAACAACACCAAGTACCTAATCAACAACGTGAGTCTTAATATGACCACCGGTAAAGCAACATTCGAACTCCTCAACGTAGTATGACAAAAGGATATATCGGTTATTTAGTAGACCTCCTCCAGTCAGAAGATTGGATTGGGGTGAGCGATAACGTAGAAATAGCAAAAGGCAAATACCATATACCAAGTAATTGGCAGGACACCAAAAAGATAATTAGAAGGAGATGGCTCAAGAGATAACGATTGACATTAACATTGTCACCAACGCTGCGCCTGCTGCTGCTAAAATCAGTAAAGAGCTTGATGGTGTAAAGCGTAAGGCTAAAGAGGTCAAGGATGATTTAGATGCAGCCTTTGATGATACTGGCAGGGGTGATGGCAAGATTAAGAAGGGTACGGCAGATGTTGAGACCCTAAAGAATGCCTTGTCCCCTATCAAGGGACTCATCAATGACCTCACCGGTGGTATGTCGGATGCGTTCTTCCAAGCGTTCCAATCGGTAAAAGCAACAACCACCGCAATAAAAGGTCTTGACCTTGCGCTAAAGACTGCCTCGTTTGGCATTTTTATTTTAGTAGTTCAAGAGGCAATTAAGCTATATGACCAACTTGTTGTAAGCGAAGAAGAAGAAGCGGAGGCGTTAGCGGCATCCGAAGCCGCAAGGAAAAAATATAACGATGAGCTTCGTGCTACGGCAGATGCCCTTGTTAAAGAGAGACAAGCCCGCAAAGGCGCGACTAACGAGATAAAGCGTGAGGTAGCGGAGCTTGAAGCATCCGGTGCTTCGGCAGAACAAATCCTTAAAAAGAAAAAAGACCTAAACTTTCAAGAGAAGTTAGACCTTCTTGCAAAGCAAGCATTTTTAGGAGATGATGCCCAAGCGCAAAAGGATATAGCTCAAGCCTTACTTGACAATGCCTCTGCACTACGGGTGCTTGAATTAGCAGATGAGAAGCGTGTTGCGGATGTAAAAGCAGCAAACGCAGCGAAATCCAAAGCGCAAAGAGAGGCAGATAGGAAGGAACAGTTGGCAGCACAAAAAGCCCTAAACGATGCTATCCTTGCGCTTAATAAAGAAACCATTGACCTACTGGCAGGCAACAGAGAGGCTGCCATCAAAGATGAGACAGACCGTGAAAATGAGCGATTCGCTAACTTACAGGACAAGTTAAACAGAGACCGCAACGAGCAGGTCATAGCAGCAAACGGCAACAAGCAACTAATTGCAGCTACCAATGCCAAGTTTGATGCGTTAGAAGTACAGGCAGCAGCAGCCCACGCCACCACGTTAGAGGGCATCAACAAGACAAAGGATGACAAGATACTTGCGCAGAATCAGCAGGCCGCAGCCATCAACCGAAACCTCATTGCCAATGAGCAGGAGCGTGAGCTTGCTAATCTTCAGGCAGCATTTGACGCAGAGTATGCAGCAGCAGAAGGCAACGCTGCTCTGCGACTTGCCCTGCAAAACAAATTCAATGCAGATGTTGCGGATGTAAATGATAAAGCGGCAAAAAAAGAGCTTGATAAAGAGAGGCAAAGAAAGCAAGCACTACGAGACTTTGCAATCGACTCTGCCCTACAAACTTTGTCTGTTCTTAAAGAGCTGAATGGAATTTTTGACAAGGATAGCGAAGAAGCAGCGCGAAAGTCATTTAATAGGAATAAGGCTTTAAGTATTGCAGAAACGCTTATCACGACCTACGCATCGGCAGCAAAGGCTTATGCCTCTCAATTTAATCCACCCGAAATAAGCTCACCTGTAAGAGGAGCAATAGCGGCAGGTATTGCGGTAGCGGGTGGACTCGCAAGGGTTGCCGCAATCTCTGCTACAAAGTTTGAAGGCGGGGGTGTTCCTTCTACGCCACCTGTTGCCGCAGGCGCAGTAGGCGGTGGTGGTGGCAGCGTTCCTGCACCTCAATTTAACATCGTAGGTCAGAGTGGTACTAACCAACTTGCCCAGAGCATCGGTGGACAATTTGACCAACCTATCCGCGCATACGTTGTGGGTGGTGATGTCACGACCTCACAACAACTACAACGCCAAAGAGTAAGAACCGCAACATTCGGATGATGAAACTAATTGAACTTATACTTGATGAATCAATGCTTTTAACTGGCATTGACGCAATCTCCCTTGTAGAATACCCTGCTATTGAGGAGGACTTTATTGCGCTGAACTCGCAGAAGCGTGAGGTCTTTGCAATGCAAAACCAAGAGAAGCGGTTGCTGATGGGCGCAGCCCTTATCCCCGACAAGCCAATCTACCGCAGCGATGGCGAGAACGAGTACTATGTGTACTTCTCCAAAGACACCATCCGCAAAGCGATGGAGTTGTTTTTTAAGAACGGCTACCAAAACAACGCCACCATAGAACACGACTTCGATGTCAAGGGTACTACGATTGTAGAATCTTGGATTATTGAAGATGCGACTATGGACAAGAGCAGGGCGTATGGCCTTGACCTACCGGTTGGAACTTGGATGGTATCTATGAAGATAGAGAACGAGAGCATCTGGCAGCGCGTGAAGGGTGGTGAGTTTCGTGGGTTCTCTATTGAGGGCTACTTCGTTGATAAGATAAATCTATCCAAGCAGGAGTTAGAAATCATTGAGGAGCAAGAGGCAGCGTTGATGCTATCGCAAATAATTGCTATCATCAAACGTGATGGTCGCAAGAAGTCGGGCAAGCGTATTGAGATGGAATCCTATGCCGACTACCCCGATGCGGTAAAGAACAACGCCAAGCGTGGCATTGAACTAAACGAGAAGAACGGCAACAAGTGTGCTACTCCTGTGGGCAAAGTAAGAGCGCAGCAGCTCGCACAGGGCAAGGCTTTATCGGTAGAGACAATCACACGGATGTACTCATACCTATCAAGAGCCGAGACATACTACGATGAAAGCAACACAGAAGCCTGCGGCACTATATCCTTCCTATTGTGGGGAGGTCTTGCAGGCAAGCGTTGGGCAGAATCCAAACTCAAGGAACTCGGCAAGATTGAACTTGCAGTAGGCGTACCTCACTACACCGCAGATGGCGAACTCTACACCGGTTTAACTCACAAGGATGCCGATGGCAGACTTATGACTGGTGCGGTGCATACAGAAGATAGCGAATACCTATACCATAAAGAAGAACTGAAGAATGTATAGACCAATGAAACTCCCTGTCGCGTCACCCAGAGGTGGAAGGCGTGGGTGCTTATGCAAAGACAATACCTACAAGTCCAACTGCTGCGATGGCTCATTGCAGGCACAAGGCATAGGCTCTTTGGTGGGTCAAGGCACAAGCGTTAAGATACGAGGCGAGGAGTGGCAGACCATTACTACGCTATGGCAGTCCACCAACACGCTATGGCAAGACCTATAAAAATGTTACAAATAACCAAAACCCTTTTAATTAGTTAGTATGAAAGCAAATTCCATTCTAAATAGAATCCTTGCCGAACTCGCAACCGTTAGGAATGTAAGTTTAGCAACAATGAACCTTGAGAACGGAGCAGTTCTTGAGGCTGAAGCCTTTGAAGCAGGTAATGAAGTCTTTGTCGTAAGTGGCGAAGACCGTGTTGCTGCTCCAGTTGGCGAACACCTACTTGAGGATGGCCGTATTTTGGTCATCGTTGAAGAAGGCGTAATCGCTGAAATTAAAGATGCCCCTGCTGCTGAAGAAGTAGTAGAGGTTGAAGTACCTACTGAACTTGCCGATATGGAAGTAGTAGAGGAAGCTCCTGCCGTTGTAGCAATCATCGAGAAGGTTCTCGAGGAGATTGCAATGATGCGTGAGGAGATGAAAGGAATGCGTGAGGAGATGGGCAGTTATGCCAAGAAGGAGGAGATGAAAGCTATGAAAGCTGAACTATCTGCCGCACCTGCTGCTAAAGCCATCAAGCACAATCCTGAAACAAAGCAAGTCCAAAAGATGAGTTCTAATCGCCCCGAAAAGACGATTGACCGAGTCCTTGCGCGAATGAATAAATAATATAAATAACTGAAAATCAAATGGCTACGACTACCACGATAACCACAAATTATGCCGGAGCGTTTGCAAGCAAATATATTTCTGCTGCATTGCTTTCTGCTGACACGCTTGACAAGGGTCTCGTTGAGATTCTTCCAAACGTAAACTACCGCACCACCCTTCAGAAGGTGAACACCAATGACATCGTAAAAGATGCCACTTGTGATTTTGATGCAACTTCTACCTTGACTTTGACTGACCGCATCCTTGAGGTTGAGCCATTTCAAGTGAACTTGCAGCTTTGCAAGAAGGACTACTACGATTCTTGGATTGGTGGTCAGATGGGCTTCTCTGCTTACGATAGCATCCCTGCTTCTTTTGCTGACTTCCTTATCGCTCACGTTGCTTCAAAGACTGCCCAAAAGATTGAGCAGAACATTTGGAACGGTACTGCCGCAAGTGCAGGTGAGTTCTCTGGATTCCTTTCTTTGATGACTGCTGACTCTGACGTTATTGACGTAACTGCCACCACCGTAACTGCCGCTAACGTAATCACCGAACTTGGTAAAGTTGTAGACGCTATCCCTGCTGCCCTTTATGGTAAGGAGGACTTGACCATCTACGTTCCACAAAACGTAGCAAAGGCTTATGTCCGTGCTCTTGGTGGATTCGGAACTTCTGGTCTTGGAGCGAATGGTGTTGACAACAAAGGCACTACTTGGTATGGCAACGGAGACTTGTTCTTCGATGGTATCCGTGTCGCTATGGCAAACGGCCTTCCTTCAAACAAGATGGTTGCTGCTCAATCTTCAAACCTATTCTTCGGAACTGGTCTTTTGAACGAGCGTAACGAGGTTCGTGTACTTGATATGGCTGACCTTGACGGTTCAGACAATATCCGTGTAATCCTACGCTTCTTCGCAGGAGTTCAGTACGGCATCGGAGCTGACGTAGTCCTTTACTCTTAATCCGAGTTAATGTAAATCAAGAGGGGGCTTGGGCTATGTCCTCGCCCTCTTTTTTAATTCTAATAAAACAAAGAAACAATGGCTTGTGATTTAACAAAAGGCAGGGCAGTACCCTGTAAAGACGTAGTAGGTGGCATTTATGCCGTGTACTTTGTAGACTTCGGTGACTTGGGTACGGTAACCCTGACCAACGATGAAATTACCAACATCAGTGGTACTTTCTCTGCTTACCAATACTTGGTAAAAGGTAACTCATCTTTTGAGCAGACCTTCAACTCAAGCCGTGATAATGGTACTACCTTCTTCACGCAGACCTTGAATTTGACGTTGACCAAACTCACAAAGGAGGATAACAAAGAATTGAAGCTGCTTGCTTATGGTCGGCCTTATGTTGTGGTGCAAGACTACAACGGCAACGCATTTATGATGGGTCTGAACTACGGAGCTGAAGTAACGGGTGGAACGATTGTAACGGGTGCTGCAATGGGTGACCTATCTGGTTACACTTTGACAATGGAGGCACAGGAGCAACTTCCTGCTAACTTCATCGCAGGTGCTACCGTTGCCAATCCTTTCGCAGGACTTGCAGGTGCTACTGACACGATTGTAGTAGGTTCAAACTCGTAACCTACCGCAAGGTGAAATAGTTTAAGGGGCGTAAGCCCCTTTTCTATTTTCAAACAAATCCAAACTAAAAGGTTATTTATTTAAGATGCATATCCTTCAAGTATCAGCTTCGCCACAAGCCATAGTAATCATACCACGCACGTTCCCTGCGAGCGTTACGATTGCGCTGATTGATGAATCAACAAACACCACCGCAACACCTGCGGTTACTGCTGCCTCTGCTAATGGTTTTATGACCCTTACAGGCACGTTCAGCCTTGTCAACAATAGATTCTATGGCTTGAAGGTTTTTGCATCGGGAAATCTAATATATCGGGATAGGGTATTTGTAACTTCGCAAACAGATTACGAGAAATTTACGGTGAACCAAAACGTCTACACCGAAGAAACAAGCTATGACAATGAGTACATCATCATCTAAAGTCCACGTTGTGAACTTCAGCTCCTATACCACACCGGTTGTAAAAGAGGTGCAAGGGAAGGACTATGTAGAATACGGAGATAACAACGACTACTTCGGGTATTTAATTGACCGCTACAACGGCTCACCCACCAATAACGCCATCCTCAACTCTTTGATGGATATGACCTACGGCAAGGGCTTGGATGCAACGGACTCTGGCAAGAAGCCAAGCGAGTACGCAGCGATGAAGGGCTTGTTCACAAAGTCCTGCTTGCAGAAGGTAGTTGCTGACTATGTGATGATGGGGCAATGCTCTTTTCAGGTGGTGTACTCACAAGACCACAACACTATCGTAGAGGTGCAGCACATCCCCGTAGAGACGCTACGAGCTGCAAGGTGCAACGAAGATGGCGAGGTTGAGGCTTACTACTACGCAAAGGATTGGAATGCCGTGAGCAGCAGAAAAGAAACTGCGGTACGCATCCCTGCATTCGGCACGAGTAAGGAAGGTTTGGAGATTCTATACATCAAACCCTACCGAGCAGGATTCTACTACTACTCACCCGTTGATTATCAAGGCGGCCTACCCTATGCAGAACTTGAGGAGGAGATTGCCAACTACCACATCAACAACATCCAGAACGGCCTTGCACCTTCTATGCTTATCAACTTCAACAACGGAGTACCAAGCGAAGAAGAACGCAGAACCATTGAGCAGCAGATTGCAACGAAGTTTAGCGGTAGTTCAAACTCTGGCAAGTTCATCCTTGCGTTCAACGATAACAAAGACCTTGCTGCAACGGTTGACCCCGTGCAACTTTCGGATGCTGCGGAGCAGTACCAGTTCTTGAGTGCTGAAGCAACACAGAAACTGATGGTCTCGCATCGTATTGTCAGCCCTATGCTATTGGGCATTAAGGATAATTCGGGACTTGGCAATAACGCAGATGAGCTAAAGACCGCTTCTATTCTTTTGGATAACCTTGTTATTCGCCCCAAGCAGGAGATTATCATTGACGGCATAGATATGATTCTTGCGTACAACGACATCAGCCTCAACCTTTATTTCAAGACCCTTCAGCCTTTGGAGTTCACCGAAACGGAGATACAAGATGCGGAGGTCGTAGAAGAAGCAACAGGCGTTAAAACAGAATCCATTGACCCAATGCAGGTGACTGAAGCCAACGAGGAGCTAATCCAAAAGGAAGCATCATACAACGGAGCGCAGATTGCAAGCTCTTTGCAGATTATGCAGAGCGTAAAGGATGGCATCCTAACGGTTGACCAAGCAATCACCTTCCTTGTCCAGATGCTTCAGTTCGACCCACAGGTCGCAAACGCCCTCTTTAAGGGCAACTCCTCTGCTATTATTTCGCAGATGAAGTCGCACAAGTTCAAGAGCGAAGTACCCGAATTCTCCAAAGAAGATGAGCATAAGTGGATAGATGCTCTGCGGGGAAAGGGTGAGGTCGTTGATTTAGAAGAATGGGAACTCATCAGCGATGAGGTAGTCAACGACCCCGACAATGAGGACACCCACCTCGCCACGCAGTACAACTTTGCCGTAGAGGACTTCAGTAACTCGGAATCCAAGAGCAGCTTTGATAGCGGACTTTACAAGATACGCTATGCTTACACCCGTAACATCAGCAGCAACTCCCGCGAGTTCTGCCGTGAGATGGTGGGAGCAGCAAACGGAGGAACAGTATTCCGCAAGGAGGACATAGATATGATGAGCTTTAGCGGGGAGAATGGTCAGTTTGCACCGGAAGGTCAGAGCGTGTACTCTATCTGGAAGTGGAAGGGTGGAGCGTTCTGCCATCACGCTTGGAGGCGTTTGGTTTACTTCCGCAAGCGGCAGGGTGGCAAGTTCCTACCTAACGAAGGTCTGGACAATGATAAGCTCGTAAGCACCGAGCAGGCAATCAAAGAAGGAGTGCCTACCAGTAAGCTCGTTCCTAATGGATGGGATGCGGCTCAAACACGACCTATTGACACGCCATCAAGAGGCTCATTAAAATACAGATAAGAAATGGCAACGGCATTATTTATTAAGAGAGAGGACTTGGTTCGCAACACCGCAATAGGCGGTAACGTGGACACGGACAAGTTCATTCAGTTCATCAAGATAGCGCAGGAGATACACCTGCAAAACTACACAGGCACGAAATTGTACGATAAAATCAGCAATGACATCATCGCAAACACTTTGGCAAATCCTTACTTGGCGTTGGTCAACGACTACTTGCAGCCTATGTTGATTCACTACGCAATGGTGGAGTACTTGCCTTTTGCTGCGTACACCATCGGCAATGGTGGGGTGTTCAAGCACAACTCCGAGAATAGCACTACCGCAGAGAAGATTGAGGTGGACTATTTGGTAGGCAAGGCAAGGGACTTGGCGCAGTATTATACGGATAGGTTTATCACTTATATGAGCTACAACCAAGCCTCATTCCCCGAATACAACGCCAACAACAATGCTGACGTTTACCCCGATACTGACTCTAACTTCAGCTCTTGGGTTTTATGAGTGGCAAAAAACAGACCTACACACCGAAGCGTAGCAACATTGTGAAGTTAAAGAGTTATTTAGACAATGGGAGTTCAAGGCGATTGGGGACAAGGAGCAGCAAACAATGACATCTTTTGGGGTCAAGCTGCTGCAACGAATAGTATCTCTTGGGGTATGGTTCAGCCATTGTCTTATGGTCATCCTACGACTAACCTTTACGGCAACAACGAGCAAGGTGCTTGGCAGTTGATAGAAGAAATTTGGAATACTTGGTCAACAACTTGGAATAGTTAATTATGGGAACAACTTTAACGGGGACAACCCCACAGGACACTTACGATGCACTTATCAAGGTAGGTGACAACGGGCCAATCACGGGAACGCTGAAGCGTTTGTCTGATGGCTTGGGCAACGATTTGCCTTTGCTTGTATCAAGCACGGCTTTGACCAACTATGGTGCAGGGGCGATTACGTCTAATACTGCGTTTGGCACAAGTGCTTTGGTAGCAAACACTTCGGGAGCAAACAACGTTGCGGTTGGATTACAATCGTTATTTGTAAACACTACGGGTGGACTCAATGTTGCTCTTGGCGTAAGTGCCTTACAATCCAACACGCAAGGCAATGCCAACGCTGCGGTAGGTGCAGGTGCTTTATCATCCAACGTATCGGGAATTAATAACACCGCAGTAGGCCGTAGTGCCTTACAAGCCAACACCGCCTCCGACAATACTGCCGTAGGTTTTGAGGCCGCAACAACCAACACGAGTGGTACGGAAATCACCGCATTAGGCTATCAAGCGTTGCGTAGTTCAACGGGCACTGCCAATACAGCAGTAGGATTTTTAAATTTATTTTCTACAACAACAGGAACTAATAACACTTCGGTAGGTCGTGCTTCTTTGTATGCAAATACAACAGGAACTAATAACGCTTCTTTGGGTTATGAGGCATTACGATTTGTTATATCAGGAAGCAATAATACTGCATTAGGTAATTATTCTTTATGGAATAATTTAGCCTCCAACAACACCGCAGTAGGCTTTGAAGCGGCTTATGGCAACACGAGTGGTACGGGTGTAACTGCTATCGGCTATAGAGCAATGAAGGTTAGTACGGGTAATAATAATACTGCGGTGGGTGATAGTGCTTTGATTGCACATACTACGGGCACAGATAATACTGCCATAGGTGCTGCTGCATTATATCTAAACACAACAGGAAGTAATAATACGGCAGTAGGTAAAGACGTTCTATCGGGCAACTTTTCGGGTTCTTTAATACTTGGAAAAGACGCAACTGCAACGGGTAACAACCAATGTGTGTTCGGTAGCGCAGGAACTAACGCAGGAGCAGTAGCATCCGAAGTAGTCGTATCAGACGCAACTTGGAGCGTTCGCATCAACGGAACTGCATATAAAATCTTACTTAAAGCATAATGACAACCTTCACTTGGGCAGTAACTGCCCTTTACACCGAAACAATCGCAGACCAACAGGACTACGTTGTGATTGCCAACTACACCCTTGTGGGCGTTGATGGTGAATACGAAGCATCAATCTCAAACACCGCACGATTCTCAACGGAATCAGTATCGGAGTTCATCCCTTACGCTGACCTTACCAACGAAATCGTTGTAGGTTGGATTCAAGAGGAGTTGGGCGTTGATGGCGTTGCCAATCTTGAGGCTTGCATTCAAGGGCAAATTGATTCCCTTATCACCCCTCCCGTTTCACCCGTCTCTACCCCGTTGCCTTTTTAATGGAACATTCAGTAGCACTACAAGTCACAACCGAAGCGTTGAACATCGCCATCGCAAAGGGCTGCTTCAACTTGGTTGAGGTCACCAACATTGTCAAGGCATTGGAGGAACTCCACAAACTGCCAACGATTGAGTTTGGTGAGTGATGACAAAAGAATCTGCTGATAGCGTAATCACGTCTTGGTCTTTAACAGGGTCGGGGCTGCTTCTATCGTACGTTCATCAAGCGTTCGGTCTTGCCGTACTTGTTGCCTCATTGGGCTACACGCTATGGAAGTGGCGCAGGGACTATCTCAAGGACAAAGGTGCTAATTGAGCGCATCTTC
>Ga0209107_10000540_pt1 | contig 21861 bp, 27 predicted proteins | sample LakErihyJuly2011_2_FD_187460 | JGI IMG/M metagenome (GOLD analysis project Ga0209107, IMG submission 187460) | Freshwater microbial communities from dead zone in Lake Erie, Canada - CCB hypolimnion July 2011 (SPAdes) (version 2) | ecosystem: Environmental > Aquatic > Freshwater > Lentic >...
TAAACTAATATAATTAAACTAATATAATTAAACTAATATAATTAAACTAATATAATTAAACTAATATAATTAAACTAATATAATTAAACTAATATAATTAAACTAATATAATTAAACTAATAACTGCTAATTGATATTTTTTACTAATTAAATACTATTAAGTATTAAGTATTTTTGGAACACAATGAAGCAATGGTTTGGTTCGCGCTATTGACTGTATGTGATGCTGGATTTCCCATTCCGCCTATATTTCTAATATAATCAGCATTTTCACTATCTATATTTCTATGATTAGAACAAGCAGTATTATAAGCCACGTTTTCTTTCAGAACTTTTGATTTACCTTCGTTATTTTCTAATAATGAATTTAATTTTCTCATAACCTGCGAACTTGTCTCGTTGCCTTCTATTAAATTATAGTTTCCTAAATATAACATTAATAATAATAAAATTATTAATGTTGGTATTACTAAATTAAAATTTAAATTTGGTTTATTTTTGAAAACCATTAAAATAATATAATATTTAAAATAAATACTATATTTTAAATATTAAAGTAAATGTTAATAATATAAATATAATGAGTGACTCAACTATTTTTAATCCACAACAAAGATTAGACTTGGCGGCATTAATTAAAGCAAACGACACCGATGATTGTACAGAAGAAATTCGCTCAAAGAAACAAAGCGTTCTCATCAAAAATGACGTAAAGCACATGATTATGTTAAAGCAAAAATATGAAAGATTGAGAAAATCTAATCCCAATGAATTTGATGCTATATGTGTTAAACAATGTAATTTTTTGTTCAATAATTATACTGATTTGTATAATAAAATTAAAAATGACAATTTAGATTTAAATATATTAGATCAAGTTTTAGATATATTAAAAAAAATAGAGGACGGAGAACTAAACCAACATGAGGGATCATATTTAGTTGGAAAATATTTAAAAGAAATGTATATAGATAGCGCGTTAAAAACAAAAGAAAAGTTAGAAGCCAAAGAAAGAAATAAAAAAGCTCCCAAAAAACCTTTTGCTAATATTGAGAAAAAAATAACTTATAAAGATTTTAAATTATTGAATACTAAATAAATATTTCTTATGTATTTTAGCTACATTCCACAAATTTGTCTTCTTCTTCTTCAAGTTGTGTGATTTTACTCTTTAATAGTTCAATTTCATCTTTAAAAGTTTTATTTGTTTCTTCTAATTTCGCATTTTCTTGAACTAATGTTTTATTTTTGTTAGTTAAATCATGAATAAAACGTTTTAAATTTCTTAATTCTTTACTTTGTATATTAACAATATCTTGTGGAGAGCAACAATGTCCATAATTCTCAATATGTTCTTTTTGACTTTTAATAACCCAATTTTTATGTTTTTGACAACCAAAATGATTTTTTATAATTTGCGAATTAACTAAATATGTTCTATTTAAACAAGGACATCTAATGTTTGGACCATATTCTTTAACTAATTCAGAAACTGTTTTATCGCGCAATCCTTCTGTAGTTTCATCATATTTCAAACAATATTCACATGCTGTTTCAACAATCGCGGTGCCGTTATTATGTATCATAATTTTTTATAAATGTTATTAAATATTAATAAATGTTATTAAATATTTATAACTTTTTCATAATCAATTTTATTTAATATATTCTAAAAAATACTAATAAAAACATTTAATAAATAATATTTAAAAATATTTAAAAATATTATATAAAAATATTGTTTCTAATATTATTAGAAGAAAAAATATTTTTAAATATGGTTACGCAGTTATTCTATAGAATGAAACATAGTAATATTACATATGATGCTATTACTAGAGTGACACTTATTGATAATTCTCTCATTAAAGCTTTAGAAATTGCTAAAGCAAGAAAACTTAAACATGCTAAAATTGGAGAAGGAGAAATGGGAAAAGAAATGGGAAAAGAAATGGGAAAAGTGATGGGAAAAGTGATAGAAATGAGTGAAAGTCATGACACAAAACCTTATATTAAAAAATAAATTCGACTTATATTCTATTATTAATATATATATATGATAGGTGATGATTATTCTTTATTGATTACTAGAGTTAATGAAATAATTAGAAATAAAGTTTGTGAAATAAGTATAATACAAGTTAAAGCAAATACTTATAAGTTTATTATTACAAAACAAGGTTCATCAGAAGAAATTGGTTATGTAACTATTAGTATAAGGAATGATGAGGTAAATGTACGCAATTTAAGAGAATTTGTAAATAAAAGCACAAGAAGAATATTTACAACTTTAAGAAAAGGTATAAGTAAAGTTCTAAGAAGAAGAAAATATATAAATAAAATAGTTGATTTGTTTCATGTAGACACTGTTTATATTAAGAAAAATTATGAGGGGAACTATTTTGCTACATTATTACTTATTTACGGAATATCCTCTCTTAAATTAAAATACAAGCATATTAAGCATGCTATATTAACTGATTGTAGCGCGAATAATTCTAATATACAAAAAAACTTGTATCATATGTTAGGTTTTTTTCCACTTGGCGAAGTTTCTTTACATTGTCCGCCCGAAGACGCAGTAAGCGATACTGAACCGTCAAAATTAGTTTTAGACGATCCGGAAAAACAAGCAGACCTGACTTTGTTTCCACAAAGAGCAAGCGACGCACTTACAAAGATTGAGACTAAAACTGTGGAAATAGGTGCTGCTCTTATTAAAAAAGCGCGAAGACAATCACACAAACATAGACGGCGCCGTAATATTAGAACACATAAAAAGTAGGTATTTTATAACCAAATCTCTCAAATAATTTAGAAAAATCTATTATATTAGGTTAAAATAATATATTAGGTTAAAATAATATATTAGGTTAAAATAATATATAATATATTATAAAATATTATAATATATTAATGAAAACTAATACCAATTATACTTTTATTACATATGGATTGTTAACTTTATTAATAATATTTATTTATTCTCTCAGTTTTAAATACAAATTTAAAACAGCACAACAACTATCATTTAGAGGTTTCACCAATGCCAATTCTAATAAAGAGAATTTTAATAATAATAATAATAAGAAAAATATTAGTATTAAAGAAGGATTTACATATGATACTGATAGCAACAGTACTACGAAAAACGGTGATGTTTTTAAAGTAATAGAAAACAAATTAAAAGGATTAGTTCAAGAATTAGGAGGAACCGAAGGCAAAACCGAAACAAAGAAAATTCTTTTAAATACTAAAAAAATATGTGATTTAGAATGTGCCAAATGTATGATGACTATGTTAAGCGATAACAAATCACTAAAAACAATCGATTTAGAAAATATATTAGATGATGAAACAGATGAAAATTGTATAAAATGTAGAAAGTATACAGAATTATCTACTTCTATTAAGTCTATTATTGATAATTTATAATATTAGTGTGGTTTTTTATATACATAACGATCTTCAAAATCGCCTCTATTTACAGCATTTAATGTATAATTTTTGCCTCCCCAATGTGGGTCCATAGGATTTACACTTTTATTGCCCGGTTGGTGAAAAATTTTATCAAGTGGGGTATCTAACCCAATATCTTGATTTTGGGAATCAAAACCATTAAACATATTGGTATTAAATACGGCATTGTTGTCTTTTGTAGCATCTAAAATTTGATTATCAACATCGTTGTCTTGTTGTAATATATCTTTTATTTTTATAGGCAATCCCCCTTCGTTTTCAAAAATAGAAGATTTCACTTGTATTAGTTCATTATTTTGTGCGTCAGTAGAATATTGTAAATATAATATTGGGCAACTTATATTTTTGTTGTTTTGCCATTCTATAAATTTTGTATAATCTTCTAAATTATTGAATGTTATTGGATTTACTCCAGAAACTATTTTTTTTTTAGAATTATATAAATAGTATGTCCCATCTTTTTCAATTAACATATTAGGACACGGTGTTGTTGTTTTATTTTCCAACGTCTCATAATACTTATAAGAATTTATATAATAATATAATCCTAATACCATAAAACTAATTATTATTAGCATGTTTAATTTATTATGAAAAAATAAATCAATCTTCATTTTCATATTATATTATTATTATATTAATAATATAATATATTATTTTCCACAAATATGTAATATTATTTTCATTAATTATTATATAAATAATATATAATAGATTATAATGCCTATTAAAATATTGAATAATAATGTTAATAATGAGCAATTAAATAACTTATTAAAAAATAACACTTTATTTGTTGGGGTTTTTAGCGACTCGTGTTCTCATTGTATAAATATGAAAAACGAATGGAATAAATTTAAATCACTTATAATTAAAGAAAAATTAAATGGAACTATTTTAGAAATTAATGCCAAAGTATTATCGTCTATTAATAATCCATTAATAAACAACAACACTGAAGGATTTCCCAGTTTATTTATAATGAGTAATAATAAATTTGCAGCAACTTATAAGTTAGAAAGAACTGCTGGGCAATTTTTAGAGTTTTTTAAAAAGTTTGTTCCTAGAAAAAAGGTTTTGGCTATGCGTTCATCAAAAACAAAGAATCACACTTTAAAAAAAAGAAAAAGACTTATAAAAATAAATTCTAGTAATATAAATAAAGCAAGAAACTATAATTATAAGTTAAAACTTGGTGATAATATTTCATTATGTAAGCATGCTAAGAATGGTATAAATGGATGCCATATATGTTGTTCTCAATTTACAAAAAGAAAAACATATAAAAGATGTATAAAAAGATGTATGAAATAATATGACAACATAACACTGTAGTATTTTTACAAATTAAATTAAATTAAATTAATTATCTTAGTTTTGGATTTATCTTAGTTTTGGATTTATCTTAGTTTTGGATTTATCTTAGTTTTGGATTTATCTTAGTTTTGGATTTATCTTAGTTTTGGATTTATACATAGATCCATTGTAGGGAAAATATCGCCTGACATACACTTACTTTTAGATGATACTTTTGCACAATGTCTTAAATTATTTTCTTTACCGACATAACAAAATCCATGGTGTTGTGAATCACTGCTACTGGGCAGGGGTAGTTTATCTTCTTTATCCACAATTGATTTTTTTACAGAATTCGATACCTCTTGAATACGGTTTTCTATTGTTCTCTCATTTTTTAAAACACTATCTTCATCGTCATCTTCATCTTCATTTTCATCTTCGTTAGTATTAGTTTTCTCTTGTGTTGCGGTCGATGTTAGTTTATCTTGTTTAATAGTTGATTGTAAATAATCGATTCCCGAGGTTGAAGTATTTGCTATAAATTTTACTGAATTATTAAATAAATTTGTTATTTGTTGTAATAACATTTGTATAAAATTGGATGATTCGCTTGCTATAGTTTGCGTTCCATGTGATGTATGTTGTAATGTAGTTTTAGCAGTATCTCCAGATACCATTGTAATTATATATGCTATTGGAGATAATAAACTGGTAATTATTTCTGTTCCTTGTGCTAAATATTTAAATATATTAAACCCCAAAAACGCAAAAAATATTATAATAAAAATCCAAAAAAATATACCTTTTTTGTTATCTGTTTTTGGTTCAATGTATGTTGATTCAATATTTGTCATATTACCTATTGGTGTGTTTGAAATAGTTTTAACTGCTTCTTTAAAACTATTTCCACTATAATAGTTATTGTTATTCATTATATATTAATTTATATATAATTTAATAATTATTAAATTATTAAATTATATATTATTTATTAGTTATTATTTATTTATTTATTAATTAATTAGTTATTAGTTATTATTTATTATTTATTATTTATTATTTATTATTTATTATTTATTTATTTATTTATTTATTTATTATAGTATTATATAAGAATATAATGAGATTGAATACGCGAAAATTAAAAAATAAATCATTTGAACCACCAAAATCGCCTAAATCTCTAAAATCACGTTCTTTCTCTCCATCAATAAATAAACAATTACAAATACGCTCACTAAAAACTTTACGACCGCGTTCTTTAAAACTATGTGATGGGTTATTAAATTTAAGAGTAAATAAATACGATGAAACCTCTTGTAAACCATATAATAGTCCCAGTGTTCAAGAAATGATGCTTCATAATTTAAAATCGTCCAAACATTTAGATGTTTCAAGATTCATTCCACCTATTCAAATATTATCTAATTGTTGGTTTAATACAATGTTTGTTACATTTTTTTTTAGTGATAAAGGCAGAAAATTTTTCAGATTTTTTAGAGAATTAATGATAACAGGTAAAAAATTAGATTCTACTTTGATTCCTGAAAATATGGCAAAACTTTTCTTTATTTTAAATCTATTTATTGAAGCGTCATACAATCAAACTACTAAATCACAAGAACTATTTAAAGCAATGAACACTTTAACGAATAAATTAAATACCAATTTCTTTATATATCATATATATCAAATTATTAATAATAAACCAAATTCAATAGATCCTAATATTTTATTTACTAACAATGAAAAACTATACGATATACCTGATATAAAAGATGCGGGTAATCCGCTCACTTATTATGAAACAATATTGAATTATTTAAACTATGATACTTTAAAATTTATGAAACAAACATTTACAAGCAAATCAAATGTTCAACAACAATTTACAAGTAAATTTCAAAGTTTGTCAAATATTATACCTGATATTATAATTATAGAAGATTTTCAAAGCAAGTCTGTATTTGAAAATACATATAAATTACAAACTACAAATAATGTTGCTTATACTTATGTTCTAGATTCAATTATTATAACTAACAAAGACCATTTTGATCCCAAAGCCAATAGTCATTTCGTAAGTGTTTTAACAGTAAATTCACAAGAATACAAATTTGATGGAAGTAGTTTATCTAAGTTGGAGAGATTTAATTGGAAAAAAATGATAAATACTGATAAAAATTGGCATTTTAAAGAGAATCCAAAATATAAACCCGAATTATATAATTTTACAAAAGGTTATAAAATAATGTTTTATTATAGAAGTTAAAAAACAAATTTATAACTTATTTATAACTTATTAATAAATAAATTTAAAGAATTATTGACACTATAATATAGTAATGCCATCTAATACTTTTGTGGAAAACAAAGTAGAAAATTATTTAAAAGAAAATATTGGAAAAAACTTGTCTTTACGAAAAATACATAAAGATTTAAAAATTAGTCGTAGAAAAATTATTTCATTAGTAAAGCAATCTAAAAATATTAGTGTCGTAAAACCATTAGATGTAGGTTCGCGAGCATTTTTTTTACATGTTTATACATATGAAGTGGAAACATGATTAAAAGTTGCTCAATAACTCTATTTTTTCCATCGTTTTTTCTAAATTAGATTTATTTAAATTATTAAATAAATAATCAGTTTTTGGGGACTCTTCATTTTTTTTTATTTCTTTATATATAGCGTTTATTTTTAACACAATAGCTTCTGTTTCTTCTTGTTTAGTTATGATATTAACAGTAAAATTAATATTTTCTATTAATAACGCAAAGGCATAATATATAATAAATTTCCGTTTTTTTTTCACAGTATTATTATATTTAATAATAAATAATTCGAATAAATTTTTTATTATTTTATGTTTCAAGTTATTATTACTATTATTACTATTATTACTATTATTACTATTATTACTATTATTACTATTATTACTATTATTACTATTATTACTATTATTACTATTATTACTATTATTACTATTATTACTATTAGTATCAATTATATTATATTTCTTATCTAATATATTAGGATCGCTATAATAAAATAATATGTCCCATATTATCCATATAATATCGTGAGTATTTCCAGACGGAGCATAACTTCTATTTTCACATACATATTTCTTCTTTTTTTTATTACAAATATTTTCATATTCTATTATCCATTCATACCAATAATATACATTTATTATGTTCTTATTTATTAAATTAAATATGAGTTCATTTATTGGTATTATTAACTCTTTAGGATCGTCTTCTTTCAATATTTCTTCTATATATGACACATTAGGTGCTTTAAATTTTTCGCTCATACAAGTTAGGTCAAAAGAATTATTTTTATCCAATTTTACATCACTTATTACATTCTTCTTACTAGAATAACACAATACACATATTATTTCACAAAATAATTTCCTTATTTTTTCATTATTTCTCATTGCTAATATGTCTTTAACATATCCATTTTGTAAAATATTTATAAAGTTATTATAGCGCATATTTAAATATAATGTTAATTTAGGATTACCATTATGTATATATTTATATGAATAATATAAAATTATATCCCATAAATCTAAATAATGTCCAGCACATATAAATTCAGCACTCCAATAGCAAGCATTTTCTATTTTTTCATCATACATATTTTTTATTAGTTCTAAACGGGCTTTTGATTTTTGAAATTTTGAGAAAGTTATATTTCTAAAAGATAAGCGAACATCATTAATATGATTATTATCCATTATTTTTAGTTATAATAGTATTATTAATTTTAACTTACATAAAAAATATAATATTAATACATAATAATAATATTATTATGAAAATATTTTATAAAAGTCTAAAAGATTTTCTTAAACTATCATTACTACATAAAATATTTTTAATTATGCTTATATTAGTATTCTTTTATTTAGCTAACAGAACATCACGTGTTTATGAGAACTATGATGATATGACGTCTGGTAAAAAATTTGATAGTAAATTTGATGATGCTATATATGATGCTTTTTATACAAAATACTATGATAAAATTTATGAAAATAAGGAACGAGACGTAGAACAATTAAAAATTATTGTGAGTTATGCTAAAAATAAGAAGTTTGTCAAATTTTTAGATATAGGTTGTGGAACTGGATATCATGTTCATATGTTAAACAAAATGAAATATGATGTTGTAGGATTAGATAAATCTAAATATATGGTAGAACAAGCAAAATCAAAATATATTAATTGTGAATTTATAACAGGAGATATACTCAAGAATAATTTGTTTGATTATAATTCATTTACACATATATTATGTTTAAATAAAACTTTTTACATTATTAAAGAGAAGGAGCAGTTTTTTGAAAATTGTGCATTATTATTAAGTCCAAATGGAATATTAATAATACATTTATTAACCAGAGAGACGTTTAAACCTTTTATTCTTCCTAAAGATGATACTGTTTTGTATAATCCGGAAAATCATAATAGTGCTATTACTAAAAATATTATAAAGTTCGGTTCTAATTTAGAATATATGTGCCAATATGAAGTTTTTAATACTAATACTAATACTAATACTAATACTAATACTAATACTAATACTAATACTAATTCCAGTAGTATTAATACATTCGATGAACCATATTCATGCTATCATGAAAAATTCGAAGATTATGAAACTCATAATATTCGTAAAAATCAAATCAATTTATATATACCTAGTATTGATGAAATATTAAAACTTGCTAAATCAAAAGGTTTTGTTCTTAAAGATAAAAAATCTTTGGATTTTATTGATCACCCTAACGAATATTTATTTATTTTTAAAAAAATAACATAATCATAGTTGTATATATTTGTATATATTTGTATAATTTACCGAACATATTTACTTGCTCTAGCAAATGAATCTAAAACAAATAATATAAATATACCCAAGAACAAGTATAATATTAGTTCTTCTGTAATATAATTTGTTTTTTCATTGTGTTGTTCTTCTAATAAATGTACTATGTAATCTAATTTTGCTATTAACTTATTATTATCGTAATTATGTGTATTATTATTTTGTGATAATGCTTCATAATTCAATTTATAACTATCACTATAATTAGACAATTCATTTTTTATCATATTTGAACTATTAAATACATTTGAATTTTCTAAATTAGAAGCATTATTACTTGTATTACTTGTATTGTTTGTATTGCTTGTATTGCTTGTATTATAATTTTGTAATTCATTATTAAAAAAATTGTTTTGTGGTATATTATTTCCTTGCTCTCTCATTTTTTGTATTTTTGCCAACTGATCATTCAAACTATCTGTAAAAGATGTACTTATTGACTCGTCTATTACATTAGATTGGTAATTTGTATTAATGTTATCTTCTTCTTCATTATTTTCGTGAATTTTTGACATTAAATTTCCTAAACTGGTAATCTTATTTTTTAATACTTCATTGTTTTTAGTATTTGTTATGTTTGATTCATCAAACTCTACATTTTTTTTATTTTTTAAAGTTTTATTATTTGATTTCTTATATAATTTAGATTCTGATAAATTATTATTTTCAGAATCTAATGGAGCCGGATTTAATTGAAACATATTATACTATTATAAAAAAATAAGATTATATTATTTTCAAAAAACTACTAAATAAAGTATTTATTTTAGTATTAAATTATTTTTTAATGATTTAATACTAAATAAAGTTTTTTAGTGTTTAGAGTTTAATATAATTTTTTCATCTTAATTTTTTTTAAGAATTAATTTGTTATTATAATATAATAAATACATTTACAAATATGTATGATTTATACAAAAACTATAAAAGTTTTTTAAAAAAACATAAATTTGATATTTTTATGAAAAATATAGAAACAAATAAATTATTAATAGGTGTGTTTATGATTTTTATGAATATAGGTTCTCGCTATATTGAATTAAAATTAACAAAAGGACAAGAAATGATACTTAAAAACATTGCTCGTGAAGTATTAATTTTTACTATTGCTTTTGTTGCTACCAAAGATTTAATATTATCGTTTATTATAACTTGTATTTTTATTGTATTAGCTAATTTTGTATTTAATGAAAAATGTAAATTTTGTATATTACCAGATAAATATAAAAAATTAGCATCATTATTAGATACTAATAAAGATAACATTATTTCAGAAAATGAAATAAATAAAGCATATGATACATTAAAAAAAGCACGTACTCAAATAGATGATTATAAAAAAATAAAAACACTTGAGTCTTTTAACAATATTAATTATAACTAATTAATTACAATAATATTACAATAAATTAGTTGTAATTCATATTGTTATAATATTTTAATTATATAGTATAATATACCATTTTATAATGTCTGATAATTATGAACCTGTATTTATAACAAATAATTATACAATTCAAATAAATATTGTATATAATACAAAAGATGATGCTGAGTCTAATGATACTAATGATGCTAATAATAGTGAATATTACATTATTGACAATATGAATGATATTTTATTAGAAGAATTTTCCAATAAAGATAAATATGACACTTTCAAAAAGCGTTATACAGGAGATAAGAACCCTTTGTATATGGTAGATGAATCTTTTTATCTTGATAAGCGCGTGATGGATAGTATTAGCAAGACTTTAACAGATAATTTTCCTGGTTATTTAAACACTAAAGAAATTCAAAAAAATTATTATATAAGTAATTTAACAAGAATTGCAGACGATACAAACTTAACTCAGTTTGATAAAGATTCATTTATTCAAATTATAAAGCAAGAATTTATAAAACTAATACCGTCTAATTCTGCTAATGATAAAAATAGAATTGAAAACATTAATAGTATTAATGAGTTGGTTGATGATATATATTTTTCAGATCCAGATAATGGACTTGGAGGCAGGAGTTTTCATGAAGCAATGAAGACAAAATATTACGATAGTATTAAATCTCAAAAATATTCTCTTAAAAGAATATTTGATAAATTTTATAATATTAATAATAATAGTCTAAGTAATAAATATAAATATGAATACTTTTTAAAGACAGAAACTGTTAGAAATATTTTTAAATTTATAAATCAAAATAGTGCCGATGAGCAAAGATCGCCATTAAATAATAATCAAACAAAAGAAGAAATATATAATAAATATTTCAAATATGTATTTCCTAATAAAAATGATACACTTAACTTAAGTGATTCGGATAAAGATAAAATTTTAATGTTTTATAATGTTTTTTATATAATTAAAAATATTTATTTGCTAGATGAAACTATTATTAATGTAACTCATAGAACACAAAAAAAAACAACAAAAAAATATTATGTATCAAAAGTTAGTTTGCTTGATTTAAAAGAAAATAGCACTCACTTTAAAATTGAGCAAAATACAGTTACAATTTTTATAAAAGCCACATTAAAATACATTATTGAAAATTCTACATTACAAATTAATTATTTAGTAGATGATTTAGAAAATACTAGGCAAAATTACTTACTACAATCAAATAAACTACAACCCAAAGATTTAAATAATAATTATTCTAATTATAATAAAATATACATTCATGATACAATTAAATATAAAGACAATAGTTACATTATAGATGATTTTGTTAAATCTGAATCTATTAAAAAATATATTAAAAATAAAGAGGAACTTTTTTTAAATACACAAGCAATAAAAGCGTTTGATTATTTTGTTAAAAATAAAGTAAAAAGAAACCCAGAGCACACTATAGTTGAATCTAATATCAAATATTTATTACGAAATATTTTTAAAATGTATGATAATAAACAATTTCAGAAATTTTATATTGCAGATACATATATTCAATATATTGATAATTCTAAAAATTATTATAGTATTAATAAGAGTTCTACAATAATAGAAACAAACCCTAAATATGAGACTATATCTGATATATTATGGCAATCAACATATGCACTATCAACAACAAGAGCAGCAGCAATAGAAACGCAAGCACTATTAAAAGCAGGAGCAGCAGTTGCTGCAGCACAAGCTGCAGAAACAGAAGCACAAGCACAAAGACAAACATTAAGACAGAGATTAGTTCAAGCACAAGTAGCAGTGAGGGCAGCAGGACCAGCACCAGCAGCAGGACCAGCACCAGCAGCAGCACCAGGACGAGGAGCAGCAGCAGCAGCAGCAGCAGCACCAGCACAAGCGGCAGCACAAGCACTTCAAAAAGCACAAACGCGAGCAGGAAGAGCAGAACAAAGAGCAAGAACAGCACAAGAAGTAAGGCAAGCAGCAGAAGAAAAAATACTAGCACAAGCAGAAAGAACAGAAATAGCAATGGCACGCACACGAGTAGTTCCTGGAGCAATAACACCAGTAATAGCTACACAGTTAGCACAAACAGCAATACAGTTAGCACAAACAGTATTACTACAAAAGAAATGGCAGCAAAAAAGTCAACGATTAGCAGCAGCACGAGCAGCAGCAGCACGAGCAGCAGCAGCAGCAGCAGCAGCAGCAGCACCAGTAGCGCCTGCACTGGCAGCAGCAAATGTAGCATATGAAAAAGCAAAAGCTGCACTTGCAAGAGCAAGCGCAACAAGTCAAGCAATACAAGCAGCAACACAAGCAATACAACCAAAAATACTAGCAATAATGGCAACAGCAAGAGCAGAAGTTCTCTGTAATAACAATAGAAGTTGTTTTTATGAAAATATTATATCATCTGATGCACGATTGAATAAAAATAAAATATATAAAATTAATTTGGTTTTTAGATGTTATTTAGATACAAACGGTAATAAACCTACATTATTACGAAAATTAGTAGCTGAAAGTTGCTTATCTAGAGCACAAAATTTAGATAAAGTATTTAATGGAATATTGTATAAAACATTTAACATATCAGAAAATTATTTACATAATAAACTTTCTAATATTACGAAAAAAAATCAAGCAAATGTAGCATTGAAAAATAAAACTAAACAGGTTGAAAAGCAAACAAATCCAAATCCGGAACCCATAAAAGAGAAAACTAGACTAAAACAAGGAGGAAGTTTAATAAAAAATCTTGATTATAATAAAACACGCCGGAATACTAGGCATTAGTAAATAGTATTTTTACAATAATTTATAATATTTTTACAATAATTTATAATATTTTTACAATAATTTATAATATTTTTACAATAATTTATAATAGTATTATAATATATAATCAACGATGAATCTTTTAACTACGTTAAAAAAACGATTATCGTTCAAAAAACCAATCGAGTCTATATTATATATTGCTGCTTTAATAGTAGTAGCTTATTATTTTAATAAATATGTATTAACAAATATGAATGTTGAAAATTTTGATGGTAAAAATTTTGAAAATGATGGGAAAAAAAAGGTAGTATATTTTTATATGAACGGTTGCCCACACTGTGATTCATTCTCACCTATATGGGATGAGTTTAAACAAACTTCTAAATTAACTACTCATAAAATAGAAAGCGCGGATGCCGGAACTATGATAGATAAATATAAGATTTCCGGTTTTCCTAGTATAATATTATTAGATGAAAATAATAATAAATTAAAAGAACTAGAAGGACCTAGAACTGTTGCGGGTTTAAATGCGATGATCAGTAATTACACTTAATTAATTTTTTTAAAGTATAAAAAAATTGATAACATTAATATTTTTATTTTATTTTATAAAAATATTATTATAAAAATATTTAAAAATGGAATCTATTTATAATGAAAGCATTAGTGATTCTGATTTATGTTATGAAACATATAGCATAGATGTATTAAAAAAAAACATTAATAATTTAAATAAAAAAGTAGTGCTTAGCACACAAAAATTAACAGCACAATTTTGTGTAAAATTTATTTTAGATAGTGCTATTGATTCTGGAAGTGAAGCGAGTGGTGTTTATACTAAAGAGCATATTCTTAGAAGGCAACCACATATTACTAGCGTGGAATTTGATAAATGTTATATGGAATATGTTAATTATAATGAATAATAATATTTCATTATTTAGAAGAAAAGTTCTTTCATAATAATTATCAAATAATATAATATATGGTTAAATCTGGTTTTTCTAAGGGTTTAGGCAAGCCATTTGTAATTTTAGTAATATTATTTTTACTTGAATCTATAATAAGTATTATAGTTTATTATTTATATAAAAAAAATTCATCTCTAGAAGTAGATAAGAACAGTAAGCGCGTATAAATAGCAACTCACATAATTTATATTTATATATTTATATTTTGTATATTTTGTATATTTTGTATATTTTGTATATTTTGTATATTTTGTATATTTTGTATATTTTGTATATTTTGTATATTTTGTATATTTTGTATATTTTGTATATTTTGTATATATTTATATATTTATATATTTATATATTTATATATGGCGAAGTCTTCTTTTTTAAAAGGTTTAGGTAAGCCATTTGGAATTTTAGCAATATTATTTATATTAAGTATTGTATTATATTATTCATATAATAATTACACACTAGAAGGACTTACACCAGGGAAGAAAGCAACAGTAGAAGAAGCGAAGAAAGAAGGGAATAAAGCAAAAGTAGAAGGACTAAGTTCAGAAAGAAGGCGATACTAGAAGGATATAAAGAAGGTAAAATACAATTTATAAGAAAATTCAAAATTATATAATTTTTTATAAATAAATAATTATATATTATAATTTATTATATATTATAATTTATATGGTTAAATCTAATTTTTTTAAAAAATATTCTAAACCATTAGCACTTTTAGCAATATTAATTATATTAATTATAGTATTATTTTCTTGTGTTAATAATTATTCAGTTGAAAATTATTCAGTTGAAAATTTTACACCTAAAAATAACGCAAAAATAGAAGTAATGCTTTGGACCGATGTTAGTGGTTCGCTTAATAATCCATTTGTTAATACCGATTGGTTAGATTTGGTTACTAAATATGAGAAGTATGCTACGTTTGAATATGGCGGTGGTCTTACAGATTATATTAAATACGCCAAGGGAATTACAATGGCTAATGGAGTTAAGATTGCTACAACTGAAAAACCGAAAGATGATGATTTTAAATATCTTACAAATTATCTTCCTTTTGTTACCGTGGTTATAGAAATTGATAACGTTAAAGATTTCATAGGTATGTTTATTGGCACTGGTCTAACAGCCGAAAGTATAAAACTCATACTATTCTCAACTATTAATAAACATTATAGAAAGTTATATACTAACGCACATAAATCAACACAAGCATCAGCAGCACCAACAGCACCAGCACCACAAGCAGCAAAGGCGCCTTGGATGTAACTCCCAGGAACTTAATAATTTTTTTTTTATTATTTGTAAAAAAATTGATATATTATTAACTATTAAATAATAATATAGATTAACAACATTAATATATATTATTTAAAAACTCGTCTAAATATGCTTGCTAAGTTAAATGATTTGGTTTTGGTTAAAATTGTATCGCGACCATCCAAAGTATGTAAAACACCTTATGTTGCTGATATAGAACTTCCCGATGGTTCAATTGTTCAAGCACATTGTGCTTCTCTGGGTTGTTGTGGATTATGTGAAAAAGATTGTTTTGTTTATGCTTCTCCAATAAAATCCAATTGCAGTCATACCAAATCCACTGTTTGCTCTTATAAAATTTATTTGGCAAATTTTTGCGAAGAAAAGATTATTAACGCGCATCATTATATTAATAAGCAATTAATAGGAGTTGATCCAAAATTAGCCGAGGCTTTAGTAGAAAATGCGTTAACAAAAAACTATTTGAAAACATTGACAAATGTTAAAACTTATAGGCGTGAAGTTAAATTGCTAAATTCACGGTTTGATTTTGCCGGAATAGACGAGCATGGTAAATATTTTGTGTTAGAAGTTAAAAATGTTCCTCTTGCTGATTATGCCGATGTATCTTCTAGTGATCGTAAAAAAATGATTAAGCGTGGGGACTTTATTAATATTGCCATTAATGAGAAAATTTCATATTTTCCAGATGGCTATAGAAAAAAGAAAGGCGCAGTTGTAAGCGAGCGCGCTTTAAAACATATTAATGAATTAGCCGAAATTACTCATTCAAAAATTATTAGACCCATTATTTGTTTTGTTATTCAACGAACAGATGTTACCAGTTTTCAGGCATCTGTGTTAGACCCAATTTATAAAGAAGCATTTAATGAAGCAATAAAAAAGGGCGTAGAAGTTATTGTATTGGTTGTTTCATGGAATGCTGAAGGAGAGGCTACTTTTATAAGTTGTGATTTGCCTGTGAATTATTAGTTTAATTTATTTATGGAATTATGTTTAATTTTTTACACACTTTATTATACATTGCTAAATCTTCGCCACATACATCTTCATTATCTCCAACCTGATTTATATAATAAGTAATTACTTCTTTGAATTTTTTTCCTTCTACACTTCCTCTACGAAATCTATCCACTAGTATTGGTTCTGGTTTTGGTTTTGGTTGTGGTTTTTTTATTAATTGCTGTTTTTGATTTATAGCTCTATGTATTCTTTGTATTTTTATTGCTGCTTCTAATCTTGCTTTTTCTAATCTAGCTTTTTCTAATCTTGCTTTTTCTTCTGCTTCTGCTTTTGCTGCTTTTAATTTTTCTGCTGCTAATCTTTCTTTTTCTGCAGCTAATCTTTCTACTTTTCCTGCTTTTGCTCTATGTGTTCTTTGTATTTTTTCTGCTGCTAATCTTGCTTTTTCTTCTGCTGCTGCTAATCTTGCTTCTTCTTCTGCTGCTAATCTTGCTTTTTCTTCTGCTGCTAATCTTTCTTCTTCTGCTTTTTTTGCTGCTGCTAATCTTTCTTTTTCTTCTGCTGCTAATCTTTCTTCTTCTGCTTTTTTTGCTGCTGCAACTAATTTTTCCTTAAGTTTGGTAGGAATGTTAACATGACTAATAGGGAGACCTGTAGCTTTAATAATGTTATATTTAGTTGATGCTGATGTTGTTTTAGAACCCGAATCATAAGCATGTTTACTTTGTAAAGAGTGAATTGCTGCTTTTATTACATTACATAGTTTGTTTTCCTTATTAAGTTTGATAAGTTTATTTACAGTCATTCCCAACTCCTTTCCTATTTTTTTAGAATAAATCTCTAATTCTAAAAATACATGATTATATGCTCCATTAGTTGTAGGGGCGCTATATGAACCGTGTTGCCTACCTCGTTTATAAAACTTAATATCTCCTCCACTAACAGGATTCTTAATATTATCTTTACAAAACTGTCTTTCTGTTCCTTTTAATGTCATTATTAAACATTCTGGTTTCAAATTTTTATACGTTTCTAGTTTATTTATCACTCCTCTAGTTGTTATTTCTGGTGACCATGCTTTTGTTTCATCAATGTATAAATAGTATCTTGTTTTATCAGTTTTTACTTCCATATAATATTCTTCAGTATTAGTAGTCTCATTTTTTTTGGCATATAATTTTGTAATACTATTAAAAGGCTTACAATATACATTATCAAATGGTGATATATTACTATCACTCAGTTGTTCGCCGTTCAATTTTACAACAATATTTCTTTCTTTAATGATTTTTCCATATGTATTTATAATAGATTTTTTTAGTTCATCTAAATCAATTATGATTCCATCAACCATTTCTTCAAGTATAATAGAAGAACCACATTGTAATTTGTGTTCTTCTATATATTCTTGTTGAGTTATAGTCTTTTCATCATAGTTAAATGATTCATTTACGTCTTCTATTTTTGACATTTTTTCTATATTAAACACAATCTTATAATATTGATCGTCTGATTTAGTATAAATAGTGATCTTATCGGAAAGAGCAATAAATGCTTCTTTTAAACCTGCTCCAAACTCTGAAATAGATTCGTCATTGTCGTGCGATGAGCTATTATAACCAAAATTAAATGGATTTTTGTCATTATTTTCTGAAAGATTTTGAAAACCTGTTATGGTGTCATCTCTGATTTGTATTTGTAAAATCTTCTTGTTATCAGTACCAGGTTTGAATGTTATAATAATATCTATATTTTTAGCATTTAATATAGGATAATCTAAGAATTCTCCAATAGCAACAATCATAGTGTATTCTTTTTGTCGAACATGTTTAACCTCTGTTCTAAAATGCTTGGCTCCTGGACGACCTTTTTTTCTCTCGGTTATAATATTCATGAGTTATAAACTGGCTTATAATTTATAATTTATAATTTATAATTTATAATTTCAATTTTTTTTAAATAATATAAAAAAATTGAAATTATATTATTTAAATACAAATTTATTAACATAATAATAATATTAATTTTATTATGTATAACATTTTATTATTAGCATTGAGTTATAGTTTGCCTCCATTAAATAATGTTTACACAGGGTCAATCATTTTTCCACTATTAGGTAAGCAAATTATAGAATTCGAACGATTAAAAAAAAATACTTCACATGTCAGATTAAGTGGACTAATTAATTGTAATGGTTATATTTATAATGATGAAAATGATGAAAATGTTAGCATGAACTATGATTTAGACGAGTATCTTATAAATATTGTCCGTAAATATAGATGTACTATTGAAACACCATATTATGATGTAGGAAGCGATACAATTTTATTTGTATTAAAAATAAATGTGCTTGGTCTAACAAAAAGTATTAAATTGCTTAATATTAAAAAACTAAATACAAAAGTTAAAAACTAACTTATAGTACTAGTATTATTAATAAGTTTATTATAATAACTATGGACTGTTATGTGGGCAATTATTGGAGCAACATACCATAACTCGCCTAAGTAATTATTCAATACGCTATCTAAATTAGCATTTAAAAAGGGAATAGCAAGAGCACTTGTTCCAAAACCTATTAACAATTGTTGGGCGACTCTCCGTTTTCTTTTATAAATAGTTAAATAATGTCTAGGACTATGGATTAACGTTAAATAGCATTTACTTAGCATTGGATATTTAAGCCATGCCAAGTGAAATAATGAACTTAAGGAATATTTATAAAAGTTATTTTTTATATTGAAGTCATCGGCAATATGATAAATAGAAAAAATGATTAATAGCATTTTTCGTTGAATAAACGAACAATAATATATACATAATCCAGTAAAAAGATTGCTTGCTAAGGTCGTATAAGGATTAAGGATTAAACTGGTAGCCCCATGGCCAAATGTAGGAACTAATAACGGATATTTTATTAACATTATTAACATTATTAGTATTAATATTATTATTAGTTATATTAATAATAATAATGTTAAACATATTAAAAAGGAACTTAGAAATTAACTTACAAACTATAGTTTGTCTAATAATTCGGAGTTTTCTTCAGTAAAACTGCTTACTAGTTCGTGAGGTAATTCTCTAAAATCTACTAATTTTTTATTTAGTTCATATTTTTCATAAGCATTTTCCTTTTTCAATGCTTCTAAAAACAATTCATTATTTTCATAATATTTCTCACAAGTTTTTGGACCACATTTCTTAAAAATTGGCATAATATTATCTGACTTATCTCCCAGCACAATTTTATAAAACAAATTTTTTTGTGGTTCGCTAAACACTTTATTGGCTTCTTTTAAAAATTTGTTTTGAAAATTTACAATTTCGGTGTTGTCATCTAAAAGTTGTAAATAATCATGATCATTTGCTATAATATATATTTTGGCATCCGCATATTTTCGGCGAATATGATTTTTAGTAAGAGCAATAATATCGTCTGCTTCTAAATTAGGAAATTGTAATACGGCATTAGCACCAGCCTCATATAAAAGTTTATTGCTGTCTTGATAAATGTGTTTGAAAAATGGTCCTCCTAAAAAATCCTCGCCTTTGTCTCGCGTACCTTTATACTCCGTAAATAAAGCATTTCTCCAAATAGTCTTTCGCGGGCAATCACGAACAGCAATAATTGTAGATTGTTTCTTATGTATTTTTTGCTTCTTTTTAAACCCTGTTAGCGATTCGCTAAATGTTTTCATAAACTTTTCTACAAACTCTTCATTTTCGATTGGATTAGTTAAAGGTGTTTCGGGATTTGAATGACCCCACCATTGAACAATAGCAAAATATCTATAAAATATCCAATAACTTGTGTCAACTAATATGAATATTTTTGGTTCTTGAGTTTGTGTTTGTTCCATTATAAATAATTTAATATAAAATATCTATATTAATCACGTATAATATCAATTTTTTTTTAATATATATACAAATTATTTAAAGTTATTTTTAAATTTTAAATAGACAATTAAATGAATAATAATACATATAAAAGCGGAATTCTTATTGCGTGTAATGTTATTAATGTTATTTATCATGTTCCTCAAATAATAAAAACGTATCGCACAAAATCAGTTAAAGATTTTGACTCGTATTATTTATTATTGGGAAATTTACATAGCATATCTTGGGTCTTATATGGTATAGAAGACAATAATGGTTTAATGATATTTAATAGTTGTGTTTCAATATTTTCTATTTCTTTTGTTAGTTATTATAAATTTCATTCCTATATTAATGAGCATTATAAAAGTAAAAATATATGTAGTGCTAATAATAAAGAAAATAAAGAAAATAAAGAAAATAAAGAAAATAAAGAAAATAAAGAAAATAAAGAAAATAAAGAAAATAAAATAGTTGCTGTTACGTGCGATTAATCTTCTTTTATATAACTGTTGTTGCATAATTTTTTTATTATTTTTTCTTCATTATGTTCTTTGTTGTTTGCTATAGCAACTAATGTATGTGTATAGTAATTTTGTTTGAATTCATTATTTTGAAAATCAGGATTTTCTTTTGTCCATTTACTTAATGCACAAAATTGTTTTGTTGATACGTCTTTTATTGCTTTTTTTATCTTTTCTTTATTAACATCTTTTTCCCAATTGTCATCATCTTTTATATATAATGACTCGCGCTTTATATCTGTACAGTGAATAGGGCGTTGATACAATCCTAGTTTATTCATATTTTCAATTATTACATTGCTTAGACCATTTACTATTCCATTTTGCTTGGTATAATCTAATTGTTGTAAACTTAC